>Ga0190363_1000759_pt1 | contig 19271 bp, 20 predicted proteins | sample 48721867_MG_FD_161272 | JGI IMG/M metagenome (GOLD analysis project Ga0190363, IMG submission 161272) | Hydrothermal vent microbial mat bacterial communities from Southern Trench, Guaymas Basin, Mexico - 4872-18-6-7_MG | ecosystem: Environmental > Aquatic > Marine > Hydrothermal vents >... | reverse complement strand
GTATTACTAAATATCAAGTTGAGCATATTGCCGGTCTTCGCGGTTCTCATATTAAGTATTCTCCTCCAAGTTGTAGTACGCTTAGAACCTTTGGTCTTTGTATTGCTGGTGATCCTCTATGTAATAGGGTGAAGCATCCGTTAACTTACTATAAGATTAAGATTAAAGAGCGTAAGAAGGGTGAAAGTGGAGTTGAGTAGGGAGTCTTCTTTTCTTAAGCGTACTTTTGCTTCATATTATAGGCGGAATGCTGTGCCTTCTCCTAGGAATATTAGTCGACGTGAATTTGGCTTCATCCTTTTTGATAGGGAGGGTATGATTCGACATTTATCCTTTAAGGATGAATCTGAGTTGAATGATTTTTTGAGGAAGAATGTTCCCTTGCATGCTTATTATTCTTCAGCTTATTATGAGAGTCCTGATGCTGAAAATATGGAGAATAAGGGTTGGTATGCTGCTGACTTAGTTTTCGATATTGATGCTGATCATATTCCAACGCCATGTAAGGAGGAGCATGATAAGTGGACTTGTTTGGATTGCGGTTTCTCTGCTAGGGGTATGGCTCCTGATAGTTGTCCTAATTGTGGTTCTAAGCGTTTGAAGGTGGAGTCTTGGCTTTGTGAATTATGTTTGGAGACTGCTAAGAGTGAAACTATTAAGCTTGTTGAGGATTTCTTGTTGTCTGATTTGGGTTTGTCTTTGAGTAAGATGTCCTTTAACTTTTCTGGTCATAGGGGGTATCATGTTCATGTTTTTGATGAAGTTGTTTTAGAGCTGTCTCAGGAGGCTAGGAGGGAGATAACTGATTATATTCGTGCTCAAGGTTTATCGCCTAGGTTTCATGGTTTCTCTAGGGTTTTTGTTAGTGAGAGTTTTCCCGATATGACTGATCCTGGTTGGAGGGGGAGGTTGGCTAGGGGTTTATATGATTTTATTAGTGGTGCTTCCTTTGATGATCTTAAGAGAGTTTTGGGTAAGAGTAGAGTTGCAAAGTTGATTTATGATAATAGAGATTTTATTTTAAGTAATTTGGGTAGTAGTCCTCCTAGATGGCCTAGTATTAGGGGTGTTTCTGTTTCAGCTTGGTCTAAGATTGCTCTTCATGTGGCTGGTATTCAGAGGTGTTATATTGATGAGCGTGTTACAACTGATATTAAGCGTTTGATGAGGCTTCCTGGGAGTATTCATGGTAAAACTGGGTTTAAGGTTCAATCTCTAACTTTTTCAGAGTTGGAGCGTTTTGATCCATTGAATGATGCTCTTGCATTTAGGAGGGGTGAGCTTAGAGTTCATGTTTCTAGTGCTCCTAGATTTGTTATTGGTGATGAAGAGTTTGGTCCCTTTGAGGATGTGGTTGTGGAGTTGCCTTTTCCAGCTGCAGTCTACCTGCTTTGTAAGGGTGCTGCTTCCTTAGTGGAGGAGTAGCTAACAAATATAACTTAGATTTATTTTAGTGTTTATGATGGTGTGTTGGCATGTATAGGATTCTTTTGAATGCATTGATGGATGAGTTGTCTGAGTCTGGTTTATCTCAGCTTCCCAGTGATTTTTACATTAATGTTCAAGCTTATCTACATAGTCTTAAGGATAAACTTGAAAGTGCCTCTGATATTGATGCAAAGTTAATTGAGGCTGAGGCTAAATTGGCTTCTGAAATTGTGAGTACTATTGTGGCTTTGAGGTTGAGGAAGATTTTAAAGCATCTTTTAAGTGGTAATTCTGGTCCTCCACCCAATCTCCTCGATGTGGAGCTGGAGGCTTTTGAGAAGATTTATGCTGCTGTTGAGGATTTCTTGGCTTTGGCTGAGAAGTTTGCTAGTTTAGAGAAGGGTGTCCTCGCGAAAAAAATATTAGTACGTTTCATCCGAGAGGTTCCTGCCTTTGTGGGGGCTGATTTGAAGACGTATGGGCCCTTTAAACCTGAGGATGTGGCGAACATACCTTTAATAAATGCGGAGGCTTTAGTTAGAAGGAAGATGGTTGAGATATTGGGGTGAGCGTGGTGAAGGTGCCTAAGATAATTCGTACATACTGCCCTAAGTGTAGAGCTTATACTGAGCATACGGTTAGCTTATATAAGGCTGGTAAGAGGAGGGCTCTTGCAGAGGGTGAGAGGCGTTTCGCTGCTAAGAAGAAGGGTTATGGTAGTAAGCGTAAGCCTGAGCAAAAGAGGTTTGCCAAGGTAACTAAGAAGCAAACTCTTAAGTTTACTTGTAGGGTATGTAAGTATACTTATCATAAGAAGGGTATTAGGGTTAAGAAGCTTGAGCTAGTTGAGGTGAGATGATGGTGCAGGCTAGTGTTAAGAAGAGGAAGATTCTTGTCCCTGAACCTAAAAGTAGGTTTATTGTTGTTAGTTGTCCTGATTGTGGTAATGAGCAAATTAGCTTTGATAGAGCTTCAATAGTTGTTAGATGTAGGGTTTGTAATAGAGTTTTAGTTAGACCTACTGGTGGGAAGGCAATTATTGAGGGTAAACTTGTTAGAGTGTTAGAGTAGTTGAGGTGAATTTTATGGTTAGAAGACGTAGGCGTCTCCCTGAGGTTGGAGAGCTTGTTATGGCAACTGTTGCAATGGTTTTCGATAGGGGGGCCTACGTTCTTTTAGATGAGTATGGTGGCATTGAGGGTTATGTTCCAATTGGAGAGGTTTCTTCAAGTTGGGTTCATAATATTAGGGATTTTCTTAGAGAGGGTAGAAAGGTTGTATTAAAGGTTATTCGAGTTAATGAGCGTAAGGGTCATGTTGATCTCTCCTTGAGGAGGGTTAGTGATAAGGAGCGTAAAGAGAAGATTTTAGAGTGGAAGAGGGCTCAGAGGGCTGAAAAGTTTCTTGAAATGGCTGCTGAACGTTTAGGGAAGTCTCTGGATGAAGCCTATGAAGTTGCTGGTTGGCCTTTAGAGGATTTTTATGGTGAGATTTTCGCTGGCTTTGAGGCTGCCGTCATGGAGGGTGAGAAGGCTTTAACTAAGGCTGGTGTTCCTGGGGATTGGGCTAAAGTTTTAACTGAATTGGCTAATGCTTATATTGAGCTTCCCGAGGTTAAGATTAGTGGTATTTTACAGTTGACTTCAACTAAGCGTAATGGTGTTGTGAATATTAAGAATGCTTTGCTTTCAGCTATGGAGGCTGGCAAGGAGTTTGATGTTAACTTCCGTGTATATACGGTTGGTGCGCCTAGGTATAGGATTGATATAAGGGCTAGAAACTATAAGTTGGCTGAGGCTGCATTGGATAGGATGGTTAAGGCTGCTTTAGAAACTATTAAGAAGCTTGGTGGGAAGGGTAGTTTTACTAGGATTTGAGGGATTAACTTTGCCTTGGCTTTTAAGGAAATGTGTTGAGTGTGGTAGATATACTCTTAAGCGTGATAAATGCCCCTATTGTGGTGGACGTGTTAGAATTCCTCATCCAGCTAAGTTTTCACCTGATGATAGGTATTCTAAGTATAGAAGGTTGATGAAAAAGCTTGCTGAGAAAAGTTAACTTTCAGGATATTTTATCTCATATATGAATATGAATCCATTGGATGACTGGAATACTAGTTCAAAGTTTTCTGGTTCTGGTATGTCTATTCCAAAGGTTTTCCATACCTCTCTTCTGGTTGAGAATAATAGTCTATATAGGGTTGCATTAGAGGCTTTTGGTCCTCCTGGAACTTGTATTCCTCTTTCACGATATGTTTTTATGTAGTCTGATGCATTGAAGCCTGCTATTCTTATCATCCAGTATGATTTGGCGAAGTCTCCATATCCTCTTCCATGGAGTAGGAATCCTGTTTGTGGGTCGAAGGTTTCGAAGACTACTACGTGTGTTACTCCCATTTTCTTGAATATTTCTAGTGCTATTGTTTCATTTGACATGAAGGCTATTGCTACGTTTTTGATTTGGGTGCCATTTAGTGTTGCGTTGTCGCATATTGATGTTTTATTTCCTAGGGTTGTAATCCAGTATCCATAGTCCCACCATGATGCAACTACTGCGTTGTCTGGTAGGTTTACTCTCATCCATAGTAGGGCTTCTATCCAGTCTTGATATTTTGTTCCCCCTGGCACTCCTCCGCATGATACTATGGTTGGAGGTGAATATGCAATTGCTCTCCATGATGTAACTGTTATCATTAGTATTAATGTTGTTATTATTAGTATCCATGCACTTCCTCCTCTACCTCTTCTGAAAATCATTTTTCTACGTCTCGTTGTTCTAGCTTCTTTTCGCATTATTATGTCTATGTGTGGTTTTAGAATGCTTACTAGACTTAATGCACCGAGTATGCTGAATAATGGTGCTGCTAGCATTATTAATCTGATCATGGATGATGCGAAGTATATGGCTGCTAATCCACCTACAGCCATTAATATTTCATTTTCTTTTCCACGTTTGAAGGCTAGGTATACTCCAATGGGTGCTAGGATGATTAGTATTTGATAGTCTAGGAACATGTATGCCCATGTGGGGGCTCTATGCTCTGCTACTGATGCAACTAGTGGTTGTGCTTCTTTTATGAATGGATTTATTACTGCTAGGATTCTTCCTGTAAGTGCTTTTAAGTAGCCTTTAGCCTCAAATATGTATATTCCCAGTCCTATTACGCCGAGTATTGTTGTTAGACTTATTGCCTTTAATTTTACGTCTAAATCTGCTTCTAGGACGTCTTTTATTGATAATACAACTATTGTTAGCATGGGCAGCATTGTTCCAAAGCTTACTAGGTATTTATGTGCGAAGTATTGGATTTGACCTGCTAGGGTTAATCCTACTCCCATTGTTAATGCATAGGTTATCAGTAGCTTTCTAGAATATTTCCCTAGGATTATCATTACTAATGCATATAATGCGTATAGGTTTAGTAGGTATATTCCTCCTCCCCATGATATCAGCATGTATGCTAATGATGCTCCTGATAGGGCTGCAGAAATTGTAGTGAAGATGGTTGAAGTGCTTTTCATGGCTTTAACCCAGAAGTATAGTGATAGGGTCATGGCGAAGAATCCGACGCTTTCAGTGTCGTAGAAGCCTGCTGATGTTCTGGTTATGAATGCTGGAATTGTGGCTAGGAAGAGTCCGGAGAATATTCCAGTGGTTTCTCCACCTATTTCTCTACCTGTTAGATAGGTGATTACTGCTGATAATGCGCCTAGTAGTGCTGGTAGTACTGCGCATACTTGCATTATTGATGCTTCTATTCCTAGGGCTTGTGCGAGTAGGTAGAAGAAGGCTCCAGTGAAGGGTACGCCTGGATAGGATGTTCTAGGTATGTTTCTTCCATATGGGTACCAGCTAAATTCATCATACCATGAAAACCATGATTGAAATCCATTATTCACTATATATTCGGTTACACGGTATTGGAAGTATGGGTCGTATCCGCTTAGCCAGTATCCCCATTTTAATGGGAATAATCTTATTCCAAGTGCAATTACGAAAATTAATATAATCATACATGCAGTTACAATTTTTCCTATTACCTCTATGTTCCTAAAGTATTCGATTGAGAGCCTTGTCTTCAAGGTCCTTAACAATAATTTGCCCTCCCTAAACATAAATGTTTGAAAAACTTTAAATATTATCGGTTTCTCCTTTATGAAAAGGAGGCTGGAGTGTGTATCAGCGCCAAATTCAGTAGCCTTCCTATCTATGTGCTTGTACATTGGTTTGAGCAGGGGACTTGAAGATAAATTTATGGGGGATTAATTATGGGTGTAGTTGGTGTTATTAGTAAGGAGTATCGTGGAGCTGAGCTTGAGAGGGAGATTTTTGATTGGTGGAATAAGAATAATATCTATGAAAAGGTTAAGAATTTAAGGTTGAATAAGCCGAAATTCTATTTTCTCGATGGTCCACCATATGTAACTAATCCCATTCATGTTGGCACTGCTTGGAATAAGGTGCTTAAGGATACTTTTCTACGCTACTTTAGGATGCGTGGATATAATGTTAGGGATCAACCTGGATATGATATGCATGGTCTCCCAATAGAGGTTATGGTGGAGAAGAAGCTTGGCTTGAAGACTAAGAAGGATATTGAGAAGCTTGGTATAAGGAAGTTTGTTGAGGAGTGTAAGCAGTATGCATTGGAGCATTTGAAGGTTTTAGAGAAACAGTTTAAGGATTTAGGTGTATGGATGGATTGGGATTCACCTTACATGACTATTACTAGGGATTATATTGAGGCTGAGTGGTGGGTTGTTAAGAAGGCTGAGGAGAAGGGTTTACTTGCTGAGGGATACATGGTTTTCCATTGGTGTCCTAGATGTGAAACTGTTCTTTCAGGTTATGAGGTGACTGAGGAGTATCGAGTTGTTAGGGATCCATCCATATATGTGAAGTTTCCAGTGGAGGGTAAAGATAAGGAGTATATTTTAATTTGGACTACTACTCCATGGACTCTGCCTGCTAATGTCGCTGTTATGGTTCATCCAGACTACACTTATGTTAAGGTTAGAGTTAATGATGAAATCTACATTTTAGCTGAGGCTAGATGTGAGGCTGTGTTTAGTGAGGTTGGAGTGTCTTATGAGATTATTGAGAGATTTCCAGGTAGAGATCTTGAGGGTTTAAAGTATGTTCCTCCTCTTCTAGATGAGGTTGAAGTTCAAAGGAAGATTCGCGGTGTTCATAGAGTTGTTTTGAGCAGTGAATTTGTTACTATGGAGGAGGGTACTGGTTGTGTTCATTCTGCTCCAGGTCATGGTGAGGAGGATTTCATTGTTGGTTTAGAGTATAATTTACCTGTTGTTTCACCTGTGGATGAAGCTGGGAGATTTACTGGTGAAGCTGGGAAGTATGCTGGTAAGCTTATTTGGGATGCTAATGAGGAGATAATTGAGGATTTGAAGAGGAAAAACTTGCTTTTGCATAGGGGTTGGATTCAGCATAGATATCCACATTGCTGGCGGTGTAAGACTCCTCTTCTTTTGAGAGCTACTCATCAATGGTTCATTAAGGTTCCAGATATTAGGGATAAGCTTTTAGAGGAGAATGATAGGGTTGTCTGGGTTCCAGAGTGGGCTGGGAGTAATAGGTTTAGGAATTGGCTTTTGAATGTTAGGAATTGGGTTATATCAAGGCAGAGATATTGGGGTACTCCTCTACCAATTTGGATTTGTAAGAAGTGTGGTAAAAGGGAGGTTATTGGATCTATTGCTGAGTTGAAGAGGAAGGCTTTGAAGGCTCCAGAGATATTTGAGTTGCATAGGCCTTGGATTGATGAAGTTGTGCTTAAATGTGAATGTGGAGGGGAGATGTATAGAGTTCCTGATACAATTGATGTTTGGATGGATTCAAGTGTTGCTTCATGGGCTTGTCTTGGTTTTCCATCTAATAGAGAGGAGTTTGAGAAGTGGTGGCCTGCAGACTTAATTTTGGAGGGTCCTGATCAAACTAGAGGTTGGTTTTACACTTTGCTTGTCAGTAGCTTCATAGGCTTCAATATGGCTCCCTATCGACGTGTATTGATGCATGGATGGTCTCTCGATCAGCAGGGTAGAGCTATGCATAAGTCCCTTGGAAATGTAATTTATCCAGAGGAGGTTTTCTCCAAGTATTGTCGTGATGCTTTCAGATGGTATGAGCTTCAATGTACTCCTTGGGAGGATCTACGCTTTTCAATGAAAGAGGTTGGAGAGATATTTAGGGTTTTAAAGATAATGTGGAATGCATATTACTTTGCCAGTCTCTATATGAATTTAGATAAGTTTAATCCTACAGTTCACACTCTTGAAGAGGTTAAAAGTTATCTTCAACCTGAAGATTTATGGCTTCTAAGCAAAACTCAGATGTTAATAAAGCAGGTTACTGATGCCATGGATAAACTCTATGTTCATGAAGCTGCAAGGGCTTTGAGGAATTTTATTGTTGAGGATGTGAGTAGATGGTATATTAAGTTGATTAGGAGGAGAACGTGGATTGAACATGAGGATCCAAGTAAAAATGCAGTTTATGCAACTCTTTACTATGTTTTATTGACTTTTCTGAAGTTGGCTGCACCCATAATTCCCTTCATAACTGAGAAGCTTTATCAGGATATGTTTAGACCTGCGGATGAAAGTTTGCCTGAGAGTATTCATATGTGTGATTGGCCGGTTGTGCTGACTGAATTTGTTGATGAAAATAGAATTGAGTATATGAGTGTTGTAAAGTCAATTGTTGAGGCTTCAATTAGTGCTAGGCAGAGTGCTAGAATAAAGTTGAGGCATCCATTAAGGGAGCTAGTTGTTCTCAGTGATGATTCTAGAGTTAAGGTTGCAGTTGAATTCTTCAAGAATGTTCTATATGAGCAAGCTAATGTGAAGGAGGTAAAAGTTTTACCTAGAGATCATGAGCATGAATTTATGAGAATTAGGATTGCTCCCAATCCAGCAGTTTTAGGTCCAAAATTGAAGGATAAGATGCATCTTCTATCTAAGCTATTGGAAACTATTGATCCAAGAGAGGTTAAGGATGCATTGGAGAGGGATGGAGTTTATAGAGTTACATTGAATGGTGAGTCCTTTGATTTAACTAGTGAAGATTTAAAGATAGTTGAGGAGGTTGCTGAGGGCTACGTTAAATCGTCATTTGGCTTAGGAGTTGTATACTTGAATGTAAAGTTGACTGAGGAGCTAGTAGCTGAGGGATTGGCTAGGGAGGTTGTTAGACGTTTACAGGAGATGAGGAAGGAATTGGATCTGCCCATTGAAGCATACATTAATGCTTATGTTGCTACTCCCAATCAAGAAACGTTGAATATGCTTAAGTTAATGGAGTGGTATATTCTACGTGAAGTTAGAGTTAAAGAACTCGTATTAACTGCTCGCTCACCGCCATATAAGGCAGCCTACGAGAAGTTGTGGAGAATTGATGGTGAGGAGTATCGAATGGGTATAACTCCAATATAATTGGCGATAAAATGAAGAAGCTTGGCTTTATAGTTAATCCTATTGCAGGTATGGGGGGTAGGGTTGGACTTAAGGGTACTGATGGTGATGAAATCTTAGAGTTAGCGATAAGATTGGGAGCCAAGCCCATAGCTCCTGAGAGAGCTAAAGAAATGCTTTTTGAATTGAAGAAGCTTGGCTTTGATTTAGAATTGATAACTTATCCTAGAGTTATGGGTGAGTTTGAGGCTAGGGAGTGTGGTTTTAATCCAGTTGTGATTGGAGAGATTGGTGAGAGGACGAGTAGAGATGATACTATTAGAGCTGCTAGAGATATGGTTGAGCTTGGTGTTGACTTAATAGTTTTTTGTGGTGGTGATGGAACCGCGAGGGATGTTTGTGAGGCGATTGATAAGCGTGTTCCCGTTTTAGGTGTGCCCACTGGAGTTAAAATGCATAGTGCTGTTTTTGCAGTGAATCCAAGGGTTGCTGCTAGGATAGTGGTTGATTTTCTTAAGGGTTTTCTTCCATTGAGGGATGGTGAGGTCATGGATGTGGATGAAGAGGCGTTTAGGAGGGGTTTTGTTTCAGCTAAGCTTTATGGATATTTGCTGGTTCCATATGAGCCAAATTTCATTCAGGGTGCTAAGGCTCCTAGTCCTCAAACTGATGATGAGCGTGAGAATCAGCTTGCAATTGCTAGATATTTTGTGGAGCGGATGGATGATGATACAATCTATATTCTTGGTCCCGGTTCCACTATTAAGGCTGTAGCTGATGTTCTTAATATTCCTAAAACTTTGCTTGGAGTGGACATTGTTTATAGAGGGAAGCTACTGGCTTCAGATGTCAATGAGAAGAAGCTTCTTGATATCATTAAAAGGTTTGATGGAAGGTGTGTTATTGTTGTTACGCCAATAGGTAATCAAGGCTTCATTTTTGGTAGGGGTAATCAGCAAATTAGCCCTGAGGTTATTAAATCGATTGGTAGGGATAACATTGTTGTTCTTGCTACACGTTATAAGCTTTCTACTATTCCCTGTTTACGTGTTGATACTGGTGATGTTGAGGTTGATGATTTATTGAAGGGTTATATGCGTGTTATAGTTGATTATGGTGAAGAAAAAATTGTAAGAGTTGCTTAGGCTTCCTCTAGCTCTTTCTTTACAAATTCAGCATAGTCTTTAGCGGTTAGGAGATCTTTAATTTCATCTTTTAGGTTTGTTGGTTTTAATAGTGCTATCCATCCTTCTCCATAGGGGTCCTCATTTATTAGTTCAGGGCTATTTTCTAGTTCAGTGTTAACTTCAATTATTTCTCCACTTATGGGGCTATATACTTCGGATACTGCTTTTACTGATTCGATTGTGCCTATAGCTTCCATTTTCTTGATTTCTTTACCCTTTTCAGGTAGTTCTACATAGACTATGTCTCTTAGTTGTTTTTGGGCGTAATCTGTTATTCCTATTCTAACTAGGTCGCCTTCAATTTTAGCCCATTCATGCTTCTCAGTGTAGTATAGGTCTTCTTTTATTTCATATTCATTTACCTTCAATTTTCCTCCTCCTGCCATACTTGGTTGGGTCATAGAATGGCCATTCCACTATCTTGGCTTTAACTCTTTTTCCCCTTATATCGACTTCGATTTCTGTTTCTGGTTGTGAGTATTCTGTTTTTACATATCCCATTCCTATTCCAATTTTTAGTAGGGGTGAGTATGTTCCACTGGTTAGGGTGCCTATTTTATCTTCTCCTATGTATAGGTTGTAGTGTGGTCTGGGGATTCCTCTACCTATCATTTTTATTCCTATTCTTATTTTCTCTACACCTTTTTCAGATTGTTTGAGTAATGCTTCTTTTCCAATGAATTCTCCTTTTTCAAATTTTACTACCCAGTCTAGCTTTGCTTCGAGGGGTGTGATGTTTTCATCTATATCGTTTCCATATAATGGTAGTCCTGCTTCTAGTCTTAGGGTATCTCTTGCACCTAGTCCACAATCTTTTATGCCGAATTCCTTTCCTGCCTCTATAATTTTATTGTATACTTCTATTGCTTTTTGAGGTTTGTTTAATGGTACCTTCCATAGGGTTATTTCAAAGCCGTCTTCACCAGTGTATCCTGACCTTGTAATTATGATGTCTAGATCTGAAATTTTAGCTGTAGTTATTCTCCAGTGTCTTAGTTTGCTTAGGTTTGTTTCTACTAGTTTTTGTAGTGTTTTTTCTGCTAGGGGGCCTTGAAGTGCAAGCATGGGGACTTGATCTGAAACGTCTTCAACTTTTACATTGAATTTCTTTGAATGCTCCTTAAGCCAGTTATATATTTTTTCTCGATTTGATGCATTGCAGACTAGTAAGTATTTCTCTTCTTCTAGTCTAAGTAGCATGGCGTCATCTTTTATTCCGCCTGAAGGATTACATATTAACGTGTAGTGTAGTCTTTTTACTCTTAATTTTTCAACATTGTTTGTTGTTACGTATTGGAGGAAGTTTAATGAGTCTTTACCTGTTATGAGCATTCTACCCATGTGGGTTACATCGAATATGCCTACTGCATTCCTAACTGCTAGATGTTCTTCAATTATGCTTGTGAACCAAACGGGCATGTGCCATCCTACAAATTCTATCATTTTTGCTCCTTTTTTGACGAAAAGGTCATGTAGGTGGGTTTTTTTAAGCAGAGTCTTACCCCTACTCTAATTTATTATTCTTATTTTTAAATCATTGGTTTGATTGTTAGCTTTCTTCTGGGTCTCTTATGCCCTCTTCTGTTATTATGAACATTGCTTCTGCTTCTGGCAGGTATGGACTGTCTACTAGTCTAGCAATTCTCCTATTCCCCTTAGATTTTCTCAGGTATATTCTTGCTCCAGGTACATGGAATAATACGTGTCCTCCAACAGCTGTTGTTGGGTCTCCGAAGAATGTGTCTGGTCTTGCCATTACTTGATTTGTTATGAATACTGCTATGTTGAATACATCTGCTAGTCTTGCTAGAGTGTGTAGGTGTCTGTTTAGTTTTTGTTGTCTTTCAGCTAGATTTTCTCTTCCCGGATATTCTGCTCTGAAGTGTCCTGTGACGCTGTCTACTATTACTAGTTTAATGCCTTCTTCTTCAATTATTTCCTTGGCTTGTTCTGCTATTAGCATTTGATGGTCGCTGTTGTATGCTCTTGCAAATATTATGTTTTTCAGTGTTTCTTTTGTGTCTAGGCCTACTGCATTTGCCATTGCTACTATTCTTTCAGGTCTAAAGGTTCCTTCACAGTCTATGTAGAGTGTTTTTCCATTTAGTCCTCCTGCTTCTACTGGTAGTTGAACGTTTACTGCTAGTTGGTGGGCTAATTGTGTTTTTCCGCTTCCAAATTCACCGAATACTTCGGTTATTGTCTGTGTTTCTACTCCTCCTCCTAGTAGTTTGTCTAGGTTTCTGCTTCCAGTTGTTATTCTGCTTACCTTTAGTCTTTGCTCGTAGATTATGTCTGCTGTTTTGAAGCCTATGTCTAATGCTTTTCTTGCTGCTATGATTATTTTTTGGGCTGCTCTTTCTGATAGTCCTGTGGCTGCTGATAGTTCTCCTGGTGTTGCTACTGCTATTGATTCTAGGGATTTGTATCCTGAGGCTACTAGTTTTTCAGCTGTGGCTGGCCCTACACCTGGTAGGTCTTGTAGGCTTTTCATTTTCTTTAATGTGAATTCGCTTATTTACTGCACCCCCATTTTATCTTATTGTTTTCTCCTAATTAAAGCTCCCACTTTTGTAAATATTCTTCTTGTCTTGGTGTTAATTTGTCGATTTCTATACCTAAACTTTCTAGTTTAAGTTTTGCAACTTTCATGTCTATTTGCTTTGGAACTAGGTAGACTTTTGCTTCTAATTTTCCCTTATTTTCGACTAGGTATTCTATTGATAGTGCTTGGTTTGAGAATGACATGTCCATTACTTCGCTTGGATGGCCTTCTGCTGCTGCTAGGTTTACTAGTCTTCCTTCAGCTAGGAGGTATAGTTTTCTGCCATTTTGTAGGGTGTATTCTTCTACGTGGGGTCTGATTTTTCTCTTTTTTACTGATAGTTTTTCTAGGTCTTTTATGTTTATTTCAACGTTGAAGTGTCCGCTGTTTGCTAGTATTGCTCCATTTTTCATTTTCTTGAAATGTTCTTCTCTTATTACGTCAATGTTTCCTGTGGCTGTTATGAATATGTCTCCTATTTCTGCTGCTTTACTCATTGGCATCACTCTGTATCCATCCATTACTGCTTCTAGTGCTCTTAGTGGATCTACTTCCGTTATTATTACGTTGGCTCCCATTCCCTTTGCTCTCATGGCTATTCCTCTACCGCACCATCCATAGCCTGCTACAACTACGTTTTTTCCTGCTAGTAGTACGTGTGTTGCTCTCATTATTCCATCTATGGTGCTTTGCCCTGTTCCATATCTATTGTCGAATAGGTATTTTGTAAGGGCGTTGTTTACGGCTATTATTGGATATTTTAGTGCTCCCTCTTTTTCCATGGCTTTTATTCTTATTACTCCTGTTGTTGTTTCCTCTGTTCCTCCAATGGTGTTTTCTATGTAGTTTTCTTTGTGTGCTGTTACTGTTAGGTCTGCTCCATCGTCCATTGTTATGTGTGGTTTGTGTTTTAATGCTAGTCTTATGCATTCAAAGTATTCTTCTTCGCTTTGCCCTCTCCATGCATATACGTGTACTCCTTCTTCAACTAGTGCTGCTGCTACTTCATCTTGTGTTGATAGTGGATTTGATGCACTTAATGTGATTTCAGCTCCTCCTGCTAGGAGTGTTTTCATTAGGACTGCTGTTTCCTTTGTTACGTGTAGGCATGCGCTTATCTTTATTCCGTTTAATGGTTTTTCTTTGTTGAATCTTTCTCTTATTTTCATTAGTACTGGCATTTTGCTTTCTGCCCATTCTATTTGTCTTCTTCCTTCTTCGGCTAGGTTTAAATCTTTAATTTTGAATTTCATTTTGCTTCTCCCTCATGTAATCTTTCTAGTAGATTGTCTTTTACTTTCTCTACTTCCCTTAATATCCATTCTTCATCTACTGTTTTTATTTGGTGGTTTTCCATGATTATTTTGCCGTTTATTATTACATCTCTTACATCTAGGCTTCTCACTGCATATACTATGTGACTTACTTCGTTGAATAGTGGTTTTAGGTGTGGTTTTTGGAGTTCAATTGTTATTAGATCTGCTTTTTTACCTTTTTCAATGGAGCCTATTTGGCTTTCCCAGCTTAATGCTTTTGCTCCATTTATTGTTGCCATTTTCAATGCTTCTTCAGCTTTTATTGCTGTTGGGTTTAGGAGTACGCCTTTTTGTAGGAGTGCGGCTATTTTCATTGTTTCAAACATGTCTAGGAGGTTGTTGGAGCAGGCGCTATCTGTTCCTAGTGCGACTACTATGTTGTTTTTTAATAGTTTTTCAATTGGACTTATCCCTGATGCTAGTTTCAAGTTGCTTATTGGGTTGTGGGCGACTTTTACTTTGTTTTTGCTTAGGATTTTTATGTCTTCTTCAGTTAGCCAGACGCAGTGGGCTGCAATTACATCTTCTTTGAGTACGTTTAGGCTTTGAAGGTACTCTATTATTCCTCCCCTTATTTTTACTTTGAAGTTTTCTTCAATTTTCTTTGCTTCATCCTTTGTTTCAGCTAGATGGATGTGCCATATTGCTTTTTCATAGTCTTTTTCTGCTTTTTCATTTATTTTGTCGGCGTATTCTCTTAGTTTTACCATGTACTCTGGGCTTACTGTATAGGGTGCGTGGGGTGATATGGCTGCTCTTATTCGCCAATTATCTTTTCCATGCCAGTTTCTTATTAGGTGGTCTAGTCTTTCTATGTCTTCTTTCTCTCTCCAGCTGAAGCATACATGTGAGATTACTCCTCTTAATCCTGTTTCATATATTGCTTTTGCTTCATTGTAGTCTGGATAGTAGTGATACATGGTGTTCACTGTTGTTGTTCCCATTTTAATGGCTTCTATTGAGGCTAGTAGTGCTCCAATGTATACGTCTTTACTGGTCATTTTGCTTTCTAGGGGCCAAATCCATTTTTCAAGCCATTCATGTAGCATTAAGTCGTCGGCGTATCCTCTTAGGAGGCTCATGGCCATGTGTGTATGGGCGTTTATTAATCCGGGTAGTACTATGCAGTTGGATGCATCGATTACTTCATATCCACTATATTTTGGTTTTATTTCATCGTATTTTCCTAGGTCTATTATTTCTTCTCCTTCAATCACTATTGCTCCATTTTTGATGATTCCATGCTTACTCATGGTGACTATTGATTTTCCATGTATAATATACTCCAATTTATTCACCATATTTATATTGGACTTTTAATTTAATAGGTTAAGTCGCAGAAAACTTTATGTTTAAGGTTGACTTCATGATGGCTGGTGGCTTTCATATGAAGTCTGTTAGTGATTGGAGTTATGAGGAACTCTTAGATAGAGCATTGTCTATGGTTCCTAAGAAGACTACTAAAGGTGAGCGTTTCAAGATTCCTTCAGCAATTATTACGATTGTTGGTAATAGGACTATTTTACATAACTTTAAGGATATATGTGAAGTTTTTAATAGGGATGCGAAGCATGTGGCTAGGTTTATTTTAAGAGAGATTGGTACTGCTGGGGATATTGAGGATACTAGGCTTGTGCTTCAAGGCAGGTTTTCAAGGACTACTCTGAATAATGTTATTGAGCGTTATGCTAAATACTTTGTAATTTGCCCTGTATGTAAGGCTCCTGACACCTATCTTACTAAGGAGAGAAGGGTTTACATATTGGTTTGCACCGCCTGTGGTGCTAGGACAAGTGTGTCTGCTGGTAGATTTTAGAAAATTAAATTAGTTTTACATAGATTAGATTATGTTGGTGTAACATTGTGTCTAATAGTGATAGCGCTGAGGATGTGAAGCGTTTTTACATAAATGTTTGGATTAGAGGTAAGGATGTGATGGTTGCTGTTTGTGATGCTGAGCTTTTAGGTAAGACTCTTAGAGAGGGTGCATTAAAGCTGGAGGTTAAGGAGAGTTTTTATGGTGGTAGACTTGTATCTTTGGAGGAGGCGTTAGATATACTTAGAGGTGCCTCCATTGGGAATCTTGTGGGGAGAAATATTGTTGCTAATGCGATTAGAGAGGGTTTGATTCATGAGGATGCTGTTTTATGGATTGGTGATCAGCCGCATGCACAGTTTATCAATATAATTTAGGTTTATGGGTGTGTTTTATATGGTAAGGTTTTGTGCTATTTGCGGTAAAGTTCCATCTGGAAGTGAATCTTTAATTGATAATTTATGCTGGGATTGCTATAGAGATAAGCATAGGCTTATTAATGCTCCGAAGAGTGTGGAGGTTGAGATTTGTAGGCATTGTTATTCTTATAGATTGAATAGGAGGTGGATTCAGCCTAGAGGTGATGTTGACCCTATTTTTGCTGCTGCTATTGAAGTGGTTAAGAGCCGTGTTTCTCTTAATGGAACTGGGGTTTTTGAGGTTTCACCCTTAGAGATGGTTGATAGGAATAGGGTGAAGGTTAAGGTTTCTGCTTTGGGAACTGTTCATCCTGATATTCCTAAGTATAGGGAGGAGGTTGTTGTTGAGGTAATGTTAAAGTATGTTTCATGTCCAGTTTGCATTAAGATTGCCTCTAAATATTATATTGCTACTCTTCAGATAAGGGCTGATAGGAGGAGTATTTCTAGGAGTGAGCTTGAAGAGTTAGTTGGCTTAATTGAGAATGTTGTTTTGAGAGAGTTGAAAACTGATAAGTCTGCATATGTTGTTGAGTTTTCTGAGGTGGATGGGGGTTTAGACTTAAAATTTGCTAATACTCGTGTTGCGAGATTGATTGCTTCGAAGATTAGAGAGAGGACTGGGGCTTCTATAAAGGAGACCTTTAAAGTTATTGGTTTTAATAGGTCTAGTGGTAAGAGACTTTCTAGGTTGACTATTTCCCTTCGCTTACCTCCATTTTCTCTTAATGATATTATTAGGGTTGATGATGAAATATTGTTGTTGAAGGATTTTAGGGGTGGCAAATTTATTGCTGTTAATTTGGCTTCTTGGAGTAAGATTTCATTTTCCCCTAAATTATTGTCATCTAAGAATGTTGTTAGAATTGATTCCCTCCATAACTTGCCTCGAGGTTTAGTTGTTTCTGTTCAAGGTGACTTTCTCCAGCTAATGGATTTATCTTCATATGAAATTTATGAGGTGGCTAAGCCTGTTGAATTGGATTTGAAGAGTGGTGATGAAGTTCAATTCATAAAGTTGGAGGATAAAATTTTCATAGCCAATCTACTTTAGCATCTTAAGGTTAGTCTAAGTGGTTAACAATTAGATTATTAAGTTAATTGTCTAATTATTGGATGGTGATAATTTGGGTAGAAGAAGGAGGAGAAGGTCAATAGAGGAAACCTCTGAGTTGAGAGTGCCAGCTGAAGGTGAAATTTTAGGTATCATAGTTCAGCTTCTAGGCTTTGATAGAGCTAAGGTGAAATGTGCTGATGGATATACACGTGTATGTAGGATTCCAGGTAGATATAGGAAGAGAATGTGGATGAGGGAGGGTGACATAGTATTAATTGTGCCATGGGATTTCCAGTTTGAGACACGTGGAGATATTGTTTGGAGATATACTAAGGATGAAGTGTATAAGTTGAGGAATCAAGGCTTAATTCCTGAGGATTTAGAGCTTGAGTACTAGTGTTAGTGGAGAGTTAATTGATGCATGAGAATGAAGAGTATGAGAAGCTTCGTAGAATTGAGATTGAGAGGATAGATAAGAGGCGTGTTAAGCGTATTAAGGATGAAGACTTCTATGAGACTCTTGAGGAGGTTTTTGATAAGCTTACCTTGATGGCTCTCTATGAGCTGATTAATAAGGGCTATATACATGTCATGTATGGGGTTGTTAATGCTGGTAAGGAGGCTAGAGTTTACTGGGCTGAGGATGCTAAGGGTAATGATGTTGCTGTGAAGATTTATTTGACTGCTTCAGCTGAGTTTAGACGTAGTATCCTAATGTATATTGAGGGTGATCCTAGATTTACTAGGGTTAAGCGTGATACTCGTTCAATAATATATGTTTGGGCTAGGAAGGAGTTTAAGAATCTTCAAAGGGCTTTTAATGCTGGAGTTAGGGTTCCTGAGCCATATGCTGTTAACAAGAATATTCTTGTTATGGAGTTTATTGGTGAGGATGGTGTTCCAGCTCCATTATTGAAGGATTATCTTCCACCTAACCTTGAAGAATTCTTTTTGAAGGTTTTAAATTATGTGAAGTTATTGTATAGTAAGGCTAATTTGGTTCATGCTGATTTGAGTGAGTATAATATTATGGTTTGGAATGATGAGCCTGTTTTCATTGATATTGGACAGGCAGTTCTTTTGAGTCATCCTATGGCTGAGGAGTTTCTTGTTAGGGATTTGGATAATTTGTTACGCTTCTTTTATAGGAATAATGTTGAGGTGCCTGAATTAGGGGAGGTTTTAAGATGGGTGAAGGGGCAGGGAAGTATATAGTCAGGGATTATGTTAATGTTTCTCCAGATAGAATTGGAGTTATAATTGGGAATAGGGGTAGGGTTAAGAGGGAGATTGAGGATAGGACTGGTGTAAAGCTTATTGTTGATTCTTCCTCTAGCTCTGTTACTATTGAGTTGGATACTTCTAAGTCTGATTTTGTAAATTTGCTTAAGGCTAAGAATATTATTATGGCTATTTCTTATGGTTTTAGTCCTGAGAAGGCTTTTAGATTGCTTGATGAGGATCAGATTTTAGATATAATTGATTTGACTCAGTATGGTGATTCGAAGAATAGTTTGGCTAGGATTAAGGGTAGAATTATTGGTGAGCGTGGTAAGACTAGGAGAATTATTGAGGAGTATACTGGTGTTTATCTCTCGATTTATGATAATTATGTTGCAATTATTGGTGATTATGAGCATGCTGTTGTGGCTAGGCATGCTGTTCAAATGTTAGCTAATGGTGCTCAGCATAGAACAGTGTATAATTATCTTCAGAGGGAGAGGCGGAGATTGAAGCGTATGGAATTTGAGTTGTGGAGGAAGCCTTGGTGAAGCGTCAAATTAAATAGGTTAATGTTCTTATATGTTGATGGTGTTTAGAGGTGTCACAGGAAGTATATGAAGCAATAAGTCCAGCGGATTTTTTTACAGGAATAGGGACATAGCTGGATTTGATAATCCAGTTAGGGCAACCTATACTATTATTAGGGAATTAGTGGAGAATGCGTTAGATGCATGTGAAACTCATGGTATTTTACCGGATATTTTCGTTAGGTTGACTCCTGAGGAGAGAGTTAATGTTTATAGGATTAGAGTTGAGGATAATGGATGCGGTGTTCCTAAGGAGTATATT
>Ga0190363_1000758_pt1 | contig 19316 bp, 21 predicted proteins | sample 48721867_MG_FD_161272 | JGI IMG/M metagenome (GOLD analysis project Ga0190363, IMG submission 161272) | Hydrothermal vent microbial mat bacterial communities from Southern Trench, Guaymas Basin, Mexico - 4872-18-6-7_MG | ecosystem: Environmental > Aquatic > Marine > Hydrothermal vents >... | reverse complement strand
GTTAGTTAGAGTACAAGAAAAGATAAGGGAGATCGAAAAAGCAAAAGAGAAAGATGGAGGTATCTCTCAGAAGAATTATAAAATGCCAAGTTATCTTAGTCCTCAAGCCTGGCAGATTATTACTCCTCAAGGAAGAAAGAATTTATTAGAAATTTTATTTGATGTTGTCTTTAAGCTTAATGAGAAAGAGTATAAAGTTGCAATCGCTATAACTGGCAGTCCTACCTATCTTTATAAAACATCGCAGGAGATAGACTGGAGTTCTCAAATAATTGGAGATTTGGATTTAGAAGTAATTAAGTTAGGAGAGATGAATGTTTTAGAAAAGATGGAGTTGAGAGAGGAGCTTCCTGCTTGTTTAAAAGAAAGAGTGAATAACTTAGGATTGGATTTAATAGAAAATACAATTGTGAATTTGCCCTCTGCGTTGGGAAGGAAACATGGAGAACTTTATTTAGATATAGGAATAGGATTTCATACTTTAGAAGAGTATTTTCATCCTCCAAAAGTAGAAAGATTATATCCTTACTCTGATGTTTATATTGGCTTAGAAGAAGGATTAAAAGTAATAGAAGAAAAATTCTCTCAGTTGCCTTCTCCTGAAAAGATAAACAAAAAAGCAGCAAGGATTTTAAAGGAAGATGCAGAGAATTTAGTGAAAAAATTAGAAATGTGGTCTATTTCCCTTGATTATAGCAAACCAATTAAACTTTTAACTAAAGCCTTTCTTATATTGGGTGAGGAGGAAATAAGATATAAGTTATGGAGAAGTTTTAAAGAGGGGAATATAAATAAGAAAGTTTACCAAGAAGCATTTAAATTGATTGAACAGAAGATAAAAGAAAAAGATGGAGGAAGAATAATTATTCAGCAGAAGTTGCAGGATTTGACAAGAGAAATAATTTCTCGGGATGGAGGGGAAGAATATGGTGATTACAGTAAGAGAGAAATTCCCTGGATAGAGGTATATAGAGTGGATGATTTAAAAAAGCAGATAATTCCTGAGTTGATAGAGGAAAGAATAGTAAGAGAAGAGTGGATTCCTGTAAAGATGAGAGAGATTGTGATAGAAAAAGGCAGAAGAAAAGAGGTTCTTAAGCCTTTGAAGACAAAAAGAGTAGCCAGCTGCACAGTAGTAGCTTTTAGAGGAAAAGAAAAAGAAAATGTTATTTTAGGATTGGCACATATTCCGCAAAGATTTAGTGATGATTTCTCTTTAAAGGTTATAGAGAATCTTTTAAGACTGTTTTTCAAGAAAGAGATAACTAATGTAGAAATTTTTATTCGCTATGATTCTAATTTTGTTAATTTTGAAAACACTTTCTGGGAGAAGTTTTCTATTTTGAAGAAGAATGTTCAAATTATAAGAAGAGAGGGGAAGAGATTAGGAGATTTAACTGAAGATGATTTCGTAGTAGATATAGGGAAGATAGAAAGAAGAAGTTATTTAGTGGCGAAACCAGAGATGAGAAAGATAACGTTTTATAAATGGAGAATCGAGAATTTGGATGGAGGAAGAAATAGTAGAAAGGATTTAGGAGTTTCCAATTCTTTCTTCCATAGAACTCCTAAACTCACCCAGCCTCTTCATGTTAACTCTGCCACAGAAAAATTAGAATTATCAGTGATTTTTGCAGAGAAAAATAGAGATGAAAAAAAATCTTAAAGGTGGAGGAAAAGAGGAAGGAAAGATAATTAAGCTTAAAAAATATATTTTAAAGAGATTACCTCAAGAATATAAGGAAAAAATAGAGAAATATCATCAAGGAAAAATAAATTATGAAGATTTAGAGAATTTTGTTTTGACAAATAGGATAAGATACCCAACCTTTAGGGAATTACAAAGAAAATTTTCCTTTTTGGGAGATAAAAACTATGAATGGATTATAAAAGTTACTGAACTTGAGAGATGGGATCCTGTTTTAAAAACAGCTCCTTGGTTATTAAAAGAAACAAAGTGGGATAATGTAGAGATGCGCAAGAAAGCGATAAGATGGTTATTTGAAAAAGTAGCAAAGGATTTTATAAAGATTTCTCAAAGCTTAAAAGAGAAAAGAATAAGTTTAGAGGAAGCAGAAAGATATTTGATTGAGAATGATTTAAAATGTTTTGGTTATAGAAGTTTTGTAAATTTTGGTCTTTTCGGATTGAAGAACTATTATCAAAAAAAAGGTAAATTAGATTATTTAAAAATTCTAAAGGAAGCAGAGATTGATAAAGATTATCCTCTGCTGGAGAAAGTATTCTGGTTAGTAATAAAAGATATAAGCTGGGATAGAGAAAAAGAAAAGAAAGTTTTAGAATGGCTTTTAAAAAAACATTGCCTGAGGAATTTTTAGATTTAATAGGGAAGAAAGCTCCTTTAAAGAAGTTGGTAGATATGATGATTGAGAAAAATATTTTTTATTCTGGACGTGATGAATTTTATAAGATGCATCTGGGAGGGATAATTGCCCGATCCAAAGGAATGGTTTTTGAGATTTATAAGTCACATAATTATGTGAAGAAAAATCCTGTATTCAGAGAAGCTTCTTGGTTCTGTTTAAAAAGGATTTCTTCTAACTATTGGAGGAATATTCATAATCAATATAAAGCCTGGTTTTTTATAGCTAATATATTGTGTTATAAAAGTTTGTCTGATTTAAAGAAAGCTCAGGAAAAAGGTGAGGTTACCAGTCATATACTGAGAAGATATAGATTAGAAGCAAGCTGGATAGAGAAAAGATTTCTTCCCACCCTGAACTCTTTATGTGAGTATGAGAGAAGAATAAGAGAGGTAGAGTATAAAAAAATTGAGGAAAAGAAAGTAGAGAAAGCCTTAAGAAAATTATTTGGTAAAAGAGAGGCTACTTGTGAAGAATTATTGACAAGGGAGAAGACAAAGATCCTTTATAATTTAGAAAAAATTGGTGCAGTTAAGATGGAAAGAAAAAGAGTAAAAAGTAAGAAAGTTTTAAAGTGGATAAATTCTTTAGAAGAAGAGAGAAAACAAGTTTATCTTAATTTTTGGTATTTGTATAGTGGGGATGTCTCCTGGCAGAATATTGAGCGAATTATAAAGGAGAAAGGTTTTTCTCATTACTGCAGGCGTATAGAGAAAGAGATTTCTCACCGTCCTTTTATTTATTTTCATAAATGGAGAAGAGTAAATTTAGATGGAGGAGATATAAGAGAAAGTAGTTAAAGATATTGAATCAGAAAGAAGGAGTAGGAAAGTGTTTCCCATACGCTTGATTTTGTGATATAATTTTGCACTTTAAGATAAAATGAGGAAAAGATTACCAAAATTTAAATTTAATCAAGAAGGATTGATTCCGGTAATTGTTCAGGATAGAAAGACAAAGAAGGTATTAATGCTTGCTTATATGAATAAAGAAGCTTTAAAGATTACACTTAAGGAGAAAAGAACCTGTTTTTGGTCCCGTTCAAGAAAAGTATTGTGGCGTAAAGGTGAGACTAGTGGTAATATTCAGGAAGTTAAAGAGATTTGGTATGATTGCGATAAAGATGCGTTACTGGTAATTGTGGATCAGAAAGGTGTAGCTTGCCATACAGGAAATTTTAGCTGTTTTTTTGAAAGATTAATTTAATTGTTAATTCAATTTTTATGAAAATATATCCTTCCTTAAAAGAATTTCTCCAGATAAAGAAAAAAATTCCTTCAAAAATAAATCTTTTTGTTCTTTCTTTACGTTTTTTTTCTGATTATTTAGCCCCCCTTTCAGTCTATTTTTCTTTAAGGAGAGTATTTAAAGAAGAAAGTTTTCTTTTAGAATCTGTGGAGGGAGAAGAAAAAATTTCTCGTTATTCTTTTTTAGGCTTCAATCCTCTGGTTATTTTTAAAAGTAAAGGAAAAGAGATTTATATAAAAGAAGGGGGGAAAGAAAAAGTCTTTACTATTAATTCTTCTGACCCTTTAGAAGAACTTAAAAAATTATTTAAGAGATTTAAAGTGTGGCCTAAAAAAAACTTAAGATTTTTTGGAGGATTCATAGGATATATTGGCTACGATTTTGTAAGATTTATAGAACCTGTAGGAGAAAATTTGCCTGACGATATCGATACACCTGATTTTTATTTTACTCTTCCCAAATTTTTAATAGTTTTTGACCATCTTAAAAAAGAAATAGAGATACTTTCTTTCTCACTCCTTAAAAAATTTGAGACTTCTTTGTATCAGAAAGAAAAAAAACTTTTAGAGAAAATTTTAAAAATTATTTTACAACCTTCTCCTTTAAAACCTTTGGATTTAGAGAAAAGGTCATCTTTAAAATTTTCTTCCAATTTTAAAAAGAAAAGATTTTTAAAAGAGGTAGAGAAAGCAAAGGAATATATAAAAGATGGCGAGATTATTCAGGTAGTTTTCTCTCAACGTTTCAGGACATCTTTTAGAAAAGACCCTCTTTTGGTTTACCGATATTTAAGATTGTTGAACCCTTCACCTTATATGTATTACTTAGACTTTAAGGATTTAAAAATTGTTGGAGCTTCTCCTGAAATGCTTTTAAGGTGTGAAAATAAGGTCTTGATAACCAGACCTATTGCGGGAACAAGACCTCGCGGCAAGAATGAAGAAGAAGATAGATACTTAGAGGAAGAACTTTTAAAGGATCCAAAAGAGCAAGCAGAACACTTAATGCTTGTAGATTTAGCGCGTAATGATTTAGGAAGAGTTGCCAAAAAAGGGACAGTGAAAGTTCCTATATTTATGAAAATAGAAAAATTCTCCCATGTTATGCATATTGTTAGTGAAGTTCAGGCAATTTTAGATAAAAAATATGACATGTTTGATGCTTTGCGAGCCTGTTTTCCTGCTGGAACTGTCTCCGGCGCCCCAAAAGTGAGAGCGATGCAGATAATTAATGAGTTAGAGCCACAGAAAAGAGGAATTTATGCCGGATGTGTAGGCTATTTTTCGTTTACAGATTCCTTAGATACCTGTATAATAATCCGCACAATTATTTTTAAGAATAATTATGCTTATATTCAGGCAGGAGCAGGGATTGTATTTGATTCTCGTTCTGAGAAAGAGTATGAGGAGACAATAAACAAAGCAAAAGCCCAGTTTTTGGCTTTATGTTTAGCAGAAAAAGGAGGTTGAAGTGAAAGAGATAAGAGGAAGTTATCAGGCAAAAGGGAGAAAAATTGGTATTGTGATATCAAGATTTAATGAATTTGTAAGTTTAAAACTTCTGGAAGGTTGTCTTGATGAGCTGAAGAAATTAGGAGTAGAAGGTAAAAATATTGAAGTAGTATGGGTTCCGGGTGCTTTTGAAATTCCTCAAGGATTAGTTAAGTTAGCTCCAAAAAAATATGATGCCTTGATTGCTTTAGGGGTTTTAATAAGAGGAGACACGCCTCATTTTGATTTTCTTGCCTCTGAGGTTACTAAAGGAATTGCTAACCTTTCTTTAAGTTATAAAATTCCTATAATTTATGGAATAATTACCGCAGATACGATAGAGCAGGCAATAGAAAGAGCAGGAACAAAAGAAGGTAATAAAGGAAGGGAGACGGCAAGAGCAGCTATAGAGATGGCAGATGTATTTTCTCAATTATAATTTAAAATGCGACCTCGCACAAAAGCAAGAGAGGTTGTTTTATGCAGTTTCTATCAGGCAGAGATTTCTAAAATATCTTTTCGCGAAGCTTTAGAAAATTTTTTAGAAAATTATCCTCAATCATCGGAGGTTGTTAATTTTGCTTCTTTGCTGGTGGAGGGAGTAGGTAAGAATTTGTCTTATCTTGATGAGATTATTAAAAAATACGTGGAGAATTGGGAAATAGAAAGATTAGCAATTATTGATAAAAATATATTAAGAATGGGGATATTTGAACTTCTTTTTTTAGATGATATACCTCCCAAAGTCTCAATAAATGAGGCAATAGAGCTGGCAAAAAAATTTGGGGATGTAGACTCGGCTCGTTTTGTTAATGGAGTATTGGATAGAATTTATAAGGAAGAAAGTAAAAAATATAAAAAAGAGAATGAAGAAAAAAGTTGATTTACATATTCACTCTGTTTATTCTGATAGTGACCTTACTCCTCAAGAGATCTTTCTTTGTGCTAAAAAGATGAATTTGAGTGCAATTGCTATCACTGATCATGATACAATTGAATCTTTTCCTCAAGCTTACCAGTTAAGTAAAGAGTTCAATATTGAATTTATTCCTGGAATTGAAATAAGCTGTGAGTATAAAGGAGAAGAAGTACATATTTTAGGTTATTTTATAGATGGTGATAATAAAACCCTTCAGAATGCTTTAAAAGATGTAAAAGAATTAAGAAAAAACCGTCTTATTAAAATGGCAAAAAGAGCAAATCAGATAGGCTTAAGAGTAGATGTTGATGAACTTTTAGAAAAAGTAAAAAATAAAATAGCTACACGTCTGCATTTAGCTTTGTATCTTTTAGAGACAAATCAAGTAAATTCTTTACAGGAAGCTTTCCAGCGTTTTCTTTCTCCTAAATCTCCTTTGTATATTGCCGGATTTAAATTCTCTGTAAAAGAGGCAATAACTCTTATTAAAGAAGCAGAAGGAGTTGCAAGTTTAGCTCACCCTCATTTTTTATCATCCCCAGAAGAATTGATTAAAAAATTTTGCGATTGGGGTTTAGATGCATTGGAAGTAGTCTATCCTCGTTTTACCCCTTCAATGGTAGAGTATTTTATTCAGTTAGCTACCAAATACAGACTTCTTGCCACTGGTGGTTCAGATTCCCACGGAAGCTTTAAAGAATTCACCCATATTGGGACACTTGAGGTTCCTTATCTTTGGGTAGAGAATTTGAAAAATGCAAGAGAAAGATATATTATTTATAAAAAAAACATTTAAACTGGCAAAAAAAGCAGAAGGATTCACCTCCCCTAATCCTTTAGTAGGAGCCTTAATTGTAAAAAACAATAAAATAATTTCTTCTGGATATCATAAAAAAGCCGGATTCCCCCATGCAGAAATTGAGGCAATAAGAAAGGCAAAAGAAAATTTAAAAGGGGCAACTTTATATGTGAATTTAGAGCCTTGTTTTCATTGGGGAAAAACTCCACCTTGTGTAGATGAGATTATTAAAAGAGGAATAAAAAGAGTAGTTATTGCCACCTACGACCCCAATCCTCAGGTAAGAGGACGCTCGGTTGAAAAACTTAAAAAGGCAGGAATAGAAGTTAAAGTGGGAATGCTTGAGCCTGAGGCAAGAAAGATAAATGAAGTTTTTTTCAAAAATATGGAGAAGAATTTGCCTTTTGTTGTAGCAAAAGTTGCTCAAAGTTTGGATGGAAAGATTGCCACTTTTAAGGGTCAATCTAAATGGATTACTTCTCAAGATACACGTCTATATGCTAAAAAATTGCGGGATAAATATGATGCGGTATGTGTGGGAATAAATACCGTGATTAAAGATAATCCATCTTTAGAGGGATTCAAGAAATCTCCTTATAAAATAGTTATTGATCCTCATCTTAAAATTCCTTTTTCTTCAAAATTAGTTAAAAATTCTAAGAGTAATTTAATTATCTTTTCTAAAAAAGAAAGTTTAAGAAAGAAAAGGAAGGTTGAATATTTAAAAAAGATTGCCCAGATTTATTTTCTTGCTCAAAAAGAATTTACCTTAAAAAATATAACTAAAATTTTGTATAAAGAAAAAAATATCTGTTCAGTCTTTGTAGAAGGTGGTTCTTTTACTTTGGGAAGATTTTTTGATGAAAGATTAGTAGATAAAATTTACTTTTTTTATGCTCCTAAAATAATTGGAGGAGAAAAAAACATAACTTCTGTTGGAGGTGAAGGAATAAGCGATTTGAAAAAGGCTTTAAAAATCAAGGATTTAGAGGTTAAAAAAAAAGGAGAAGATTTTCTTGTTACCGGTTATGTCTGCCAAAAGTAATTTATACTCTCTTATAATTAAAAGGAGAACAGTTCGTTTATTTAAAGATAAAAAAGTCCCCTTAAGGACAATAAAAAAAATAATTAATGCGGCAAGATGTGCTCCTTCAGCAGCTAATTTGCAATTTCTTGAATATTTAGTTATTACGGATGAAAATTTAAAAGAGAAAACATTTCCTCATCTTAAGTGGGCTGGATACATTTATCCTAAAAGAGTTCCTTCACCTGGTGCAAGACCTTCTTTTTATATTGTTGTTCTTATAAATAAAACTCGCACAAAAAAACCGGATTTAAGAGATGTGGGAGCAGCCTGTCAAAATATTTTACTTGCTCTTGTTAGTTTTAATTTGGGAGGTTGTTGGATAGGTGCGTTGGATAAAAAAGCTTTGCGAAAAATTTTAAAAATTCCCTCTATTTATAAAATCGATTCTATAATTGCCTGTGGGTATCCTAAGGAATTTCCTGTATTGGAGGAAAAAGATGAAGTAAGATACTGGCTTGATGAGAAAAATGTCTTACATGTTCCCAAAAGACCCCTGAAGAACATATTTCATTTAAATTCTTTATGAAAGAATTTAAAAAATTAGTAGAAATTGTAGAAATTTTACGTTCTCCTCAAGGATGCAAGTGGGATAGAGCTCAAAAATTAAAGAATTTAAAAACCTATCTTTTAGAAGAAACTTACGAGTTAATTGATGCTTTAGAGAGTAAAGATACAGAGAAGATTAAAGAGGAGTTGGGAGATTTATTTCTTATTTTGGTATTTTTCTCTCAAATATTTAAAGAAAAAAAGAGATTTGATGTAAAAGAGGTTTTGAAAAAGATAAATGAAAAGTTAATTACCCGCCATCCCCATGTATTTGGGAAAAAGAAATTGAAGAATAAAGAGGAGATTTTAAATCACTGGATTAAAAAGAAAGCAGAAGATAAAAAAAGAAAAACTTTAATTGAAAGATTACCTAAAAGTGCTCCTTCTTTATTACTAAGCTATCTTTTCTTTAAAGAAAATCTTCATTTAGGAAGAAAAAGAAATATAGATAATTTAGTGGAAGAAATAAATGATTTTAGTAAAAAATTGAAAGATAACTTACATAAAAGATTACTTGTTGATTTAATAGTTAGAATCATTGAACTTTCCTCTTACCTGAATATAGATATGGAAAATCTTTTACGAAAAAAAATCCTATCTCAAGCAAAAAAACTTACTTACCTTCGCTAACTGTATTCATTTAGTAAGGAGATTCAATCTTTTTTTTGTACAAGTTTTTGTAGGTAAATGTATAAAGTTTATTCTGATTTATGGGATTGAGTTAAAGGCTTTTTTTCTTCCTGAGGAAAGATAGAGAAAGTAAGAAGAATTTTTCTTCCTATAAAATCTATATTTATCAAGCAAACTTCTTTTTCTTTTTCGAAACTTAAAAAAGATGTTCCCCCCTCAATTATGTTTTTAAGCTTCCATCCCTGCTTTTGCATATGAGTTTTAAGAAAATTTATAAGTGCTTCAGGATTGCTTTTCCCTGTGTATTTTAAAATTCCTACGCGCGTCTTTCCATGTTCAAAGATAAAAGATTTGGAAGGTAAATATACAAAATTTTCAGGAACAGAAAGGTCTTTAAATCTTGATTGAGGAGAAGGCGTAAGAAAAGAGGATTTTTTATAAGTAGTAGGAATACTTTGACATCCCCATATAAAAATTAGTAAAAAAAGGCAAAAAATTCTCATCAATAATAAACTATCAAAAAAGCAAACCTTGTCAATAATTCTTTTCAATAAAATTAATTTTTGTGATAGAATAGTGAAAAAAGGAGGAGGAGGAAATGGAAGAATTAAAAAAGAAAATTGATAGCTTATGGAAATCAGCAAAAAAAGATTTGGAGAAGGTTTTAAAAGATACAACTAAATTAATAAAAAAAGGCGAAGATTATATTAAAGACTTTTCTGAAAAAGGGAAGGATAAATTGGAAAAATTGACTTTATCTTTACAAAGAGAGAAATTGTATTATGAATTGGGAAAAGTTATTTCTAATTTGCCTAAAAAACGCTGGATAGAGAATAATAGGATAGAGGAGATTGTAAGTAAAATAAGGAGAATAAATCGTCAGATAAAGAAAAGGAAGTGAATACTTGATATTTTTTGATGGACTGTTATAATTTTTCTTTTGTGGGCCCGTAGCTCAGTTGGTAGAGCAGCTGACTCATAATCAGTTGGTCCCAGGTTCGAGTCCTGGCGGGCCCATTTTTATTATTTGTGTGTATAAGTTAGCGAGATAAAGTATCTCGTATTTGTGGGCAATTAGCTCAGGTGGTTAGAGCGCGTCGCTCACATCGACGAGGTCGCCCGTTCGAGTCGGGCATTGCCCACTTTCAGAAAGCACGAAAGGAGCGTAGGTTCGGATTTTACTGTGCGCAAGTAAACTAAAAGATTGAGATAATGAATTTAAAAGAGGAAATAAGAAAATTAATAGCTTTACAGGAAATTGATACCCTTCTTTTTCGATTAAAATATAAAAAAGATATAGAGAAACCTCAAGAAATAGAAAAATTTAAAAATATATTTTTAGAGAAAAAAAGTTCTCTTTCTTCCTTTCAAGAGACAGTTAAACAACTACAGGTAAAACATAAAGAGAAAGAGCTGGAGCTTTCTTCAAAAGAAGAGAATATAAGAAAAGCTCAAGCACAACTTTATCAGTTGAAGACAAATAAAGAATATCAAGCCAAACTTACTGAAATCGCCTCTTTAAAAGCAGACGTTTCTTTATTAGAAGATGATGTGATAAAAATATTGGATGAAATTGAGGAAGCTGAAAAACAATTAGAGGAAGCAAAAAAAGAAGTAGAGAAAGAAGAACAAAAATTTAAAGAAGAAGAAAAAAAAATTAAAAAAGAAATTGAAGAGATAGAGATAAAAATTAAAGAATTAGAAAATAAACGAAAGCAATTAGCCTCCCAAATTAATGAGAATTTACTTTCTACTTATGAAAAACTTTTAAAGACACGTGATGGATTGGCAATTGTTCCTGTAGAAAATGAGAATTGTGGCGCCTGTCATATAAAAGTTACAGCGCAAAAAATAAATGAGATAAAGATGTATAAAGAATTAATATTTTGTGAAAATTGTGTAAGGATTTTGTATCTTAAGGAGGATTTTGAATGATTAAAGTTTTTGTTGATGGAGCCTCAGGCGGAAATCCAGGAAAGGCAGGAATTGGATATCTAATTTATAAAGAAAAAAAATTAATCAAAAAAGGGAGTTTTTATTTGGGTATAACAACAAACAATTTTGCTGAGTATATGGCTTTAATATTCTCTCTTATTGAAGTATTAAGTTTAAAAGAAGAAGTTTGTTGTGTTTATTCAGACAGTAAGCTCTTATGTGAGCAGATTAATGGAAATTATAAAGTAAAAAATAAAAATTTATATCCTTTATATATTTTATCCAAACATTTGATCTCTTTCTTTAAACAATTTAAGATTAACTATATTTCTCGCAAGGAGAATAAAGAAGCTGATAGGTTAGCTAAGGAAGTGATAAAGAATGAGGAGGTGAAAAGATGAGTGGTCATTCTAAATGGGCAGGGATAAAACATAAAAAAGCTGCTCAGGATGCAAAAAGAGGAAGGTTATTTACTAAGTTAATTAGAGAAATTACAGTTGCCGCAAGAGAAGGTGGAGGCAATCCTGATACAAACCCACGCCTGCGCACTGCAATTGAACGTGCGCGTGATGCGAATATGCCTCAGGATAACATTGAAAAGGCGATAAAGAGAGGAACAGGGGAACTTCCCGGAGTAACTTATGAAACTTGTATTTTTGAAGGCTATGGTCCTGGTGGGGTGGCAATAATGGTTGAAGCTTTAACAGATAATAAAAACAGAACCTCTAGTGAGGTAAGAAATATTTTCTCTAAAAAAGGAGGGAATTTAGCCGGTTCAGGAAGTGTAGCCTGGGTTTTCAACAAGAAAGGGTATATTCTTATTGATAAGTCTCAAATTAGTGAAGATGAATTATTTGCTATTGTTGTTGATGCAGGAGCTCAAGATTTAAAAACAGAAGGGAAAAGCTATGAGATATTTTGCCAGCCGCAGGATTTTGAGAAAGTAAAAAGTACTTTAAAAGAAAAAGGAATAAAATGGCAAATTGCTGAGCTTACTATGGTTCCTACCTCAACAGTAAAGGTAACCGGGAATCAGGCAAAGCAGATTTTAGCTTTAATTGAAGCTTTAGAAGATCATGATGATGTGCAGAAAGTTTATGCTAATTTTGATATACCTGAGGAGATCATGGAACAACTTGCCTCTGAGATTTAGAGATAGAGATGTAGAAATAAATGATTGTTATCGGAGTAGATGTAGGACTTAAAACAACAGGTTTTGTCGTATGCAAAATAGCTAAGGATAGAGTAACTCTTATTAAACAGGGCGAGATCATTACTTCTGCCAAAGATAATCTCCCTAAACGTTTAAATCTTATATTCAAAAAGCTTGCCAAAACTATTAAGAAATATCAACCGCAAATTATAGTTTTAGAAAAATTATACTCCCATTATCGTCATCCCACAACTTTAGGAGTTTTGGCACAGGTCAGGGGGGTAATAGTGCTTCTATCTTCATTTTATAAATTAGCTCTTTATGAATATTTACCTACAGAGGTAAAAAAAGCAATTGTGGGAAGAGGTAATGCTTCAACTGGTCAGGTCAAAAGAATGATTGAGAATGTATTTTTGAAAAAAAAGATTAAATCAAATCATGTTGCAGATGCTTTTTCTTTGGTTGTAGCTTTTTCTCATCACTATGATCAGAAAAATTAAAGGTAAATTAGTAGAGAAAAAAGAAAGCTATGTTTGTGTAGATGTAGGAGGTATCTGTTATCAGATAAATATTCCCAAAGCTGTTTGTAATAAATTGGATAAAAATTTGAATGAAGAAGTAGAATTAATTATTTATCAATATTTTCAAATTGAGAAAAACAGATCTCTTCCTATCTTGATAGGATTTACTGAAGAGTTGGAGAGAGATTTTTTTGAAAAATTCATTACTGTAAGTGGAATAGGGCCTCAGACAGCTTTGAAAGCATTTGCGAGGCCCGTTTCAATTATCGCTCGAGCGATTGAAGAAGGAGATGTCGATTTTCTAAATAGTCTTGAGGGTATAGGTAAGCAAAAAGCAAAGCAAATCATTGCTTTTTTACAGGGAAAAGTGGGAAGATTTGCCTTGATAAAAGATAGAGAAAGAAAGATTGAAGGTGTATCTATGAAGGAGATTAATGAGGAAGTTAAAAAGATTTTAAAAAGACTGGGTTATTCTTCAGGAGAGGCAGATTTAATGATTAAAAAAGCATGGGAGAAAAATCCTAAAATTACCTCTTCTGAAGAATTATTGAATCAAATCTATTACCAGAGAAGAAATGAATATTAAATCAATCGTTGAATCATTGCTTTTTGTTTCTGATAAACCTTTATCTCTTCAGGAATTAGCCGAAGTTTTAAAAAAAGATAAAAAAGAGATAGAAGAAACTATTAATAATTTAGCTGAGGAGTATAAATCAAAAGAATCTGGACTCTCTATCATAAAAGTTGCTGGAGGATACAGAATGTGTGCTGATTCTGCTAATGAAGAATGGATAAAAAAATTATACAAAGAGAGAAATAAACAAAAATTATCACGAGCCTCTTTGGAAACATTAGCGATAATTGCTTATCGTCAACCCATAACACGTCTGGAAATAGAAGAAATTAGAGGAGTAGATAGTAGTGGTGTAATTCATCATCTTTTAGATTTAGAGCTTATAAGTATTCGAGGGAAAAAGGAGGTTCCGGGAAGACCGTTTCTTTATGTGACGACAAAAAAGTTTTTAGAATATTTTGGCCTTAATTCATTGGAGGATTTACCTAAACTTGAGGAGTTTTCTCAAATAAATAAAGAATTAAGCGGAGGTGAGAAATGAAGTATTTATTTACTTCTGAATCAGTGACTGAGGGACATCCTGATAAAATCTGTGATCAGGTATCTGATGCTATTTTAGATGCAATTTACGAGAAAGATCCTAAAGCACGAGTAGCCTGTGAAGCTTTAGTAACACGGGGTATGATTTATATTGCTGGAGAGATAAGCACTTCTTGTTATATAGAAATTCCACAGATTGTGAGAAACTTAATTAAGGATATCGGATATGATGATCCTAATATGGGATTTGATTATGGAAGTTGCGGAGTAATTACCGCAATCCAGGAACAATCTTCAGATATTGCGCGAGGAGTAGATGTTGGAGGGGCTGGGGATCAGGGATTGATGATTGGTTATGCCTGTAGACAAACAGAAGAACTTATGCCTTTACCCATTATGCTTGCTCATAAATTAGTAAAAAGATTAGCTTATATAAGAAAGAAAAAACTTGTGGATTATCTGCGTCCTGATGGTAAGTCTCAAGTTACAATTGAGTATGAGGATAATTTTCCTAAAAGAGTTGAGTCAGTAATTATTGGTGCACATCATAATCATCAAGTTAAAACAGAGAAATTAAGAGAAGATATAAGAGAATTAGTAATTAAATACGTAATTCCTCCTCAGCTATTGAATAAAAATACAAAAATTTTTATTAATGCCACAGGAAGGTTTGAAATTGGAGGACCAGTAGCTGATACAGGAGTGACAGGAAGAAAGATTATGGTAGATACTTATGGAGGATGGGCGCGTCATGGGGGAGGTTGTTTTTCAGGAAAAGATCCTACAAAGGTTGATAGAAGCGCTTCTTACATGGCAAGATATATTGCCAAAAATATTGTTGCCTCAGGAATAGCTGATGAATGCGAGATTCAGCTTGCTTACTGTATCGGAGTGGCAGACCCTGTTGCAATTATGGTGAATACATTTGGCACAGCAAAAGTAGATGAAGAGAAATTAGCTGAAGCAATAAAAGAAATTTTTCCTTTAACTCCACAAGGAATAATTGATCACTTGAAACTTTTAAGGCCTATTTATAGAAAAACTGCCTGTTATGGACATTTTGGAAGAGAAGAGGAAGGGTTTAGCTGGGAGAATTTAGATAAAGTTGAGGAATTGAGAAGATTTTTTAATTTTAAATAAATGCGATTCGATATTAAAGATAAAAATTTAAAAAAAGTAGGTAGAAAAAGAATTGAGTGGGCAGATCTGCGTATGCCTGTTTTAGGATTAATAAGAGAAAGATTTAGGAAGGAAAAGCCTTTGAAAGGAGTAAATATATCTTGTTGTCTTCATGTAACTACAGAGACAGCGAATTTAGTAATAACATTGAAAGAGGCAGGAGCAAATATCAGACTTTGCGCTTCCAATCCTTTATCTACTCAAGATGATGTGGCGGCAAGCTTGGTTTTTGATTATGGAATTGAAGTTTATGCTTATAAAGGGGAAGATAAAAAAACTTATTATCAGCATATAGAGGAAGTTTTAAAGATTCACCCTCAAATTACCTTAGATGATGGAGCAGATTTAGTATCCACAATTCATAAAAAGAAAACTTTAAAAAACCTTCCCTGGGCAGGAACTGAAGAAACTACTACCGGGGTAATTAGATTAAGAGCATTAGAAAAAGAGAGAAAATTATTATATCCGATAATCGCTGTAAATGATGCTTATACAAAACACCTTTTTGACAATCGCTATGGGACAGGTCAATCTACACTTGATGGAATAATAAGAGCAACGAATAAATTAATTGCCGGTACTAATTTTGTTGTTTTTGGCTATGGGTGGTGTGGAAGAGGAATTGCAAAAAAAGCAAGGGGTTTGGGAGCAAATGTAATTGTCTGTGAAGTTAATCCTTTAAAAGCACTTGAGGCGGTAATGGATGGATTCAGGGTTTTATCTTCCTTGGAGGCAGCAAAAATTGGTGATATTTTTGTTACCGCAACAGGAGATATAGAAGTAATAGGAAAAAGACATTTTTTGTTAATGAAAGATAAAGCGATTCTGGCAAATAGTGGTCATTTTAATGTGGAGATAGATTTAGAAACACTCAAAGCGCTGGCAGTAAGAAAAAGAGAGATAAAACCTTTAGTTACAGAATATGTAATCTCTTCTAAGAAAGGAGAAAAAAGAATTTATGTTTTAGGAGATGGTAGACTTGTAAATTTAGCCTGTGCAGAAGGACATCCGGCAGAAGTTATGGATTTAAGTTTTGCTAATCAAGCTTTGTCCTGTGAATTTATCGCTAAAAATTATAAAAATTTAGAGAAAAAAGTTTATTCTGTACCCCGAGAGATTGATAGAAAAGTTGCTCATCTGAAGCTTAAATCAATGGGAGTAAAGGTTGATAGGTTAACTGAAAAACAAAAAAGATATTTAGAAAGTTGGGAGTTAGGAACTTGATAGAGGAGGAAGAATGAGAAAGAAAAAAATTATTGTTTTATTAAGTATTTTAGTTGTTATTGCAGGGATAGGGGTTTATTATTACCGAGTAAGGTTGGCAAAATTACCCATAGAAAGAGTTACTCCTGCTCGTCCTCTTTTTTATCTGCATATTTATGATGTGGGAGAAAGAATAAAGGAGATTAAATCAACAAAGTTGTGGCAGAATATTAAAAAGATAGATGTAGAGGAATTACTTGAGAAAAGTAAGTTTTCTCAAGAACAGATAGAACAATACAGAAATTTTAAAAAAAATTTTTCTAATTTTCTATCCACACTTTTTTGGGACAAATTTTTTGGCGAAGAGATTGCCTTTGTAGTTTATTCTTCAGCAAAAATAACAGACTTAAAAAATAAATCTTTTTTGTCCTTAGTGGTAATAACCAGAATCAAGCCTGAGGCAGAGTTTTTAGAATTTATTTACAAACTGAACAAAGGTAATCTTAAGATAGATTATGAAAAATATAAAAAGAAAAAAATTACTCTCGTAAGATTACCTCACAAGTTTAATTTTGCTTATACAAAGATAAAAGATTTAATAATTATCAGTCCTGATAAAAAAATCCTTTATTCTTTTTGGGATGTATTTTTAAAAAAAGAATTTTCTTTATCTTCTGATAGAAGTTTCCTTTCTTTAAAAAAGAATCTTTTTCCTTCTTCTTATTTTTTAGGATATTGGGATGTAAATAGGTTAGTTAATGTAATTAAAAAGAAGTTAGTCACTGCTTTTCCAGATGAAACAAGAAGAAATCTTAAAATATTAAAAAGTTGGAGAAGCATAGAAAAAGTGGGATTTGCGTTAACAAAAGAAAATAATCTTTATAAAGGTAGGGTAGTCTATTTCTTTAACAATAATTTGCTTTCTCCCTATTATGCTAACATTTATACTACAAAACCAGAAAAAAACTATACATTAAGATTTATTCCTCAAGATGTTATTAGTTATAGTTGGAGTAATTGGTTTGATTTAAAAAGACTGGGAGAGCATCTTTTGCAAGAGGTGAGAAGAAGAAGCGAAAGAGAAGGTATTTCTTTTGAAAAAGCAGACTTTCCAAAGAACATAGAGGAAGTAATTGGGAGTTTTTTTGGGGTTAAAATAAAAAATATTAATGAAATAATAGGAAGAGAAATTGGAGGTTATGTTTATAATATAGACACAGAAGGTATTTTTCCTATCTTTGAATTTTTGATTTTTATAGAGGTGAAAAATAAGAATATAGTTGAGAAAATGATAAACAATTGGGTAAAGAAAGCTAAATTGACTATTTTTCCTACTAATTATGAAGGATTTAAAATTAACTATTTTTCTTCTCCAAATTTAAATGGTTGTTATTGTTTTATGGATAGATTTATTTTAATTTCTCTATTCCCCAAGCTTATTAAAAAGTCCATAGATGTGTATGGAAAAAAGACAGCTTCTCTAAAAGAGAACCTTTTATTTAAGAAAATAAAATTTCAATTATCTGGTGAAAATAATATGGTAAGTTATCTAAATACAAAAGTTTTTTTGCAAAAAATTAAGGAATTATGCAGGTGGGGAATCAATTGGATTTCTTTTTTACGTTTAGGTATGATGACTCAGAAGAAGGCTTTGATAAATCAGGTGGGGGAAATAGAAAAAAACATAAATGAGGCAAATTTAAAAATACAGAAATTAGGTGAGGAATATCAATCATTGAAAAAGGAAATAGAAGAATTAAAAAATCAAGGAAAGTCTATTTCTTCAAAAGAAGAGGAGTTAAGAAAATTGGATAGAGAAAGGAGAGGAGAGGAAAGGAGAAAAAGAGAAATGTTAGAAGAATTAAGAAAGAAAGAGAAAAAACTTAAAGAAATAGAAAATTATTTTTGGAATAAATGGGATTTATCACTTGTAAATTTTTATCTTAAAAAAGTCATTTATCCTTTAATAGATGGTTTAAAAGAAATAAAAGCAGAATTTTCAAGAACGGTATTTAAAAAAGGAGTAATAGTAAAAGAAGTTTACTTTTTGTATTAACTAAAAAGGGGGGTAAGATGAGAAAAAAAATAATTTTTGTTATATCTGTGATATTGGTAGGAAATTTAAGTTTTGCTCAAAAAATTATTCCTTCAAAAATTAAAGAGGTTACATTATTTACCAATCAAGCTTTGGTTAAAAGAGAGGCTACCCTAAAGGTTAAAAAAGGTTTAAATAATATTCTTTTAGAGATTAATGCTTTTAGTATAGATGAGAATTCTCTTTCCGCAAAAGTTTTTGGAGAAGGAGAAGTCTGGCAGGTGCAGGTTAAAAAAGTCTATTTAAAAAAGTTTCCCCAGAAAGAGATAGAGAAAATAAAGGAGAAATTAAAAGAGAAAAAAGAAGAAAGAAGATCTTTAATTTTTAAAAAAGATATCCTTAATAAAAAAGAGGATTTTCTTAATTCCTTAATAAATTTCTCTCATACACAATTTCCTAAGGATTTAGCTACTTCTCAGATTGATGTGGAAAAAACAAGAAGAGTTTTTGATTTTCTAGATGAAAAACTTAAAGAGATAACTAAAGAAAGAGAGGTGATAGATAAAAAAATTGCGGAGTTGAATAAGGAGATAGATATTTTAGAGAAAGAATTAAATTCTTTTAAAAGTTCTTCTCAGAAATTAAAAAGAGTAATTGAGATAGTTTTTAATTCTTATAAAGAAGGAATGATAAAGGTAGAAGCTACTTATTTAGTTTATAACTGTTCCTGGAAGCCTTTTTATAAGATTAATGCTCCTTTAGATTTAAAAAATATTGAACTTACTATGTTTTCTAAGATTAAACAAAAAACAGGAGAAAACTGGAAAGATGTGAAGTTAAATATTTCCAATGTCGTTCCTTTACGAAGTATTAGGCTCCCTCAATTGGAAAGCTGGATTTTGGGAGTAAGAAGATATATGAAATATAGTAGAATGGATAAAATGATGTTAAAAGAAAGTATTTCCCGAGAACCCGGCGTCGGAATCTTAGAAGAAAAAGAAGCTCCTTCTTTAATTCCTTCAAAAAGAGAACTTCCTTTATCCTTTGAGTATAGTTTTCCCCAAAAATTAACT
>Ga0190363_1000757_pt1 | contig 19338 bp, 19 predicted proteins | sample 48721867_MG_FD_161272 | JGI IMG/M metagenome (GOLD analysis project Ga0190363, IMG submission 161272) | Hydrothermal vent microbial mat bacterial communities from Southern Trench, Guaymas Basin, Mexico - 4872-18-6-7_MG | ecosystem: Environmental > Aquatic > Marine > Hydrothermal vents >... | reverse complement strand
TATTACAGTAACAACTCTGAATTACGTATTTACTCCCCAAATGATTCTACTAATAGCACCCCTCGCAGTTATTCTACTCGACAGAACTAAACTCGCTTTATATATCGCTTCTGATATAGCAAACTCTCTAATAATGCTATTCTTCTTTATGGATATTGAAGTTAGAAGAGCCCTTAATACATACCTAGACCTAAATTTACCCGTGAATTTTAATCCATGGTCCATTGACTCACCAGTACAGTGGTTAGCTATCGCTAGAAACGTTATTTTATTAATAATATTGATGTCACTTATACTCACAATTATTAAGAAGGGCTAATTATCTAATTAGGATTTAGGTCTTCGGATGCTATTATTCTGTACTATTAATGTATTATTAATTGATCTATTCAAGTATCCTATGTAGCTTGAGGTAATCTTAGTTATGTTTTTTAGTAAGGTTGTAAATGTTTCATTTAACTTAACTAATTTAGATTCTATACACTCTTTTAAGTGATTCAATTTCCGGGAAGTATTATGACTTCTAATAGCGTTTAAGTATTCATTAGCAAGCTTAATTATATCTTCCACAATATTTTTTACATCATTTTCCAGTATATTCACGAGAAGTAATCCCACGTTAAATATGTATAGTAATATCATTATCATGGTAAATAAAGCCAGACCTATGTTAGAATTCACTCTTCCAGCCCAAATATTCTACTACTCGCCGACTTTAATGTCTACTTACAGACTTGTTACAGTACCTCAGATTAAGGATGTCTCCTTATTAATCTAAGGTGATATTTCTTAAATTAATCTCTCTAAGATTTCCTTCGTCTTTAATTTCTTAACTATTTCAGCAATTAATAATATCTCACCTTTCACACCTAACGGTACAAGTATAATGTCATGTTCATTGGTAATTAATCGAGCTATTTTATACTCTAAATCTTTCATAATAGATTTGTGTAAACTTAGTAAGGTTTCTATAACCTTCTCGTTCAATTTAATTTTACCATATTGGTCTAATATTTCGCCTGAATTCGATATTACTATCGCTGCAGATATTACATTGTTTAGTATTAGCTTATTTATTTTATCGATAAGAGGTGATGGGTCTCTTTCAGCATTGAGTATCTCACTTGAATTAAGCTTGTTATGATAGTAGTGCATTGACATATTTCTTTTATTCTTGAACCTTACTACTCTGCTTATTATTTTTAAGTATTCTTGAGCTATGTTTTCTGCATCATATTCTTTATTAACTAATAATATTAAGATTTTATCTTGAGTTAGGGGTATAAAGATGAGGTTTCGGTTCTCTAAGCAAAGTGTTATGAAACTTTCATACATCTTCAGGATACGTAATTGAATTAGTTCATATATAGGCTCGATGCTCATGTGCATTATCTTAAATATAAGTTCCTCTAAGCATGGATAACACATTATATTTCCTTCTATAGTGATCACTATAGCCTCCAGTACAACCTTTCCATCGACTAATAATGAGAGTGCTGGTTCTATCATTATAAACTCCTCTCATTACTCCCTAACTCCTATAGGTCATTTTTTAAAAAAAAAAAATAAATTTTTCTAATAAGTAGATCTGAAGAAGAATTTACTCTCTAAGTTGCTACTACTTCTGAGACATAACAGTAATAAATGAGAGTGCCAGCTTAATACCTATTAATAAAGCAATTATTGGAATAACTATTGTTGCATTTAACATTATCACTAGACCTATAATTGTAGCGTTTATTATCATATCGATTATTGAGAGCTTAGTTAATATTGATTTAGTATTGTAATATCCAAAGATTTTTATGAGCATGTTAACGAATTTATTATTCTTTATTTTCATGTATACGGGTAATCTGTAATATAATTCTAAACCTAAATCTGTTAGCCTGTAATGTATTGTGGATGTCTTTTTATGCCTTAAAATTAAGTTCATCATCTTTAATGGTGTTGGATTATCCCTTTTAACCTTCTTAAATAATCTAATCTCACTTTTGGAATCGCTATAAGGATCCAAATATACGGCAAGTCTTTGTGGTGAAATCCCTGCAACACCTGCTAGGGTATCGAGAGGTAGTTCATGCCTTTTTGCCGTACCTAATGCTGTAATGACCTCGTATAAATAATGTACTGGAATAATAACTTTTATGAGATCCCTAGCGGTGACCTTACCATAAATCCTACTTTTCACTACTTCCTTCAGATTCGAGGCTCCCAATATAGCAGCTAGGTCATTAATCATCTGCTTACCTAGGTCTGTTAACTCATAAATATTTCTATGGGTCTCAGTTCTCCTTATAATTCCCTTTAACTCTAACTTTCTAAGCGCGTCTAGTACAGGCTTCTTCCTCTGGCCTATACTCCGCGCTATTTCATCTGCTGAGAGAGGTCTTCGAGTAGTTGCTAATTGGAGAACTATGTCGAGCTGAATTCGAGACCTCGAAAAATCAATCATACTATCAAACGCTCTAATTTTCTCCAACTTAACGTAAATATCGTCTAACTGTGCTTGACTCAAGACCCTCATCCAGACATACATTATCTACATTCTATATATAGTTATCAAATGAAGCAGCGATTAATTGTCGAGGAGAGAAAGCCTTTTAACACACTATGGTGTACTCAACCACTAGTCTAGTGTATTACGGGAGTTAAGTTTAACACGAACTATGTATTATATATTATAAATATAGCGCAGGACTCACTACTGATTCTCAAGTAACTCTTCCTCTCTTTTCCTTATTGCTAGCTTTTCTTTGAAACTCTCTAATAATCTTCTTCCATATTCAGTTATTTCGTACTGACCCGTACTGGTTCTGACAATAAGTCCCAGTACCTCAAGCTTCCTTAATCTATCAGCTAATACTCGAGTAGATTCCTTAGTAAGTAATTCAAGCTCATCTATCGTATTAACCGTTCCGATATTATAAATATTCTCCAAAAGCTTGAGATCCTGATTACTCATGTTACTTAGTGAGCGCATATCCTCCTCTTGTAGACTCCATGATTCCGTCATATATGGTGCTTCACCACCGCCTATTTCGAATTTTCTCTTAGCCTTAGGGCTAACTCTGAGGACTGCAAATAATATAATCCAAAGAATAACACATATTATAAGTAACGTTATAGCCACATATAACATTACAGTCCTACCTATAAGTACATTTACTTAATCCCTAATATAGACTTAAATCGAGATTTCAATCTTGATATTAGTCCTCTCTTTGAATATATTTTTTTGTAAAGAGTTAATCCAAGTTCTGTTAGCTCGTAGATGGTACAACCTTCTTTTTTATCATCTACCTTCTTTAATAATTTAGTTCTACCCTCAGTAAATCCCCTCAGATGGGTTTCGAGAGTTGATTTAGATATTCCCATTTTCGAAGCTATCTCATCGATGCATGCACTATGTCTTCTCTTTCTACCTAATAATTTTACTGTCTCTAACATATATGAAACACTTAGAATGTCTGTGTATAAGTCGTAAAGTACGGGCTTAAAACTCTTTATGTTACCTAAATCTAGGGTGCTTTTTTCATTGTACATTAAACTACTAAGCGCCTCATATATAGATTTACCCATGTCAGTCAAGACATACTTACCATTCTTTCTACATATTACTCCCTTAAGTTCTAATTTTCTTAGCGCATCAAGAACAGTTTTCCTTCTAAGACCCGTTCTATTAGCTATCTCATCAACAGTTAATGACCCCTTATCAAGAGCTATTAGAATTCTTAATTGCGCAGTTGCTCTACTAAAGTCAATAATGCTATCGATATTCCTAAGTAATTCTAGCTTACTCCACATTCACTAACGCCCCTTCCTATGTTCATAATCTGAACTATAAGGTGGAATTATAGTAGCGACTACTAGAAGTTAGTAAGCGATTTAAAGCGGAAAATTATGACCTTACTTTATCTCTTTTTACTATATCTCCTAAATAGTATTAAGGAACCTAAGGCGCTAGTGATTATCAATGGATAGAATACTTCAGGTGGAAGAAGTGGGGTTGTAGCCACGTTTTTGACTTCTACCTGTATGCTAAATTCCCTACTATCGAGTACTTTACCTTCCTTTACGATCTGAACTTTATATGTATATGAACCTTCACTTGATGGGGCTTTAAAGGTTAACTCGTAAATTCCCTTATCGACTTTCCTGATACTGGTTAATGGCTGTAACACCCAAGGAGGACTGAACCCATTAACTAACTTATATAATCTTACATTATCACCTTCTATATTTTTATCAGCAGTAAGAATAAGCTCAACGCTAACATTGCTTCCAGGATAGATTTTTGTGCCTTTTACCTTTATTGATTTAATCAAGCCAATACTGATCTCCGTAGTTTTACCTACCTTAGTTGTATTGGTATTATTTTTAATTTTAGAATTCTGTGTAGGTTGTATGGATATATTGATAATATTGCTTTTAACATCCTCTGTAAGGCTTAATGCATATAGACTGTAGTTGCCAGGTTTAAGGGATTGTATCGATAAGTTAACTATTTTACTACCTGGCATTAAAAATGAGCCTACATAAAGTAGCTGATAAGTCTCATTTCCTCTCTCAGCCACTATTAGAACATCATTAATAGGTCTGAAAGCTATAACTTCAATGGGTACTTGTTTTTCATTACTACTAAGTTTATTCATAAGCTTAATACTCAGAACCTTAGTAACTTTAATTAATGGTAGAGTTATGTTTAGAACATCTTTGTACTCACCTATGCTGTAGCTCAATATGAATCTAAATTTGTATATGCCGCTTCTGTTGAATCTTAAACTAATCTTGCATTCAACATTTGTGTTAGGCATTATAATTTTAGGGGTATCTTTATACAGTACGCTCACGCCACCATCGATCAACATAGCCTTTATCACATGAAGGGGTAATGAATTAGGATTGTAAACCTGTATAGTTAATATTAATTGATCACCTTCGAATGCTAGTGATGGTACATTACCGAATGTAACAATAGGTTTTCTAATATTAATCTTTAAGGTGATAGTAAGAGCCGTATCTGTAATCTTATCCATACCTATGGTAGTTAATACTGCTTTAAGTCTGACTTTCCCACTTTCTGAGAATGGGATTAATGATTGTAAAGGTATAGATATTTCTGTCTTGAGGAATTTCCCCACCGTAACACTTTTTGAGCTAATTATTACGTCATTAGCTAATATCGTTAATATACCTTTGAATTCTTCATTACTCAAATACTTAATGAATGATGTTATTCGTACATTACTTTCACTTAGATTGCGCGTTACGGGATGAGTTACACATATACATAGCTCCGATGGACTAGATATATTAAAACTTGCTGAGCAATTCCCTACAATTATTTCCTTAATTTCTTGTGCGTTGATGATTAATCTATAAGGTGTTAAACGGAAGTGGTAACTACTATTCTTTGTAACTACTATTAATATCGGTAAGATATCTGCAACGTCCGCTTTAAGTATTAAATTTACGGCTTGACTAGGTACGAAAATATTTATTATTCCTTCATAACTTCTGTAATCACTTACCTTAGCTAATAAGTACGTACCTGCGGACCCTGTAAAGTCGCTTATTTTGATGTTTACCTTAAGTATTACTAGAAATTCCTCTAATGGTTTATTTGACCCTTTAACTCTTATAAAATACTCCATTGCTATAGGTTGATCAGGACTCCACACACTCTTAAGTACCCTAAGTCTTACATTTACTAGGAAGTCCTCAACTGGTAGGTCATATGTCATGTCAAGATATCCTACACTACCACCTTTCAGAGCACATATGTTCCCGGCATTAACAGGTAGGGTAGCGTATGAGCATATTAGAAGCAGGACTACTATCACATATATGATGTTATAATTCATGGTCATCACCTAAGATATTTAGACTTTCATTCGAAGTATAGGGTAGGGTAAAGAAGCGACTGCTGGTGGAGATAAATGCGTGAGGAGAGCTTATTAACTGATATCGTATTATTAGCGCTTTTCTTTCTTTTAATTTATACGATAACGTACTTAGTCATGCATTACCCTGAATTAGCGGAGTTCTTTCATGAGATCTTAAGTAATGAAGCTGCAAGAGCAGTGATAGCGTTATTAATGTTACCAGTAAGTATAATATTACTGACTTTCGGTATTAGGTCTATGCTTCATTTAACCAGCAGTGGAAAACTCGCTATAGGATTTATATTCATAGTCTTGGGAGTAGCAATATTATTGTTCTCAATTACGACAGTAGCCTCGCTGATATGGGATATTATTAATAACTTTATTAGAGTATTTACTATGGTGTGATTTGCATAAGACTAGATAGTCCTGTTATACTTGAGAATATAGTTGTCGAGAACAGTGACACACCCCACATTACAATACCGCTAATTGCAAGCAGTATGGCTAATGGAACTAACACAGTTTCGTACATACCTCCTTGAGCTATTTTTATCACTAAAGCATTTAATATTGAAAGAATTATTACAAATATAGGTGTCATGTTTAAGGCTATTTCTATTGCCATAGGCTTAAATGGCGTCACTGAGGCTATTTCACTACTTATGCTCTGTAATTTCAATACTATATTATTGAATATGGTAAGTAGTGATAAGACAAAAGAGAGTATTGCAGAGAAGAGTGTGTGGATGACATATATTGTTGATTCAAACGCCTTGGATATTTGGATTCTTTGCTTTCTTATATCGAGCAACTTAAACGTTGTTTCACTGAGTACAGTACCTACTTTAGCTAAGTCGGCACCTGTATTTATGGAGTCATATAATATGTTGACATTACGTCTCACTATCTCACTCCATGTCTCACCAATGAATTGGTACCAAGCGATTTTAGCCTCAATCCCAGCGTTTATTCTTGCTAATAACCTCTTTAAATATGTGGTTAATGGTCCATAACCGCTTCTTAATGTTGAGGCTAAAGCTGTTGCTGTATGAGGAATCATTGAATAAGTTAGACCGAAGCTCCTTATGAATATTGTGAAGAAAGACTCTATTTCCCTTATCTTCTTTTCTACATGCCTAGCATATAACCCTGGTACTACTAACGGTAGAGTAGCCGCCGATATAGCTAGGTACGAATCACCAAAGATTTTGTACGTAAGAACTCCTATAAGGATTGATACGGTTAACCCCACAACTAATAACATCTTATACCTCATCTTCTCAGGAATTCTTACATTCTTAAGGTTATGAGTAACCCTGTCACGTGGTAATACCTTATATAATATGTAAGCTAGTACTGATAGCGATATGGTTATAGCCATGTAAACTAACGCGATCATAGATGAGGATATAGAAAATAGAAATAGAAATATCATAAATGTTATAACTATAAATATAGCGCTTGACACACCTGATGTATAAACACCTAGTAGGAGTTTAGATACTTCAAGTATCCTTACATAATGGGCCTGGTATTCAGTTATTAACGCTCTACGCTCTATATCAAGAAATCTTATTGGTTCCTCACCTATAGCTAACAATTCACCAAGTCTTAGCAGGAAATCCCTAAAGACTTTATTACCTAGCTCTTTAGCTACTATCCTGATTGCCCTAGCAAATCCGTATCCCCAATCAACAGCTAATACAGCAATTCTACGTAAGATTGAATCATAACCACCATAGCTACCAGCCCATGTATCAAGCATGAAGAGTCTTCTATAGGGGGGTCTACCAGTCGATACAGCATACATATGAGTCACTAAGTATATTAAATCTTCATTAACCTCGTAACCTGTGCCTAGAAGCTTTCGTTTACCCCTGCTTACGAGCCTAATCATGGCAATAGCTACTGAAAGCATTAAGGGTAAAACTCTAACTCTAGGATCAACAAAGAAAGATATAATGAAACCTGATAATACAACTAACAATATTTGAATTAGAACTCCCTTATCAAGATTAAATTTCATATATTAAATCCCTCACTTTTACGTTATTGGGGCAAAAGTCTCCTCAACACTATACCCACTAGGTGTCACAATTTTGACAATATAGGGAGGCTCTATCGTTGTGACATTACATATATGGATAATTAAGGTCTCTCCAGGATTCCATAAGCCATCATTAGTTCCATCAGCCTCAGTAAAGTACCACTCCCCAGGTTCCGGTATGCCATCATAATCGTACATGTACATATCTAATCTCGTACTATTTCCGAAGTATATGCCCAGCTCCTTTATGAATATTGTAGATTTACCTATGTTTCTAGCATAAACTATGAAATCATTCGTTGAATTCATGTATGTAGCATAGATTATCATTAAATCAGTTCTTAACCTTTCCTTGTAATCCTTAGCTATATTGTTCATTACATCACCCATTTCTATTATCTTTGTTAAGAATGTCGATGCAAATATAGATACTGTAACTATCGCAGCTATCATTATTATACCCTCAACAACCACTGATACCCCACTCATTCCATTAATCCCTAAGTCTTAAAGTAAGAAACTTATGTAGTTGTAATCATAGAGGCGCCTCTCAGTCGATAATATACTTAAAATTCTTAGTCAAGAGGCTTACATCTAGTATTTAACTTTCATGATTCCTCCTTGTAGAGATATGAATTACTCTTTCACTCGTTTAATCGTAGATGGATCTACTCGCTATCCCGTCTAAAGCAGTACTTACAGCTGAATTCGCTTAGTGGTCAACATGTCCGGGTACTAATTACAAAATGCCCCATAAAAAGGATAGGGGGTACTAATACTATGTCAGCACTTAGTACAGCAGCTGTTGCGGCAATAGTGGCTATACTAATTCTGTCGGGTATAGCTTTCTTTATGTACGTATTTAGTACCAATGTAAGTTACGTTTATAGTGTCGCACAGACATCAGCCAATAACTTAAAAAGAATATTGGGATCTAAACTACGCATAAGTTCAGTAGATTACGTAAATAGTACACTCTGCTTAAACTTAAGCAACGAGGGCAGTATATCGATAATTCTAGATAGAGGCTCCTTACTATTATTGGACTACATAAGTTTAAGCACCAATTCAAGGGAAATTACTCTAATACCCTATGAAAGAATAAAGGTGAATAGAGTTTTCTTAAGTAATAAGACATTCATAATTAATGAAAATACCGCAATGGAGCTCTTTCCAGGGACTACAGTAGAGTTATGTACCGAAGTTAGTGATATTAATGCATCTAGTCGTGTTATAGTTGTATTTTCTTTACCCATTGGCTTAAAGGTGTCGTGTGTTACTTACATCGGTGATTAACATGAGTTTGGAGCAAAGAAGAAGAATAATGAGAAATCCCCTTAACCTTCCATTATTACTTAAAGAAATGAATAGAGTACCATACTTAGCTAGCTATATAAATAGTATAGCACCAATATTGGGTTTACCTGATTTCTACGTCAGTGATTTACCTAGCGAACTTAAGAAGAAACCTAACGTAAATATAGTCTACCCTCTAGGTGAAGGTATATATGTGCACATATATACACCGCCAGGTGGTAGCGAATCAGGTTATAGAAAGTACATAACAATAGAGCCACCACGTCCGCCAAAAGAGTTGTTCGAATTAGTTGAAAGTAAAATGGCAGAACTTATAAGCGAGAAGGACGTTGCGGTAACACCTGAGGAGAAGAGGAAGCTCTTATTAAAGCTATTAGATAAGATAACTAACATTACAGACAAACATATTAATTATCAAGCTTTATTGGAAAAGAGAGGATTGAAGAAAATACCTGTGTTTAAAGTTGATTATGAATACCTTAAATATTACTTAGTAAGGGATAAGGTAGGATTAGGTATTTTAGAGCCATTCATTAAGGATCCATATATTGAAGATATAAGTTGTGATGGTGTCGGCTACATATACATAGTTCATAAGGTATTTGGTCCTTTAGAAACTAGTATAAAGTTTAAGACTGAGGAAGAGCTCGATAGATTCGTTATAGAGCTTAGTGAAAGGATAGGTAAGCCTGTAAGTCATGCTAGACCTATAGTTGATGCTACATTACCTGATGGCAGCCGTATAAACATAGTTTTTGGTAAGGATGTTAGCTTAAAGGGTAGTAACTTTACCATAAGGAAATTTTCGGAAAAACCCATATCGGTGATACAGCTAATTAAGTGGGGAACTCTTGATGAGAGAATTGCTGCTTATCTATGGATATTACTCCTTGAGGGCATGAGTGGCTTCATATCTGGTGAGACTGCATCAGGTAAAACTACGAGTCTTAACGCTATTATAGCATTCATAAAGCCTTCAGCTAAGATAATAACTATCGAGGATACAGCAGAAGTTCAGGTACCTCATGAGAATTGGGTCAGAGAGTTAACAAGGGAGACAGGAAGTGTTGAATCAAGTGTCACTATGTATGATTTATTAAAGGCAGCACTAAGACAGAGACCTAACTATATAGTTGTTGGTGAGATTAGAGGTGCTGAAGGTAACGTAGCATTCCAAGCAATGCAAAGTGTTGCGTGGAATACACCAATATTAATAAAAAATGCGAAAACGGGGAAGGTAAAACTTATACCTATTGGCGAATTCGTAGATAAATTCTACAATGAAGGTGAAGAGGGAGTACCCAAATACATTGATGGATACCTTGTATTATCAATGGATAAGTATGGTAAATTAAGATGGTCTAAGATAAACTACGTTTTAAGGCATAAGGTTTCAGAGATATATGAAATATTATATGAAGGTAAGGGAGTTCTAAGAGCGACAGGATCTCATAGTGTTTTCGTTCTTGATGAAGATGAATTAAAAATTAAGCCTAAGTATGTTAGTGAATTAAAGAGAGGTGACTTACTGGTAACATTTATTAAGAGAAGTGATAACGAAAAAACCCTTAGAAGAATTAACGCCTATAACAATCTACTAAAATGTAAAGGAGCTAACGTAGAACTCGTTAGGCATGAACATGTAAGGACCGGTAGAAGTAAGTACTTAAAAAGCGAATTACCCCTGGACGAGAATTTAGCATTCATATTAGGAACATACCTAGCTGATGGATGTATCGAGGAAGAAGCAGGTAAGAACCCTGTAATATCCTTGTCTTTGGGATCTTGTGAAAAAGAATTTATTAGAAAGGTAGCCAAAGTCGTTAAAGATCTTAATTCATCTATTGTTGTTAAGAGTAAAGGAAGTTACTTTAGAGTAAGAATATGCAATGCCCCTCTAGCATATTTAATAAAGTATATTGCTGGTAGAAAACTTCAGGAAAAACGTGTACCTTATGATCTCTTTGAATCTTCAGGATTTGTTATTAGAGAGTTCTTTAGGGGACTTACAGCTGATGCTAGGAGGACTAATGTTAGAGGAGGAATTGCTGTCTATACCACAAAGAATAAAGAATTAGCTATGCAATTAGTATGGTTAGCTAGGTTAGCAGGTTTAGAGTCGAATATTTTCGAAATCAACGATAAAAGATATGGAGAATACTATGATATTCATGTTAGATTATTTAAGACTAAGGGAGTAAGATTATGGAGTGAAAGAATACCTTTAAAACCTATAGTCAGGATTATTAAGGCTAATAATCTCGAATCCAAACTTCCCTTAGAGCTAACCTATATCGTACGAAGATATAATGATGGTAAGCAAAGATATATTCTTAGAAGAACAGCTAAGAGAATAGTTAAATTCCTTGAGGATTATATTGAAAAGTTAGATGAGAAATCAAGAGAGGTACTTAATAGATTAAAAATACTTTTAGAAAGTGATGTAGCTTTTCTGGAAGTACTGAATGTAAGAAAAACCAGCTATGAGGGATATGTTTATGATATTTCTGTTCCTGAAACAGAGCTTTTCATAGGTGGTGATGTCCCAATAGCCTTACATAATACAGGCCATCCAGTACTATCAACATTCCACGCTGGTAGTGTAATAAGTCTTATACAGAGGATTACGTCACCACCAATAAATGTTCCTAAGACTCAGCTTGATAACTTGAACTTTATCATAATTCAGAGTGCTGTGTATAGGGAAGGTGTAATGCTTAGGAGGATGTTAAGTGTTAATGAAATATTGGGCTATGATGCAGCAACGGACTCAGTTATCTACATACCAGTATTTACGTGGAATCCATCAAATGATACATTCATGTTTAGAGGTAGGGGCGCTAGTTACCTACTTGAGGAGAAGATAGCTACTATGAGGGGCATACCAAGGAGGGATATTAGACTAATTTATGATGAGTTAGAGCTTAGAGCTCAAATTTTAAGGGAACTAGTAATTCAGAATGTAACGGATTACTTTAAGGTATTTAAGACATTTGCTAAGATCTATATGATTCTTGATGAGATGTTGAAAGGAAGGAGTAAAGAGGAAACTCAGTACGTAATACTTGAGGGTTTAGAGAAGATACTTAAGTCAATAAAGAGAAGGGAATTTAAGGTAGACTAAGATAGTTACCTCATCTTACTAATGGTGCCCTCTCTTATCACTAATATTTCATCAGCCAACGCCTTAGCTACGGATACATCATGAGTTGATATAAGTAACGTAATACCGTAATCCCTTCTCAACATGTGTAATATGTTAAGTATCGCTTCTCTTTTATCAATGTCTATATGTGCTAGTGGTTCATCAAGCAGTAAGAATTTTGGTTTTATAATGATAGCTCTAATTATGGATATCAACTGTGCCTCACCCATTGATAGGGTTGAGACATCTCTTGTTGCCAAGTAATTTAGGTTTAAATCCTTAAGGATTCTTAGGGCTTCACTTAATGCTTCATCACGTTTCACACCTCTAATAATTAATCCTAAAGCTATGTTGTAGAGTACATCTCCTTTCAACAGAATGGGTTTTTCATGAACATACACTATCTTCCTTCTAATACTTAATCTTTTATCCTTAGGTAGCCTCCAATAGTCATACCCCCAGGTAATTATGCTACCTATGTTTGGTCTATACAAAAGTGCTACTAACTTCATGAGTGTAGTCTTACCTACACCATTAGGACCTAATATGACATAAGTCTTACTATCATTAAATACGTAACTTACATTCCTTAAAACCCACCTTTTCAGACCTGGATATGTAAACCATACATTTCTTAACTCAATGGTCATAAGCCATACCACCTCTCAATAATTCTTGAGAGTGCTGAAAATGATAGAACTGTTACTATGAGTATTAAGCCTAGAGTTAATGCTGCCTCAAAACTTCCTTTTGATACCTCAAGTGCTATAGCTGTTGTAAGTACTCTAGTATAACCTCTAATGTTGCCACCAACTAATAATGCTATACCTAGTTCACCAATAGCTCTTGAAAACCCCATAATTGATGCAGCTATGATTCCAGGTAATGCCTGCTTAGCTATGAGCATTAAAGTCTGCTTCTCATTAGCTCCTAAAGTTATTGCTAACTCACCGTATGTGATCCATGTATTATGCATAACTCTATATGTTATAGCAGTAATTAAGGGGAATACTAATATTGACTCACCTATGATTATGGCGCATGGTGTATAAAGTAACTTAAGAAATCCTAAAGGCCCCCTTGTACTTAAGAGCATGTACAATACTAATCCTATAAATACTGTGGGGACGCCTATCAATGCTTCAAATATGGGTATAATAACTCTTGCAACTCTCGAGTTCCTTGACAAGTAATAAGCTGAAGGTACTGATATAGAAAGTGATATGAGTGTTGCTAAACCTGATACATATATTGACCTAAGTGTTATCTCGATTACTTCATTCAAGTCTTAACACCCACCTTTGACCATTAGCAAGCATTGACCAAATCTTACTAAGCCATTCAATTCTACTCTTAGCGGGGTAGAAGAGCGGCTGCCCATATTCATGAGTACCGTACTTAGCTATTAATTCTTGAGCATCACTTATTAAGAACTTTATGAAGTCATTAGCGACGGACTTTTCAATACTGCTACAAGTGCTGACTATGTAGGCACTGTAGATGTTGATTAATTCGGTGTCATTGCTGTAGAGAATTACTAAGTTAGGTATTCTCCCCTCACTCTTAAATTTAAGAAATGTACCTATATCACTTAGGGTATAGGCGTTAAACTCATTTGCTACTAACAGAGTCTTACCCATACCACTACCAGTTTCTATATACCAGGGTTTACCCTTAGGATTAAGTCCTGTCAAGCCCCATATCATTAACTCCCTAACATTCGTACCTGACCTATCACCCCTACTAATAAACTTCACTTTACCTAATTCACCTGCTAAGTAAATCTTCCTAAATGCTCCAATGACACTACTTGAATGTGAAACATTTGCAGGGTCATCTTTAGGTCCTACGATGATGAAGTAATTATATGCGAATATGTGTCCATCGGTAAGTACTCCTTTATTAATATACTCCTTTTCAAGACTTGGAGCATGAACTAAGACTAGGCATGCATCACCATTCTCGGCTCTTCTTAATGCTTCACCACTACCTAAAGGCATGAAGGCTAATATGATGTTACAGTTGTACCTCTCTCTAAATATATCAGCTAAATAATCAAGTAAACCTGTAGCATATAGACTAGTCGTTGTTGCCACCCTTACCCTAATCGATTCATATGTCACATTAAACTTATTGATAGATAGTACGATCATACTTATTGACAGTAATACTGAAAGCAGTATAAGCATTGTTTTGTAATCCATAGTCAATACCCTCTCACTATAGACTCGGAATACTTATTAACGTTATTGAATAATGGGTGTAGCCTTGTAACTATCTCTATACCTTGGTTATGCATAAAAACTTTAATTATAAAGTATGATATCATTCTAAATTACTGCAGTAATGAGGGACAATTAATCCTAAAAAGACTTAACTTAAAAATCTATAGTTTATGAAGTAACAAATCCAGTTTTACCTCCTACTTCTTAGATGTATGTGAAGACCTACATGCATCTTAGTGAATTTATCTTTAAATACCTCAGATAATATGTACTCAGCCCTTAGACCTGTGCAGTGACCTGTAACGATGCTATCAACACCTAATCTCTTTAATTCATTAGCTACATCTTTTATGAAATCATCCCTAGATTCTATTAGGTGAAAACCACCTATGACTAAGTATGGACTTTCATTAGTTATTTTACAGGCTTGTCTAACAATGTTAACTATACCTGAATGACTACATCCACTTACAACAATAACCCCTAACCCTTCCACATTTATCGCTATACCAGTATCATCCTTGATCTTATTCTCAGTGAGTTTACCATTAATCACGGTATACAAACCTTCAATCTTAGGTACAAACCTCTCATCTCTTTCGATCTCACCTAAAAAGTAAACACCTGGTGCTATTTCTAATGAATCCTTAGTTAATATTGGAGTTACATTATTAAGTTCATTAATGTTGTACCGTAACCCTATGTTTAATCTCACAGATTCCTTACCTATATGAATTACAGGTTTAAGTATGTCGGGATGTGCTATTAGGAATAATCTCTTTCCCACATACTTAGTTATTTCGGGCATGCCTCCTGTATGATCATAATGACTATGTGAAAAGACCACCGTATCAATATTTCTTAAATTCAACCCCAATATCTCTGAGTTACGTATTATAGCATCACCGACTTGACCTACATCGAAGAGTATATAGCTACTCTTACCACTAGGTGATACCGCTCTAATAAGGATCGAGAGGCCATGTTGAGCAAGTAGTCCTACTGAGTTGAAACCTGCATAGTCCTCAGCTAAAACATATATGTCGAGTTCAGAGGCCTTCATATGCTGTCACAAACATGTTATGCAAGTAGTTTTAAATTCTTTTACTGATATTATCTTAGACTTAAATCCATGGCTAGGGTAGCATTCACTTTTATCGTTTCAATGGTGTTTTTTACGTAGTTTATCTTTTTAAATATACACGATACAAACGCTTCTATGCGGTACTTACCAGGTACGCTCACTATACCGTCAAGGTCTAACCAGTAGCTATAGGTATATCCAGGCATTATGTAGGTACTATTATCTCTTATCCAAGGACATAGCCCTCTTTCTAATAAGTAAACCTTATGTCCTCCTGGATCTCTAATTAGTACTTTACACCATGTTGGTGGAAAAGTTAATGAAGCTGCTAAGAAGGGTTTACCTATGTATATCAACTTATAGAGTAGTTTTGGATTAGTTAACGATATATTTGAAGGTGCTAATAGCGTAATGATCCAGTCTTTAACATACTTAACTACAATTTCTTCTGTAGTTCTCATGCAGTCCTTACTAACCAGTATGTAGAAGTTGCCATTGTAGTACATAATACCTGCTTTAGGGCATTCATGATTACCTAATGCTATATATCTCTTAAACCGTTCAGGCGTTCCAGTACATGCATAGAATATCTGAATTACTTCTGAATCTCCATCAGGGTATAATACTAAGAACCAGCTTCCTCGACATCCAGTTGTAGTTACAGGTAATGGTATGAAAACAACATCACTTAATACGATACTCCTACATAGGTAGTTGCTGGGCTGTATTAGCTTAGCATAGTAGTTACGCCCTCCTAGTGTAATGCTTATGACTTGACTTAATGGTAATGATTCACATTTAGTATTTGAAGTAAACCTGAATAAACTAATAGCTATACTGTTATAATATGATGCTAGGAGCGCAGCAATAAGTATGAGTAATAATGTAATAGCCAAGATAGTTGATCTTACTTTACTCAAGGTTATCCGAGGTCTACCTATGCCGACTAGATATTATATATCTAATCTTTCGAACAAATGTTGCAAATACAACACAACTTATAGTGGCTTGATAAGATTCTTTAACTTGGCATTAGTTTAACTAGTTAGTTTACATTTTAGTGATCATTATGTTAGGTTAGATTAGTTATTACTGCTGATATAGCTCTCACTATGGGTGTATATAGTGGTAATAAGTATATTAGTGTCAGGCTTACTGCCTTACAATTCAGGTAAGACATACTTCGCGATAGCGTTAGCTAGAGGATTTAAGTCTACAGGTTTATCAGTTTCTGCATACAAGCCTGTCGCAGCACATAGTATCTGGTACCAATTTAAGTCATTTATGGAGTCTCTAAGACTTGGTGTTCTAGTAGGTGAGGATGTGATTAACTATATGAAGCTTGGATTAATAAGAGATCCTGATACGCAAAACCCCATAGATATCCTTACGGCAGTACCTGACATAAGCAAGTATATATCAATAGATGAGTACTTAAAGGTAATGGAGGACGCAGTCTCACAAGCTGTCCTTGTCAGGATATCCTACGGTATTAGAAGATACTTCATAATACATGATACCCTTAACTATTTAAATGAGCACTTAAGGAATCAGGTTCTAGATGCGGCAAAAGCATTCGGGCATGCATCGAGGGTTAATAGGTTGTGGTTACTCAATTACTTAATGAGTAAAGAGGTTGATAACATACTCATATCATCGTTTAATAAAATTACCTCAATAAGTGATGTAGTACTAATTGAATCATTTAGTAATGCATTAATACCTACATCCGCATTAGCACCATTTATTAATGCATTAAGTATTGTGACACCGGGTAAGGCACTAATATTCTCAGGGAGTAAGTTAAGGTCTTATCTATCAACAATAAAGTCGCTCATGGAACTTGATAGTAGAAGATTCCTTAAATTCTTCAAACCTGACCTAGAAGTCAACATTCCACTAAGTGAGGAATGGCCTCCTAGAAAGCTGAGTAAGGACGTTATTGAACTAATTCTTGAATTAAAATAACGATTATTACGTCCCTAAGCATGTAGGGTTAGCTGTTGTTTCTTTGTTGTAGGCGAGTTTTTGTAGGTTTCTCGCCTTAATTGTTATTGGGTTAAACATATATGCCTAGACAGCATATAGGCTTAGTGGTGACTCCTAGTTTCCGATACCTGCTCCTTGGTTGGGTGGGGAGGGGGTTAGGAGAAACCGTGATGAACCGACCTACGGAGAAACCGTAGGCGGGGAACGGTAATACTTAATAGCCTTACCTATTATCAAAACTCAGGTATATCTCTATGCGGGAGAGTAGTAGTGGGGGGTACTCATACTTAGAATCTGGGTTAAGTAAGTTAAGAACTGCTTCAATACTATACATTGTAAGTTCACTACTTGCTGGTATAGGTCTCACATCTGTATTACCATTTATGACAATGATACGTGCTCCACCTATGCATGCTGGTATGGCTGTCCTTACAATCACAAAGACTATAATTGTTAATACTGAAGCTTCAGCTATCGCGTTTACAACTATGGGTGTAGCAATAACCATGCTTATACTTTCAATAGTTGGCGGTATAATCTCATTGATAGCTCTCTTTGCCTACTTAATACCATCATTTAGTGATTTAAGCAAATATGATGAATCCGCATTTAGTACACCCTATAAGTTATTAAAGATAGGTTACTTACTAGGCTTGATACTATTCATAGTAGCATTAATAATAATCATATTAGGAGCCATAGGGAGAGCCTTAACCGGTATAATTTTAGGGATGGTATTGATAATAATATCATTCATACTGTTATTACTAGGTAAGGTAGGATTAGCTATAGGCATGTTTAAGTTAAGGGATAGATTAGCTGAGACACTATTCTTGGTAGCAGGTATATTATTCATCATAGGTATAATCGTGACTATAGTTGACTTTGTCGGCTGGATATTAGTACTCGTAGCTACGGGTTCTGCTTTAGATAAATTAAAAATGAAGACGTAATCCACTCAATAATCTCCATATTTTATTTACCTTTTCGCAAGAGCTATTAGAATGCCTATTATAAATCCTATCGATACAGGACCTACAGTTAGTAAGCCTAAGGTTGTTAGGAAATTCTTTATCACTGGCAGTAATTGCTGTGCTTGCGTTCCTAAGTTGGCTATGAAGTCCTCAACACTACCTCCAAGACTCCAAACAGACAGTACCGAACCTAGTACTAGTATTCCAATAAACGCCAAGATATATTTTAATGCTTTAACCGATACGTAACCTAACGCTAGACCTAGAGCGAATTGTATTACTAGCGCTACTAGTACTTTAGGATTCTTTAATGCCTCACCTATTATGTCCTCTATATTCACACCTGTTAGCGGTGTAGTTACTGTCTCAGCTTGAACTACATGAACTAATAGTATCATTGTGATCAATATCACTATGGACGATAGTAATATATACCTCAAAGTTTAACACCAACTATAAGTTATTGAAAGCAGTTAAATAAATAATCCTTAATCCACCCATTCTTTCCTCGGATGGGTAACTCTTTAAGAATTTTAATTGTGTTAAGTCTTAATTCCTCATCATCCTTAAATACCCCTCTACTAGCTATGGTGGTCATAAACATAGGCTCTTCAATACCTCGAACCAGGGCACATGTATGAATGGCCTCAATGACTAGTAAAAGTC
>Ga0190363_1000756_pt1 | contig 19342 bp, 31 predicted proteins | sample 48721867_MG_FD_161272 | JGI IMG/M metagenome (GOLD analysis project Ga0190363, IMG submission 161272) | Hydrothermal vent microbial mat bacterial communities from Southern Trench, Guaymas Basin, Mexico - 4872-18-6-7_MG | ecosystem: Environmental > Aquatic > Marine > Hydrothermal vents >... | reverse complement strand
ATCTTAACTGTTACTGCAGGTGGTCTAGTGAATCCGTGTTTACCAAACCAGTCTGGATAGTACTTAACGACCCATGACCATTTATGTTTATGCATGCCGGCAGCTCCTTTACCACCTCTACTACCGCTCTTCCTATGTTGTCCTATGCTGCCATACCCATGAGTTCTGTAACCTCTCATATACCTGCTCTTCTTTTTCCTCTTAACTACCATGTTTAACACCTCAAATCATACGTTTAAGGAGCTCATTAATCTTATCCCCTCTATACCCTAATTCACCTTTAGCTCCGAAAGGTTTCTTAATACTTCCTTTAAACCCACCCTTAGGTGGATGCAGTCTAAATACAGGCTTTACTACATCCTTATACTTATGCCATAGAATTTCTCCCTTAAGTAATTTATCAACTAATTCATCTACGTTATTTACTTTAAATATTCTCTTAATATCTTCCTCAGTTATTGGTTTATTACCTATTAACCTACCTCTTTTTAGTATTAACTCCTTGAGCATTTCTCTATCTATTTCACCCCAGGTCACCCAATCCTTAGCTACTTCAAGCATTCCATCAATTGTTGGGTCCTTCGGATAGATGACTGCATGGAATTTACGTGCTAGCCTAAGCATTTTAAGTGTTGCTCTAACCTTTGGTGGTACGTCGACTGTACCCCTTATTCTTATTATAGCATATAATGTCATCTTACCTTCTCACCCAATCATAAGGTGTTACGAACTTATACGTCCTCTTTAATGCATTATATGTAGCTAAGACAAAGTTTAGAGTAGTTCTTGTTTCACCTTTAGTCCACGTCCATACATCCCTAATACCAGCATATCTTAACACTACCTTAGCAGCATCACCTGCTACCAAACCAGTACCTTTAGGTGCAGGTAATAATCTAACAATAACACTGCCTGACTTACCTTCAACCATAAATGGTACACTATGAGGTTCATTGCATGAGCATTCCCAGCTACCACAACCCCTCCTAACAGGTATTATATTCAATTTAGCATCCCTTAAAGCCTTCTCTATGGCCTGCCTAACCTGTCTAGCCTTACCTATACCTACGCCAACGTACCCATCCATGTTTCCAACTACAACTAATACTCTAAACCTCGTTAACTCACCAGCATCAGTTTGCTTCTGAACTATATTGACGTCAACAACCTCGTGCTTTAAGTCAGGCATTAAGTAATCAACTATCTCTGGTTCCCTTATCGGTAGGTTCGTATCGAAAATCTCCTTAATACTCGTTATCTTACCTTCCTTAACCATCCTGCCAACTCTAGTCTTTGGAACCCATTCCTCAAGACTTGGTGCTTCACTCATGGTTATCACCCAAACATCCCAATTATTTTCCGCTTAATTTCCTCAAAATGTTTAGGTAATTCCCTTGGGTCAAGACCTCTAGCAAGAATTTGTGAGAATTGCCTCTTAAACTTCTCTGGATCCTTTGATAATAGCAATTCTGCGTACTTAGCTATATGCTCACCTCTAATGCGATCCTCAGTAGGGAGTACCTCCTCGGAAGCAGGTACTTCAACACCAGCATCTCTTAAACCCTTTATTGCTGCGAATACTCTAGCACCTCTTACTGCCCTATGAAGTCCTATGTCAGGTACGGCATAAGTTATACCTAGTTTCTTAGCTTTCAAGCCTGCAAGAAGCCCTGTTAAATAGGCTGCAGTGGTATTGTTTGGATCACCCTTCCATCCAAGTTTAAAAAGTGTTTTACTACGAACACCAACAAGTGTTTTGTCACCTTGAGGTGCGAACTCTATTATTTGTACAATGATATATCTGTTAGTCTTCCTGATTACTGCTCTAATTTTCTGACCTGACTTTATCATTCTATATCTTTTATAATAGTTAGTTTTACCTTCTCTTCTCCTCTTTCTCGGTACCTTATATTTAGGACCTCTAGCCATTATTACCTCACCTGAATTCCAAGCTCTTGTAGATGTCTCTTTAAGTCAGCAAGACTTCTGAAGGTACCTCCCTTAGCTAGCATGTATAGCCTTCTATATGTTCTCCTATCTATTACTTCATGATCTCTTAACCATCTTAAGAACCTCCTTATTTTCCTTATAGTCATAACCCACATTCTCTTACTATCCATTCTAGCATCCTTAGCTCCTTTTCTACTACCAGGTCCTCTCCTTCTACCCTTCCTCTTTCTCTCATGTCTTACCTTCCATCTACCTCTTGAATTCCGACGTTCTGGGATTACGTATATAGCTCCTTCCTTTATTAATCTCTTAATATCCTCCCTTCTAAGAGCTGCCTCAACGTCCTCAATCCTATCAGGGTCTATCCTAATCCTAGAAACACCTACTCCCAGTACTTCAGCTGCAAGTCTTTTCTGTATACTTAAATCTGTCATAGCTTACTCACCAGCATTAGCTACCTTGAAGCCTAACTCCCTAGCCTTAGCAATAATTTCTACTCTCTTTTTAAGACTAATGGTAGATGCCACGTAGACTATAACTTTAGTGGGATCAAGATTTTCTAGCTCCTTAACGTTATAAATAACTACGGGTTTTAGACCTGTTGGATGGAGGCCTCTAATAATTTTTGGTGTTCTATAACCTACGCTAACTACTGGAGGGTAGCCCTTAAGTTTAAGTCTCATTGGATTATCCTTACCTCTAGGTTTCTTCCATTTAAGGTTATTTTGGAATTTCTTGAATTTCCACCAAAGATGTCTAAGGAATTCAGGCTTCTTCTTAAGTCTTATTAACCGGATAATCCTTTCCCTAGTTAATTTTGTTGTTGATAACATTAACTATCACCCTTTTTCGTAAATATATATACCATCAACGAATACCCTTCTATCAAATCCTCTAATCTTTGTTGCTTGTTCAATATTGGCGGCAGTCTGACCTACTTCTTCTATATCTGGTCCTTCAACGATTATGTCTTGCTTCTCAACCCTTACCTTAGTATTACCTACTATCTTAGCAATTCTAGGTGCTTTCTCTCCTAAGAAGTTTTCTATAATTACTTTATCACCTTGAACTTTAACCGATATGGGGAAGTGTGAATAAACTATTTTTAACTTATACCTAAATCCCTCCTTTACACCTTCAATCATATTCCTAATGTGTGCTGCTATTGTATGCGTCAATGCCTTAAGTCTTCTGTTAGCGAAGTATGACTCAACTACAACTTTATTATTCTCTTTATATATTCGAACGTTACGTGCATATGAAAAATCCCTTCTAACAGTTCCTTTAGGTCCCTTAACTTCTACTATCTTATCTTTTACTTCAATATTGACACCTTCAGGTATTTCTACTTCCTTTCTAACTATTACCTCCTTAACCATAATCTAACACCTCAGTATACGTAAGCTAGTAATACACCGCCAATCTTTCTCTCTAAGGCTTCTCTATGGGACATTACACCTTGCGATGTCGATAGTATGAGTATCCCTATATCTCTTGAGGGTAAGTACTTCCTTAACCAATGGGGCATTTCTCGTAATTCCTTATATTTAACTGAAAACCTAGGCTTTATGACGCCACACTTGTTTATCCTTCCAAGTAATTGAACCTTTATTTTACCCCAGCGACCATCATCGATGTGTTCAAACTCACCTATGTAACCATATCTCTGCATCACCCTCAAAACCATAGCTATGAGTTTAGAAGCTGGAGTAATTATTGCTTCCTTATGACCCCTCATCTCATTATTCATTATTGTTGAGAGCGCGTTAGCTAATGGATCTATTACTACCACTCTCCCACCTCACGCATATTTCTTAAATCCTAACTCCCTAGCTACCTCTCTAAAGCACTGTCTACAGAGGTAAAGTCCGTATTTCTGAATAACAGCATCTCTACTGCCACATCTTTGACATACTTGAACTCCTCTACCGTATTTCCTAATTACTGGGGGTTTGAACTTCCCCATTCTAGATCACCTTAACGTTTAATTCCTTAATGAAATAAACTATTGCCTCAATCTTAGAGACTCTATGTCTCCTAGGTATCGTTGATCTCTTAATTCTACGTCTCATAACTCTAAAACCTGGCCTCTCAAGACTTACTGCTATATCCATTCCGAAAATACCTACTTCAGGATCGTACTTAACGCCTGGTATCATTATATGCTCAGCTATACCAAATGATACATTTCCATAATCATCAAAACTTGAAGCTTTAATTCTTCTGCCAATAGCCTCTAAAGCCCTGTCAAGAAATGAAAATGCTCTCTTCTTATGTAAGGTAACAACTACAGCTATCGGCTCACCCTTCCTAATGCCAAACTCCTTTATCGTTCTTCTAGCCTTCCTAAATGATGGTTCTTGACCTGTTAACTCCTTCAACACCCCAGCTGCTTTCTGAAGCCTTTCACCTGAACTTCCTACACCTATGTTTACAGTTACCTTAGCTAATCTGGGTTTAAGCATTGGATTAGATTCCCATTTACGTAATACATCGTTAATCGTTTCTTCATCAATTATAAAGGTACCTCTCATAACGCTCATAGAGCTCCCTCAGGGAGGGTTATTTCAGGCTTATCTCGGCCTACAATCATTACCTTATCTAGTGTCGTGTAGAACTTATTACCTTTCATGTCTTCTAACGCTACTTGCTTTCTGTAGTGCCTCATACCCCAAGAGATGTCAAGTATTTTACCTACCCTACCGACGTTTTTACCTCCTATTACGATAGCTAACATACCCTTCTCTAAGGGATGATAATCAAGTATCTTTTGATCAGGAAGAGATATTCTTAGTGTACCCATAGTCTTATAGACATCTTCTATAGGATTTGTAGGATCAGATACACGGATTAAAACGTTCCTACCATCATGTAAATTAAGTTGTATGTGTCCTCCCTTAACTGTAGTCTTGTTTTCTATCCTACATAACTTATATTTAGCCTCTTCCTTACTTATCGGAATTAAGGATAAGAACTTAACGGGTACAGGTATCATTCTAAATGCTTCGCCTGTATCGACTATCTCCAATACATCCATCAAACCCACGGGATACTTATAGTTCTTTCTTATCCTCCCATCAACCTTAAAGTGACCTTCAGCGATCAACTTTCTTGCCTCTCTTGCAGTCTCTGCGTAGCCTAAGATATCACGAACAATGATAAGTAATGGTATAGACCTCTCAATTGGATGAGGACCTGGTGATGACTTTACAGTCCAGACATACTCCTTCCTAAGTATAGGCCAAAAATCGGGTGCTGCCAATCTCTTCAGATGTCTACGACCACCCATTCTAGCCATTACTTACCGCCTCCTTCACTACCTCTTTCTTCACTTTTAACTTCTTCCTCCTTAACCTTTTCTCTAGACTCACCCTCCTTGGATTCTTGAGCACTTTCCTCAGCTTTAGCTTTCTCTAATTGTTCTCTAGCCTTTCTCCTTCTCTCAATTATCTTTGACCTGTACTTATCTGATAAATCCAATTTAACTATCATTACTTTAGATGGGTGTATTGGATAGTAAACAGGTGTGCCGTCAGCTCTCTTAAGTGTGACTCCCTCAACGTATATTCTTATCCTCTCATAATCGACTTTTACAACTTTACCTTCATGTCCTGCCCAATCACCCCTCATGATTCTGACAACATCACCTTTTCTAATAGGTAATCTCTTAACACCGTACTGCTTTACAAGTTCATCAGATAACCTAGCGTTAAAGAATGCGTGCCTCTTATGAAGTGGTGCATTGAAGTATGCGTATCTTTGCTTACTTGGTTTGCTTGAAGCTGTTAGTTTGGCCATTCTTCATCACCTAATCAAACTATTATTGTAGCTAGATTAGATATGCCACTCCATCTCTCAGCTGCCTCCTTTGCTACAGGACCTCTGATTTCAGTACCTTTAGGTGCACCTTCAGGTGTTACTATAACGCAAGCGTTATCTTCAAACGCTATCCATGTACCATCAGGCCTTCTAAAAGGTTTCTTCTGCCTAACGATTACCGCATACATGATCTGACCCACTAAATCGGCATTACCCTTCTTGACGGTAACTACAACTAAGTCACCAACAGTTGCGAATGGAATCCTTCTAAGCCTTGTCTTCACACCAGGAACTCCTATAACCATAACCTCTTTAGCGCCACTATTATCTGCTACCTTAAGTCTAGTACCTACTTGAATGCCTGTAACTCTACGAACTCTACCGAAGTTAGCACCTCTACCCCTTCTGGTTGACATTACTTACCACCCTTCTTTAGAACACCTAAAATAACCCAAGCCACCGATTTAGCTATGGGTCTAGTCTCACCTATTAAAACAATATCACCTGACTGTGCATTAATACAAGGCGGATTGTGTGCATGAATCTTGGACCTTCTTCTCTCATACCTCATATACTTCCTTATATAAACAAGATACTCACGTTCAACTACGACGGTCCTCTTCATCTTTGCCTTAACTACCCTACCTACAAGTAAGCCCCCACGAACTTTTAAATGGCCATGCCATGGACATAGAGGATCATCACATGTAGTCTCAGGCGGTTTTAAACCTTCATATCTTATGCCTGGATCTCTATACGCTACCTCTTTCTCACTCATACCTTCCACCTCTTAACTCTTTTCAATCTATCTTCAGGTCTACCAATGATTAAATCCCCTAATACCTCTACACTAATGGTCTTAGGAAGTTTAAAAAGGAATTTGCCTCCATGCTTAGGTACTACCTTCTCCTCACCACTAGGTGTTAATATTCTTAGTGTATTCTTAGTTTCATCAACGACTAAGCCCTTAACACCCCTCAATGTAGGATCAGTATGATCTATTACCTCAACCCCTAAGCCTATGAGTTCGTGAAAATAAATGTTCCTACGTGTATACTTCATTTCTTACCACGCTTTTCCCCTGCCTTCTTAAGTTCTTCCTCTCTCATTACAGTAAGTATCCTTGCTATATTCCTCTTTATAACTCTGATCCTACCTGTGTTTGTTAATGTTCCGAGGTATGCTTGAGTCTTTAACTTTATTAGTTCGAGTCTCAACTCTCTAAGCAGCTTAAGCCTCTCTTCAGGACTCATCTTCCTTATTTCATCTGCCGATAAACTCATGAAGTACCACCTCTCCTATCCTCACCACTAGAGGTTGCACTCTCTGTTTGACTCTCCTGAGTGCTTGCCTCCTTTACCTCCTCTGGTGTCTTAATCCTAACTATATCATCTGGTTCACCAGTCTTCACTATTAAAACCTGGATACCATACATACCCGGTTTCCTGAGTAAATGCATTACTGCTCTCTCAACGAGTCTTTCAACATGAGCTCCAGTCTTATATACCTTACCTGCACGTATCTTTTCATACCTAGCTCTCTCGCTAGTTAACTTACCGCTTATAACTATCTCAGCACCTATGGCTCCAGCAGCTAAGATCCTCCTCAATGCGACGTAAGCAGCTCTTCTAAAGTGATAACCTCTTTCAATGGCTAGAGCTATTCTTGAAGCAACTATTCTCGCGTTTAAATCAGGATTCTCAACCTGTGTTACTGTTATTTGTGGATTCTCTAATCCGAAGTACTTCTGGAAGATCTCAGTTAACTGTCTAATAGTTTGACCTCTACGACCTATTATTAATGCAGGTCTATCAGCGTATATAATTACTCTCGTTCCTAGCGGTGTCTTAATAACATCAACATGAGAATAGCCAGCACGCATAAAGTTTTTAGCTAAAAACTCATCAATCTTTAATTTAGTAAAACCTAGTTGAAGGAAGTATTTCTTAATGTTAACCAATCATTTCACACCTCTGCAACAATTACTTCTAGATGTGTACGAGTACCTATTTTAGGTGTTGCCCTACCGAAGGCTCTAAGCATCCAACGCTTTAGGTACATACCCTTATGTGCTGCAGCATGAACTATGACCAATCTATCAATATCTAAGTTTTTGACTTCAGCATTATTCTTAACATTCCTTAACAACTTCAGAATGTACTTAGCTGCCTTAACAGGATATCTACCTATGGGTGATTTCCACTTAGGGAATAAATCAGGTAGTTGTCTCTTATGAGCTATTGCCAACTTATACCTAGTATATGGTATGGGTTTCCTTAAAGCAATAACATCCTCAAGAAGTTTTTCAGCATCATTAAGTTTCATTCCTCTTATTACTTTAAATATCTCGTAAGCCTCCTTAAGCGAGATTGGTACATCCCACATCATAGCTTTAGCACTACGATTAGGATCCACATCCTTCCTCGAGTAGTGCCATGTCGGCATTACCTAGCACCCTCAACCACTGCTTAAAGCATTAATGCAGAGCTTATAAGTTAATGGGGAGGATATACCCCTTAGACCTAAGATGATTAGGCTGAGTAATTTATAAATTTTAATTTATAGAACAATATGATAACGACAACATTAAATGCATCATAGATCTTCAGGGCTTAATGATTAACTCTTTTTAGCTTTGACATGTCTAATCTATGGTGAGTTAGGGTTATGCCAGGCATAAGTCTAAGGAGGATCGATGACTATACATGGGAGATTCCAAAGGGCGCTAAATCATGCATGAGGGTCTCAGCTATAATATTCGCTGATGATTACCTACTAAGCAAAATGAGAGAAGACTTAACATTACAGCAAGCAGCCAATGTCGCATGCCTACCAGGTGTACAACCTAATGTCTACGTCATGCCTGACGGACATCAAGGCTACGGTTTCCCAATAGGCGGTGTAGCAGCTATGGAAGCTAATGAGGGCGTCATCTCACCTGGTGGTGTGGGATACGACATAAACTGTGGTGTCAGGTTACTAAGAACTAATCTATCATACGAAGACGTAAGACCTAAGCTTAAGGAATTAATTGATGAACTCTTCAGAAACATACCGTCAGGTGTTGGTAGTACGGGTAAGGTTAGGTTAGGTATCGATGAATTAAGTAGGGTACTCGATGAAGGTGTTGAGTGGGCTATAAGGAGAGGTTTCGGATGGAGTGACGATCCTGAATATATTGAGGAAAGAGGAAGTATGAGAGGAGCTGATTCAAGTAAGGTTAGTAATAGAGCTAAGAGGAGAGGAGCTCCCCAGCTAGGTACATTAGGAGCTGGTAACCACTTCCTTGAGGTCCAAGTTGTTGATAGGATCTATGACTCATCAATAGCTAAAGCATTAGGTATAGAGCATGAAGGTCAAATCATGGTCATGGTTCATACAGGTTCAAGAGGCTTAGGGCATCAGGTAGCTAGCGACTACCTAATGATTATGGAGAGAGCCATGAGAAAGTACGGTATAAGACCTCCTGATAGAGAATTAGCTTCAGTACCATTCAATAGTAGGGAGGGTCAGGACTACTTTGCAGCAATGCAGGCAGCTGCTAATTTCGCCTTCACTAATAGACAATTAATAACACATTGGGTTAGGGAGTCCTTTACTAGGGTGTTCCATACAGACCCCGACAAGCTAGACTTACACATAATATATGATGTAGCCCACAACATAGCTAAGGTTGAAGAACATGAAGTTAATGGTAAAAGGGTTGAGGTAGTAGTACATAGGAAGGGAGCTACTAGAGCGTTTCCTCCAGGACATCCTGAAATACCTAAGGCTCATAAATCAATAGGTCAAGTAGTTCTAATACCTGGATCCATGGGTACTGCTAGCTACGTAATGGTAGGTATAAGAGAGGGAGCAAAATCATTCTACTCAGCAGCTCACGGAGCTGGTAGATGGTTATCTAGAGCTGAAGCAGTAAGGAGATTCAGACCAACACAGATAGAATCAAGTCTTATGAAAAGAGGTATATACTTAAGAGCAGCAACGAAGAGAGTAGTTGCTGAAGAGGCGCCAGACGCTTATAAGGACGTAGATAAAGTAGCTTTAGTTACTCATAAGGTTAGGATAGCTAAGTTAGTTGTTAGATTAAGACCAATAGGTGTAGCAAAGGGCTAGTTGGTTTAATCATGAGTAAGAAGATAATAAAGTGTTACGTTGTAGTTAAGAGAGTTTTATCAAAAGCAATTATAAGGATCATAGATAAAACAATACATATTAAATTCATACCATCACAGTTAAAATTAACTAGGTATTTAAAATCTTCACTTAGTCCTGGCGAATACAAGACAATACTCATGGCCGATAAACCTGAGTACATAATAAATATTGATGATATATCTGAAGTACTGGTTTTAACTATTAGGAGTGATAGGAAAGATATTAAGGATCTTTTTGATAATAAAGATGTTAAGGGAGTTTTCCAAATAGTTTTTTACCTTAAAACAGGTTCAGATATAAAGATATTACTCAAATATAGTGACTTCCTTAAAATGAAGAATATTCTTAAAAAGTATGGTAAATACCCCTGATTAATTTAAACAATTTGAGTAGTATTATTAAACTTACTTTCTATTACCTACTTCAGGGATGATGAACTTTCAGTCGCTATGATTAATGAAGACACTTCCTCCCCCTGACTGTATGGTAACTGAGATTACTTCATGGCAACGAATAACGTTGATCTTGTAGCCTTGAGCCCAGGCTCACCATGCTCTACCTTACGTGTTGTTGGCGCGAACTCCCCTAGGTAATGCCCTATCATTTCTGGGGTTATCTTGACTGGCACGAACTCTTTACCATTGTATACTTCAATAGTTAAACCAACCATTACAGGTAGTATTATCATGTCCCTAACATGAGTTCTAATTTTAACATTCTTACCTTTAGCCATAAGCTCTCTAGCCTTCATAATTTTTCTAAGTAATTTAAGTCTTGGTGACTCACCCATACCCATCTGCATTCTTCTTTCTTGAACCTGGGGATCTGACTCACGTAGGAGTGATCTTCTTGCTCTAGCTGGTAGTAACTTGAGTAATTCATCCATAGGCATGTTTAGCAGCTCCTCTAGAGTCTTACCTCTATATCTAAAGTTCCTCCACTCAGGTGGTATCTCAATACCTGCTGTATTAGCACTCATACCTCAACTCCTCTTATGATGGTATTAACAACCCTATTTAAGTTTCCCGCCCCTAAGCAGTTAGTGTTATGCAATAGCATGTTTAATGAAAATCCCTCAGTTACTAAGTGCTGTACGTTTCTATATCAGCATTAAGTAGGGATAGAGTTGCTATGAGAGCCTCCAGCGTACGGACGCTTACTACTCCTTGACCTGGTATGAAGTTTATCTTAAAGCGTATACCTATTTCATCAAGGAATCTCCTACTAACTAATTCATTAAAGTCTTTAGAGTGGTTACCGAAGAATATTAATGCACCACCACTCTCTCTAATTGACTTTGCTAATGCCTTTCTCAATGGAACTTTTATATAGTCATCCCCATCCTTACTTGTAAGAATAGATACTCCTTGAAGGTTCTTTAATATATCAAGTAATTCCCTCTCGCTTAAGGCTATGTGCGTCCTGTACCCTATGTATTCACTTACAGAGTTAGCATCTTCAACTTCACAACGGAGAGGCTCTTCGTTAATTACTCTAACTAAGACTCTTTCATTAACATTAAGCTCACAACGTGATTGAGTAAAACAGTACTTGCTATACCCTATGAATACCTTAGCTTTAACTCCATAACTAGTGACTACTAAGCCTTCCCTTAAATCACCCTTCCTAGGCTTTAAGCCTTCAGGATTATGTGTTACGATATTTAATGGTGGTAGAACCCCTGCAAACTTGAGCTCAGGTATTATGGGTACCAATCTCTTCCTAAGGTATGGAGGTATTAAGAGATAATCAAGAATTAGTTTAAGGAAGTTTGCATCCTCAATACTTGAATCTTTATCCCTGAAGATGATGATATTATTAACTTTATATGTAGCTATTATACGTGCTAACATACCAGCAAATTCTGTTTTAGATCTTAAATCAGGAAGTATTGTTATGTTGGATGAGGGAATTATGATTGTAATCTCTATATCTCTCTTCTTTGGAGGCCATACGAATGGCATTATTGTACCTTGAAAAATATTTTTACCTTTTAATCATTCTGCATTACTTCCTACGCTTCTTTTCCTTGCCCTTCTTACCCTTCCTACTTTCCTCTTCAGAACTACTACTCTTTTCTCCTATACCCATAAATAACGTAGTTCTCTGCCTACCTCCCATTTTATCACCTCTAGAGAAGTATTTTTAGGAGTAAAAAGGTTGTATTTTTGGATGATGTATTTGCCGAGTGCTGATGAATGATGTATTTGCCGAAGACTGATAAGTTTTAATGTCTTAACTAATACAATGATTTTTAAGTTCTAAAGTAGGGTTTAAAGCTGGTTAGGTAGTAGTGAGGGGTAGTGGTGTAGGAGATGGCTAGAAGGAAGCACTCAGCACCAAGGAGAGGTAGCTTAGGTGTTAGGCCTAGGAAGAGAGCTTCAAGGTTAGTGCCTAGAATAAAGTCTTGGTCTAAAGTTGACTTCGATGCTCCTAGACCGTTAGCTTTCTTAGGTTACAAGGCCGGTATGACTCACGTAATTGTCATAGATGATAGACCTGGACGTAGAACTTATGGTCAAGAAATATTTGTTCCCGTCACAGTTATAGAGACCCCACCCATGATACCTGTAGCTGCAAGATTCTATGAAGCAACAGTTCATGGATTTAAGACATTAACTGAACTATGGGTTGATCCACCAGAATATTTGCAGATCTGGAGGAGGGTTAAGACATTATCTGTTGATGAAGATCATAGAGAGAGAGTAATGAGGAAGCTTGAAGCAAACATTAATAATGTAGCTAGGGTTGCATTACTTCTAGCATCACAACCAACTTTAACTGGAGGACTAAGTAAGAAAGTGCCGGACATTATTGAGATTAAGATAGGTGGTGGCGATATTAAGTCACAGATAGATTACGCCTTAAACATACTAGGTAAAGAGATAAAGATTACAGACGTATTTAACCCGGGCCAGTTCGTTGATGTCATAGGTGTAACTAAGGGTAAGGGCTTTCAGGGAGTCATTAAGAGGTTTGGTGTTAAGGAATTACCTAGGTGGCATAAACATAGAAAGGGTAGTAGAAGAATAGGATCAAGATCCCCAGGTATTGGTGCTTTGAGTACCGTACCTCAGCCTGGTCAAATGGGGTTCCATAGGAGGACAGAGTATAATAAAAGAATAATAATGATCGGAAGTAACGGATATGAAATAACACCTGCTGGCGGCTTCCCACATTACGGTATAGTACGTTCAGACTACATAGTATTAGCCGGCACTGTTCAAGGACCTCCTAAGAGACCCATAGTCCTTCGTTGGCCTATAAGATCACCCAAGTGGACGCCTGAAGGTCCGCCAAAAGTTGTTTACGTAAGTCTTGAAAGCAAGATTTAAAGTTGAGGTGATCACATGACTCACTGTATAGTAGTTCCATTTAAGCTAACTGAGATAGAAGTACCGGTACTAGATCTTGAAGGTAATAAAGTAGATATGGTAAAGCTACCTAAGTTCTTTAGCTTACCTATTAGGAAGGACTTAATTAGAAGAGCGTTCCATTCAGCTCATACAGCAAGATTACAATCCAAGGGTAGGGATCCATTAGCTGGTAAAAGGAGATGTGGAGAATCTTGGGGTGCTGGTTACGGGTTAGCAAGAGTACCTAGGTTAGATAACGGTAGGGCAGTATTAGCTCCCAACGTTAGAGGTGGAAGGGTAGCTCACCCACCGAGAGTTGAGAAGAGAATTCATGAGGAAATAAATAAGAAGGAAAGGATAAGAGCCATACTGTCAGCATTAGCGGCAACAGCCAATATTGAGTTTGTAAGAGCTAGAGGTCACATATTCCAGGCAGATGCTGTACCGGTAGTTGTGGTTGATGAAATAGAAAACATTAGTAAAACATCGGAGGCAAAGGAGGTATTAAAGGCGTTAGGTGTTTGGAGCGATGTTGAAAGAGCTCATGAGAGGATAAGGATAAGAGCAGGTAAAGGTAAGATGAGAGGAAGAAGATATGTAGAACCTAAATCAGTATTAATAGTTATTTCAAGGATTGGTAACGCAATTAAAGCTTTCAGGAACTTCCCAGGTGTTGACATAGTCACGCCGGATCTTCTAAGTATACTACACTTAGCACCTGGTGGCGTTCCTGGAAGGTTAACTATATTTGATGTATCAGCTATTGAAGCTCTTAGAAGGAAGTATGAGGTGATCGCTCCTTGAAGGATCCCTACACAATAATTAAGAGAGTTGTAGCTACAGAGAAAGCAATAAATTACATTGAGAAGCATAATATATTAACATTTATTGTTGACTTAAAAGCGACGAAGCATGACATTAAGAAAGCTGTTGAGGAATTATTCGGTGTTAAAGTTCTTAAGGTGAGAACGCTTATAACACCTAAAGGAGAGAAGAAAGCATACGTAAGGTTAGCTCCGGAGTATAAGGCTAGTGAGATAGCTTCAAGATTAGGCATACTATGAGGTGTGAGTCATGGGTAAGAGAATACTAGTTCAAAGGCAGGGTAGGGGAACACCCACATTCAGATCTCCAAGTCATTTAAGAGTAGCACCTGCAAGATACCCGCCACCTAGGGATGAGACATTAAAGGGTTATGTAGTTGAGCTAGTTCACGATCCTGGTAGGTGGGTACCACTAGCTTATATAGAGCTCGAGAACGGTACTGAGTACTACATACCAGCTGCTGAAGGCATGTATGTGGGTCAGGAGGTTTACATAGGTCCTAATGCACCAATAGCTGTAGGTAACACGCTACCATTAGCTAATATCCCTGAGGGTACCAAGATTTACAATATAGAGCTAAGACCCGGTGACGGAGGTAAATTAGCTAGACAGGCAGGTAGTTATGCTATAGTTCTAGGTAGGTCGGGTAAGTACACAATAGTTTTACTACCTAGCGGTAAGCAAAAACAAATAATAAGTACAGCTAGGGCAACAATAGGCGTACCAGCAGGTGTTGGTAGGATAGAAAAGCCTCTACTTAAGGCTGGCGCTGCATACCATAAGTACAAGGTAAAGGCGACTAAATGGCCTAGAGTTAGAGGTGTCGCCATGAACGCTGTAAGCCATCCACATGGTGGCGGACATCATCAGAGCGTCTCATTCCCAACAACTGTTAGTAGAAACGCACCACCAGGTAGGAAGGTCGGTCATATCGCTGCAAGAAGGTGTGGCAGGAAGAAAGGCGCACATTAAGTAGTCACTTACAGGGACAATACCTCCTAAGTATTTCTCTAATAATGTTTGATGTCGAAGCCAATCTAGGACCTATACGTCTAGGAAGTCTTACTATTTCTACTTCACCTAGATTTCTACGCTCAAGCTCCTTCTTCAACCATGATTCATCAATAGGTTGATCAGGTCCTAATACTATTACGTCAGGCTTAACGTTCTCCACAGATCTTAATGGATCTTCTTCATGTCCTAGTAAAGCCTTATAAACGTACCTGAGTGAGGACACTATTTCATACCTTTGATCTTGTGGTAAAATGGGTTCTCTACCTTTAACCTTCTTAACATTATTGTCCGTTGCCACAATAGCATATACTAGTCCCAAACGAGAAGCTTCCTTAAGATAATGAATGTGCCCCACATGTATAATGTCAAAAGTCCCTCCAACAAGTACTCTCTTAGGTATTTCTCTCTCCCATTTAAATTTAACAATACCTAGAATTCTTAGGGCGTCAAGTAATCCTTCAGCATATGAGATACATGATAAGGATGTTATGTAATCCTTATTGTCAAAGTAGTACTTTGAGTCTTTAAGGTAAAGCTCAGCTAAGTTAAGTATGTACGCCTCCCTATCACTGCCTCTAAATGATTCCTTAGCCTTACTTAGAGCCTTTTCTACCATGAATATATAGGTCAGTATTCTTCTCGCTACATCTTCATTACTTAAGTGGCTTGCAATACTCATTATTCATCACCTTAAGCATTTCTTCCTCCATAAAATGTAGCTTGGGCGAGGTTATTATTAGGGTTTGAGGTATCTTATTTATAGGTAATTTCTTGAGATTTTCTAAAGTATTAAAACATATTATTTGCTTTTTAGAACCAAGGGCTGCCACAGCAACACCTTTCCTGGTGGGTTTTACTACTCCCTCCTTCCTAATATCTTCCATCATGAAGAGTATATTTATTGCTTCATTAACCTTCATAATAACATTCCTCTCCATGTCTAGTTCGAGCAATAACACTGTATGTAGATTCCTTGAATCATTATCCTTAATTACATCGTAAGGGTAATCATAAATTATTCCCTCTTTAGGGTAAACTAATGTAACTGGTTTACCTATCTTATATATCATTAAACCAGCCATAGTTAATGCATTAGGAATTATGCTAATTCCAGGTACAACTTCAACTTTATATCCCCTCTTATACGCCTCAACAATTATTGATGTATGTGTCGTCGCTACTAAGGGATCTCCAGGAACTAAGATAGCTACATCACCATCCTTTAAGCTATCAAAAATTTCCTTTCCTCCAAGATCTTCTAGATCCCTTCTAGAGAGTCTTCGAACTTCTTTATCTTTAAGAATCTCCTTAATATTTTCGTTAAGCATTAGTAATCCTGTGTATTGTTCTATGAACACACTCTTAACACTCTTTAAAGCCTCTATAGCTCTTAATGTTATTAAGTCTGGAGCTAAGCCTGTACCGATGATGTATAGCTTACTCATGATTTAACACCTTAAATCCTTCATAAACTAAGTTAACATCTTCAATACCTTCAATTATTCTCAAACACTCAGAGATTTTCCTAATTAAATCAGCCTTAAACTCATTAGCTGAAGCTGTATTGAGTTTGTAGAATACAGATATACCGTCAGCTTTAACTAAGACTTCAGCTTTACTTTTAATGAGTTCATTATATATCCTTGTTAGAAACTCCTTAGCTGGTATATCTCTGCTAACTAGTACCTCGATACGTCCCCAAACGACTAATGATGTATGAGGTAGGTATCTAAGTATGATGTTTATACCTTCAATATATTTTGAATTCATTAATTTAAACCTCAATATAATGTATCTAGCTGAGACTTCATTAGCTTCCTCAAATGCTTCAATAAGGTTAAGTGGCTTAGTAAGTTCTTCTAAAGCTTTGATAACTTCCCAAGTCTCTAACATCTCCGTGTACCAAGAGTTACGAGGTTAGAGACTTAATAATTAAGGTCACTACGGTATAATATTGGAGAGCTACGTATTTAACTAATGATACTAAAGTATTAAGGTCGGGGATGATTGTGAGTATAAACATTGAGGAAGTTAAGAAGTGGATTAAGAGGATTAGCAAGTTAGCCTTAATAAATATAGAAGAACGTGAGGAGGATGAATTAACTAAAGATGTAATCAAGATAATTAATTTCTTTAATAAATTACGTGAGTTGAATGTAGATAATGTAGAGCCGCTATTTATGACCCCTAGGGAGAGACCGATCATTAGAGAGGATGAGGTAAGGAGGGGATTAACTGAAGAGGAAGCATTAATGAATGTTAAAGAGAAAATTGAGGGCTACATTAAAGGCCCTAAGACAGTGTGAATCTAAGGTGTCTTAACCATGCGTATACTAACACTCCTAGATGTTATTGAGAGTATAAGAGATAAACCAAAAACATTATTTGACTATATCGAACATACTTACGATATTATAAGTAAGGTTGAAGATAAAGTTAGGGCTTACATAACGCTTAGAGATAAGGAGCATGTATTGAAGGATGCTAAAAGAGTATATGATAGGCTCATTAGAGGAAGTGCAGGTAAGCTTGCTGGGACACTCATTGCTATTAAGGATAATATTTCGACAAAGGGATTAAGAACAACTTGTGCTTCCAAAATCCTTGAGGATTATGTACCACCATATGATGCTACAGTAGTAGAGAGACTGAAGATGGAAGATGTCATAATCATAGGTAAGACAAATATGGATGAGTTCGCTATGGGTTCAACAACAGAAAATAGTGCATTCTTTCCTACCAAGAATCCTTGGGATTTAAGTAGAGTTCCTGGAGGGTCATCCGGTGGTAGTGCTGTAGCTACAGCAGCTTTTGAAGCTACAGCTGCATTAGGATCCGATACTGGCGGATCCATCAGAGCACCAGCTTCATTTACTGGTTGTGTGGGATTAAAACCAACGTATGGATTAGTTAGTAGATATGGTTTAATAGCTTATGCTAGTAGTATGGATCAGATAGGCCCTATAACTCGTACGGTTAAAGATGCCGCCTTAATTCTAGATATAATAGCTGGTCCTGACTTACGTGATTCAACATCTCTTGATACGTCTTTCCCTAAGACCTTCCTTGAATATGCTATGGAGGGTTCTAGGGAGGGTGTTAAAGCGAAGTTAGTAGTGATTGAAGAGATGGTTAAAGAAGGTGTTGAGCGTTCAATTTATTTGTCGTTTGTAAGAACGATAAGGCATTTAGAAGCTAATGAGTTAGAGATTTCATGGGTTTCTAAACCAATAATTAAATACGCTTTACCTGCCTACTATATAATAGCTATGGCTGAAGCTAGTTCTAATTTAGCTAGGTATGATGGCTTGAGATATGGTCTACACTTAGACGTTGAGGGAAGATCTTGGTATGAAGTATTTGCTGAAGTACGTTCATTAGGTTTTGGAAAGGAGGTTAAGAGAAGAATACTACTTGGTACATATGTCCTTAGTGCTGGTTATTACCAGGCATACTATTTAAGAGCATCGAAAGTTAGGAGGTTGATTAGGGATGCGTTAGTAAATTTACTAAAGACTTATGATTGCATAATCTCACCGACAATGCCTGTACTACCTCCCAGACTTGGTGAGAGAATAGTTGATCCTTTGAAGTTATATGCAATAGATGTAAATACAGTTCTAGCTAATTTAGCAGGCATACCAGCTATATCTATACCATCTGATCTAGTTGATGGATTACCTGTAGGATTGCAGTTAATGAGTAATGAACTTAGGGAAGACTTATTACTTAAGATATCATCCTACATTGAATCAATTCTAAAGATTACACCCTTAATTCCATCCTTGGTGAGGAGCTATGTCATTTAAGGTTAAGATAGGTCTTGAAATACATGTACAAATTACATCACTTAAGACTAAACTATTCTGTTCATGCCCAGCTGATTATAGGGGTAAGCCTCCAAACACAAATGTATGTCCTGTATGCATGGGTTTACCAGGCTCATTGCCAGTACTTAATATTAGAGCGGTGAGGGAAGCTATTAAGGTAGCATTAGCACTAAACTCAAAAATAAATGATGTATTAATATTTACACGAAAGCATTACTTCTATCCAGACTTACCTAAGAACTATCAGATATCTCAGTATGATGGTATAGGTTCAGCACCGATCGCAAAGGGTGGTTACATAAACATAAACATTGATGGAAGAGTGAAAAAGATAAGAATTAGAAGGATAAATATTGAGGAAGATCCAGGACGTATAGTTTACCCATTCGG
>Ga0190363_1000755_pt1 | contig 19342 bp, 20 predicted proteins | sample 48721867_MG_FD_161272 | JGI IMG/M metagenome (GOLD analysis project Ga0190363, IMG submission 161272) | Hydrothermal vent microbial mat bacterial communities from Southern Trench, Guaymas Basin, Mexico - 4872-18-6-7_MG | ecosystem: Environmental > Aquatic > Marine > Hydrothermal vents >... | reverse complement strand
CACTATAGTAAGGGAGGAGCTAAAGGAGCTCATTGATAACAATGTAATTGAAGGCTTAGATGTAAGCGATGTTGAAGAAATCTCTAAAACAGCTAAGCCAGGGTTAGCTGGTTGGAATTCAAGAGTAGTTTACTATAATGGTTCATGGATACCCTATTATGAAACAGAAAACCCTATGCTTTTAAGATGTGTGTTTATGGAGGAAACCACAGTAACAATTACTCCAACTACTACACTTCAATCCTTAACCACAGTAACCTCTACTACAACAGCTAAACCTACACCAGCAACTGCACCCTTCGGAATGCTCTCATTAAAAAGTGGGCAAGTAGAGTACGAGGTTTCTAAAGAAACACCTTCACCTCTTATGAAGGTAGCGACAATATTTATTACCGGAGCTCTTTTATCTATTGTTGCTTGGTTTGTTGTTAGAAGAATAGTTTAAACTATTTGAGCATACGTAGATATATAGCTTAGACATAGACCGGTGGAGAACTATTGAGTAGAGAACTTAAAGACATAGGCTCATCAACTCTAAAGGTATATCTTTTGCTTCTCGAAGAAGGTAATGCTCTTGGTGTAAGAGAAGTTCAAAGGAAAATAGGTTTTAAAAGTCCATCAACAGCTAAGTATCATTTAGATAGGCTTGTTGAATTAGGTCTTGTTGAAAAAACACGTGACGGACTATACTTAGCCAAAGAATCCTCTAAACCACCTATTCTCTACGCTTACATTTCGGTTTATGGAACACTTATACCTAGACTTGTACCCTACGCTGTTTTCTTCACTACAATAACCCTACTTTACATTGTTTTTGGAGGAAGAGATTTTTTCGCATTAGCAACAGGTTTAATAGCATCGATCATACTGTGGATTGAAAGTATAAGGCTCATTAAGTTCCTTAAAAAACTGAAAGAGGTAAAGTCTAAAGGTGGACGTAGAACAGTATCTTACTGAAGCTATGATGAGAACACACCCTTTAGAGATTCATGATCGAAGTGGCCAGGTCTGAGCTTTCATTGTTCAATTGCTAGAAAATTTCTCTTACCAAAAATTTTTAACCCTCCTCAATGTAGATTCACAATTCGAAAAGCCAGATGCGAGAGTACTTAGGATATCATGACCGCGCTAATTACGTTTCTGCTTGTAGTTTTGTTTTCAATAGTTGTCGTTAGAATAGGTACCGTAGCTTTGAAAATGACGGGTCTTTCAAGAGATGTTGCAGCTTTTCAGGCGCAATCTGCGTTTTCAGGTGTTGGCTTTACAACCTCCGAATCAGAATATGTAGTATCTCATCCGGTAAGAAGGAGAATAATAAGGATCCTAATGCTCCTAGGCAGTGCTGGACTAACATCAGCTATGGCAACCCTTGTTCTAACATTTGTTGGGGCAACACCAGCAGAATCTATTGAAAGAGCCTTCTGGCTCGGAATAGGGCTGTTTCAGAGGTTATGATATTTCTAATTGTTTCTGAGCACTTTTAATTACTTGAACAGGTTTTAGCCCTAGGTACTCTAGCGCTAGGATATAAGCTGATACTGAGTGTCTATCTAGACCTAGCTCTTTGGCTATTGCTTCCGCTAGTTTGCTTGTATACGCCGGATTCACATAGAATGCATCGAGACCGTACTCTGGAACGTGAAGGACGAACTCCTCTATAATGCTTGGTTTAAAAATTGAAACCCTACGGTTAAAAGATTTGCTTTTTCTATCGCTACTTCTTACCCACTTTAACTTCAGGTACCCAAGAACTTTAGGGTCTTCAAGAACAATAGTCGATACTCCATGGTGGTACGAATACTTGAGAGCTTCATGCATAACTCTATGAATTAAGCTTCTTCTCTGCTCACCCGTAAGTGTTGGTGATGCAAGTGATGGATAGTGGAACGTCTTGACATCTCTTAGAATACCTCTCCTATCGATTATTGCTAGATTAACCCTATCAACGTTAACATCCACTCCAGCGATATTCTTACCAGCAGGTTCCTCATACCTCCGTCTATGAGCTAGATACAGTTCATAGGGTATGTTTACTTGAAGCTCAGCGTATACCCTACCAGAGCTCATATCGAAAGCAATAAGTCTAGCAAGGTAGCCGAGTTTACAGCTCATGCTTAGTCTGGCAACACTCTTGAATAACCTACTGTATATCCTTGGCACTCTAACGCTTACTTCGTATCTGTTCCATGATGCTCCATTAAACAACACTATCTTCACTTTATCTTTACTGACAAGTCTTATGTTCCGATTACCTTTATCCTCAGGCCTAGGAGAACCTCTCGAGCAAAGAACCCACCAATCACTAAGCTTCACGTTATTTAAATCGATACCTAGTGCTTTTGCCGACTCAATAATTTCACGAACCATGAGGACAGCTCCATCAGCATACCTCTTATTCCCTATAACGCTGTAAGTTGCCTTATATAGAGATGTTGCATCTGTAACACCTTTCTTAGCACACCCTAATGCCTTAGTAACTCCAGCCTTAAACCTAGAAGCTGATAAGTAGAAGTAATGAGCTAGCCCATTTTCCAGCACAACTTTGGCACGTATCGTCACTTCTCTTGGTGGTTCAGCTTTCTTTGGGCACATAGATATGCACCACTACCTTCTTCCCCCTGAACTTCTCAAGTTTCTTAGCGACATCTTTTGGTATGTAGATACCCAAGTAACCAGCACCAACATTCGTTAAAGTAGCTTCAAATATGTAGACCTCGTAGCTCACATACATCCCCTACAGTAGTTAAACTTATAAACTACAGTATATAAAACTTACCACGAGGAATCCGTCTGCTCAGCTCAACCCCGTGGGTGCCGACTGTTGGCATCTAAGGAGAGAAGTCGATACGAAGGTGCCTGCGGAGTGCTGAGCAGGATAGGGCGTGATGAACCGCTTGCCGTAATTAGAAGTATTCAAAAACGACCAGAAGTAACGGCAGGCGGGGAACGCTAAGTAAGGGCTACATAATATCGATGATTAAAGTTAAGGAGGGTGGTTGGCTAGCAAATAGGAAATTAAGAGACCTAAAACTGAATGAGGAAGGAATACTTGTATTAGCAATATATAGGAAAGTTAATGGTGAAGAGAAATTCATTGGAGCGCCACGTGGAGATACAGTACTAACACCGGGAGATACGATAGTATGTTATGGACCCGAAGACACATTACTTAGCTTACCGAAGAGGCTTAAAGGTCCTATGGGAGATAGAGAGCATAAAGAAGCGGTAATTAGAGAGAGAATTAGGGAGAAAAGAAGAGAGCTTACGGGAGGGTACGATTAGGAGATCAGAGAAACACCGGTTATTAACACCATAAGCGCTCCTATAGATAACATGAAATAGTGTATTGGAAGCTTTTTTGCTAAAGAAACCATTACACCTATCGAAATAAGACCTGAAATAAACGAGGCCATCAATCCTATGATGCCAGTAATGCCAATTTGGGATTCTAAAGAAGCATAAGCTCCTGCAATAATTATTACTGGGATTGAAGCTAGAAAGCTAAGTTCAACAGCTCTTTCAGGCTTAAAACCTAGCCATAGAAGTAAGGCTATCGTTATTCCGCTTCTAGAAATTCCGGGAATTACTGAAACACCTTGTGCTAACCCTAAAACCATCATATCCATTAATGTAACATTCTTTCTACTGGCATTTCTTTTTCTCACCTTAAAGGTTATGATACCTGTAATTATAAGTAGAAAACCTATACTTAGCGAAACAACATCTAAGCTTAGCTGCCCAATTATTTTTGTGTAAAAGTAATAGATCGGATAACCTACCACAATACTTACTAAGGTAACACAGACCCAGAATTTTAATAGGAAAAACGATGCTTTTAACTCATTAATTATTTTCTTGCTGAAGAAAACAATAGCTGATAAAACAGTTCCTAAGTGAAGAAAGAAAGCAAAGGAATAAGCTCCAGCTAAGTTCAGAGAAGAAATTTTAGCTAGAAAAACCATAAGCTGGCCACTACTACTTACAGGAAGCCATTCAAGAATACCTTGCAAAAACCCGGCAATGAGCAAGTTAAGTAGTGTGTTTATATTTGCCAACAGGTTTTACCTCTAATGAATCTAAATAGTAAAGTCTATAAATTTCTTATAACTCTATCCCTACAGCTCCTCAATAACTGAATGTTTAAGATGCGGTTAGGGAAGGGAAAGTATGAAGAGAGAGATTTATGGTGTTTCAGCATTATTACTAACAACAGTATTGTGGGGTTCGTCGTTTCCGGTAATAAAGCTTGTAATGTCAGAAATTTCCGGATACACTTACACATGGATTAGAAGCTCATTAGCCTTACTAATCTTATTTCCATATGTACTACATGTTTGCAGCACAGGAAAAGTAGGTAAGGAAACAGTTAAGGGAGGGCTTCTCGCAGGAATCGCTTACGCATTAGGACTTTGGCTTCAAGGTTGGGGTACTAGCTATACTACGGCTTCGAACTCTGCTTTCATTACGGGTTTAAATGTTGTATTCGTACATACATATGTAGCTTTTGTTCTAAGAGACTATAGTTGGAAACTTGCCCTTTCACTCTTATTGTCGGTAGCTGGTCTCTACATGTTAACGGTTCCATCAACGGGATTCAACATAGGTGATTTTCTGGTTCTCCTAGGTGCAATAATGTGGGCAGCTCAAATAATAATTATCGATAAATATAGTAATAGTAATCCGTTTGCCTTTACATTTTTCGAAATGATGCCTGCGCTTGTTTTTGCAATACCGAGTTTGTTAAGTGAAAACGTTTTAGCAATAAACTTAAACATAATAGGGCTACTACTGTACTTAGCGTTTTTCTGTAGCGTTTTAGCGTTTTCGCTACAAGTTTATGGACAACGCTTCGTGAATCCTGCTGTAGCAGCAATAATTTTCCTCTTAGAACCGGTTTTTGCAGCATTTTTTGCATATGCTCTATTAGCTGAAACATTTAATGCTGAACAAGCCTTAGGGGCAACATTAATTCTAGTAGCAATGTTCATATCAACAATTAATCATGAGAAGAAACAAAAGAAAAACCTATTTTAAATCTAAACTTTTATGATAAACCCAGTTTCATTAGAATCCCTATCTTCTAAGCGAACATTCATAATTCGTAACAATCACTATAATGTTTAGCTTCTCTACGAAAACTCCTCCTTGCTAACACTATAGTAAGGTTTAAATACCTCACTATTTATGGGGGTGGAGGTAAGATTCAGAAGTAATGCGTATGCGTGGTAAGTATTTAATTAATGTTTGGAAAGAAAATGTTGTTTAGGCAGAATAAGATAAACCTTCCTAAGTTTGGGGTTAGTAAGTTTACTTTTCTTTCATTCTCCACTGAGGCCCTTATTGCTGGATTCTATGTTGCGGTAACTAGAAGTATTACTCCAATATTTCTAGTGGCTAACGGATACAGATTAGAAGATATATCGTTAATAAACGTTTTCGCTGGACTATTTTCCCTACTACTTGGACTCTTACTCTATAAGCATGGTTCTAAAGCTATTTCAAAACCTAGATTACTAATCACCCACACTATGGAAAGAATATTGTGGTTTACAATACCTTTCATGCTAGATAATAAGTTGCTACTAACGCTAGTTTATGGTTTAGCTGTAGCTTCAACTCTTCCAACAAGCATTTACATGCAAACTACAATTCTAACATCATTTAATGGAGTAAGTTATAGGAGGATTGTCGGTGTAAGAAGCGCACTCGGCGCTTTCTCAAGCATTCTAGGACATGCATATGTTGTTTCAACATTAGCTATGAGAGCTAATGGAAGTAAATATTTGAACCTTTATGAAACAGCATTCGTAATAGGGATGTTATCAAGCATAGTTGTAGCTTTAACACCAGCTAATATCTTTAGAAACGGTAAAACAATGATTCGTAATGGTAGTTTATATGCTGAAGCGAAAGCAACCAATACGTTCATATTGCTTGTAACGGTAATTTCATCATACATGCTTCTAAATATGGCTTGGACACCTAGAATAATGAATGAGCTCGAAGCTCCAGATTATATGGCTGCTTCAATAGGTTTTGTTCAAACAGTAGCATCCATAGGTTCAAGCTTCTTTTGGATAAACAGAAACACTAAGACATACAGGGCAGCCTTAGTACTTTTAGCTTTCATGCCCTTATTAGTCTCCTTCACATTCCAGCCGGAGCTCCACATATTACTCGCATTAATTTATGGGTTCTCTGTTGTTGGCGTAAACATGTTCGCGGCGAGAATATATAGTGACTTAATAGGTGAAATTGGCGTTTTTAGAACAGGAACGCTGCTGGCAAGTATGAACTCCCTTGCATTAACATTAGCTAGTATTGTAGGATTCATGGTTTCAGCTTCACCATCAATGGTTTTCCTTGTTTCAGCACTATTGGGAACAGTAGGGCTGATCATAGCATTAACAGGTTTTCCAGAACTAGCAATAATTCCGGAAAACTATGTACAGCTATATTCGAGAATAATGTATCAAACGGGTATTTCAAGCTATAACTTAGCAATATACGCTATGTCAGAATCGGCTAAAGCGACCTTGAGAATTGTAAGTTTAAGCCTTATGCTCATGCTTTTATTCATAATTTACAGAACAATATACTATATTATGGTTATAACTGGAAGGTGAAGAGCTATGGAGAACCCGGTTTTAGAAGCTTTACAACTAACTTTTGAAGAATTAACTTTCTTCTTGCCGAAAATACTTTTCTCGATAGGGATCTTAGTGATTTATGTGCTAATAGCCTTAGCTATAACTAAAATTATTAGAAAAACCGTTAGGATCCTCAAATTAGACGAAATATTCAAACCGTTCCTAAAGGAAACCATTAGCATTTCAGATCTAATAGTATTTTTCGTAAACTTAGGTTTAGCGTTACTAGCAATGTACACTTTAACATCAATATTGCTTCCAGAATACTTGCATGCCCTTACTTCGATCATAGAGTATGTCGGGAGAATTATTAGCATAGTTTTCATAATATTTTTCACATTTATTCTGCTAAACTCTATAATTGAAAGAATCAAAATGGAAACTAAAATGAAAGGATTCATGCTTCTCATGACACTTTTCATAACGCTGATTCTCATAATAGATGTCACAGCTATTTCCGAAGAAGTTAAAGCATCACTAACATGGGGTATAAGTTTAGGGCTTGGATTAGCAATAGGTGTTTTTGCTGCATGGTATTTCTTCCGCGAATACTTTAAAGGAGAGTAGGTCCAAACGAAAACATCCTATATGGGCTTGTTCATAAGTTAAGTTATTTGCTTCTAACATCCATAATGGGTAAGTTAAACCAGCTTCAAAATAAGTTTAAACCACTTTTTTAGCAAGTTTAGTGAAGATCTTCTTAAAAACTATTGCAAAAATTATCCCTCTCAAGTATACATCTATAAACATAGCTATCCAAGCGCCGATAACACCTAGAAACCCTATTAATATTGCTGCTGGTATTATTCGGAAAATGTATAAGCCTATAGCATTAATTGCCATAGGGACTATAGTGTTTCCTCCCCCTCTTATTCCCCCACTTAATGTCATAGCTAAGGCTAAACCTGGCTCACTTAAACCAGCTAATATTAGATATATGGCAGCTAACTTAGCAACTTCTTGTGTTGGAGAAAAAGGTTTAACAATATAGTAGGATGATATGGCAGCAATTAAACCTAGAAGAGCCATTACTACTGTAGCTACCTTAGCTGTTTCCCAACATACTTCCTTTGCTTCACTTATGTTTCCAGAACCTATTCTTTGACCTACTAGAGAAGAAGCAGCAACCATAAACGCGAAGCCAGGCATGTAAATGAAACTTTCAATCCTAATACCTATCTGGTGGGCAGCTAATGCGACTTCACCGCATCGAGCAATGAAGGCTATGTACGCGTTACCTCCGATGGAATGTATTGCTCTTTCAATTGCTGTCGGTGCTCCAAGCTTAACTATTTTGGTAACATATTTTTCCTTAAGGCTGAATATTGGAGCAATACCTGTAAGTTTTAGAAAGAAGAATTCTAAAGGCACAAGATATGCTATGGAAAGTACAGTAGCTAATGCCGCACCTTTAACACCTAGAGAAGGCATCCCAAATAAGCCGAATATAAGTATGGGATCAAGCACTATGTTCAGTGTTGTACTAGATAATATGGCTACCATAGAATGCTTTGTCGCACCAATAGCTCTAAGTGAAGAATCCATGAGAAAGGCTGTAGCCATTAAGGGTAATCCAAGAATTCTCATGGAAAAATAAGCTACGCCATTCTCAATAACTTCAGGATTAGATCCAGCTATTAAGCTGATAAGAGGTAGGGAATTGTAACGTACAATCTGGGAAACAATGAATGTTACAAGTAAACTGTAAATTATTGTTTCGCCAATTGCTTTTCTTGCTTTATGAAGTTTTTTCGCGCCATAGCTTTGGGCAACATAAACAAGTAATCCTATGGAGAAAGGAATTATAATTACAAAGAAAAGCCATGATAAATAAGAGCCAACGCCAACACCTGCTAAGGCAGCTGTTCCAAGTTTTGAGACAAAATAAGTATCGGTTATAGAATATAAGCTATCGCTAAGCTCACTAATAATCATAGGCCAAGAAATCCTTATAACTTCCCTAACCAATCTTCTATCGCTCATGTCCCTTGCCCAAATAGGAGTTCATTAAAAATTTTCTAATATACCATACAGCATTTTCTTATAAAACTTAGCGCTCAATGACCTAGTTGGTCAAAACTAAAAACTTACATATATTATCAGGGCGATAAGTATTGAGGCTAAAACAGCAGGTACTATGAAACCGTATGTTCTCAGAAACTTTGCTTTAAAATAATCTACTGAAAGTACGAGACATAGGTGCATTGGTGTAAGTAGTACGCCCGCCATTCCACTTACATAAGCTAGCATTAATGCTCCACCATCTATACTTCCATAACCTACAATCGGAATTAGTAGAGGAAAAGTTATTCCAACAAAAGCAAGCGAAATTCCCGTAGCAAATCCTACGATAAAAGGCAGAGTTGTTAAAACCAAGGGTTCCGGAATGCTGTTTTCAGACAGAATATTAAATATTTGATGAGCTAAATTGGTATACTCGACTACGACTTTATAGAACATTGTTGCTATAGGTAGAAAAACTATTTTCGGATTTAAAGCTTCCTTTAAAACTTTAACTACATCTTTCACACTAAAATCGCTAGTAATAATGAATAGTGCAAGTGATGCTGGAAAAGCTATTGATGCATCGACTTTTAGAAGCAATATAAGTGCTATTATTAGGAGAATAGGCCATGAAGAAGCTAAAAACTTCTTTATTAATAATGCTGGGGGATAGATTGTTCGTGCAACAGTTTTTTCCGTGGAAGATTTCTTTTTAAAAATAAGAAGATGTCCTATGGCTAAACCTATTAATGCGTTAATGATGGTCATAGGGAATAGTGTTTTCACAACGTCTACTATACTTATGGAGAAGATAACTCCTGTAAGAATTATTCCTTGATATATTGGCCAAGAATACTCTATGATATGTCGAAACCAGTAGTTTAAGAAAGCAGCTTCTTCCAAAGTTAAGCCTATTTTTTTAGCAATATTTTTAACCATAGATGCCGAAACAACAGCTCCTGCAGGCATTGGAACAAGACCTATTAGTGCTGGTGCAATGTAAACAGCTGCTTTTGCACCAATATTTTCTAAAGTTTCTGCAAGCCCCTTCAACAAGCCCCTTAAATCCATAGATACGCTAAGCCCAATAGCTGATGAAATAATTATTACAAGCCTCCATGTTTGCACATCTAAAGAGGTTCTAAAAAGTAAGAAGAAAATATCGTTAAAATTACTTAAGCTTAAAAGTGCAAGTACCATGGCTCCGATAAATATAGCTTCGCTAACATGCAATCTAAGCTTAAGTAGTACGAAAACAACTACTATGGACAACAATAAAGCAACTAAAGCGTTCAAGGCTTTGGAAACACCTTTAACATGCTATAGTCAGGTTGAATTTAAACATTATCTACGGATAGAATACTTTATTACCTTAAAAAATAACATTTCATATTGTCTAACTTTGAATAAAAATTTATATAGAAGTGCCTCGGAGAGGCGGGGCCATACACTATGTTTTAATTAAATGTGAGGTGTGCTATTTTTGGATGAGCCGTTAAAAAACGAGATTAAACCTTTGCTTTTAGGAAACCTCCTTTATACTAACGGCAGAAGGCTCATAGGATTTTATATTAAAGCTATTAATAAGCCAGGTGCTTTGGCAGATATAGCTTCAGTATTTAAAGAATACGGAGCCAACATATGGACTATAGTATTTAGTTCAGAGGTTAAAGTAGGAAGGGAAGCTTCAATAACTATAATGGCTGATTTATTAAATGCTAAAATAAATCCTGAAGATTTAGTGAAGAAACTTATAAAATCAGATAAAGTAGTACATGTTGACACAGTACATCCACAACTGTCCATGATACTTGCTGATATCTACCACTTCCCAGTAGTTGACGATAAAGGCGCAAGATACACTCTAACATCAGAAAACGAGATGAAAGCTATAGTTGTTGATTTTATTAAAAAATATGGACCTTCTGCTCAAGCATTCCTATTTCATCAAGGGTATATTATTGGAGAATCTTTTGGAGAGCATTTAAGAAACATAGGCATTAATGATCTAAAGGATGCGCTGAAAGCTTTAATGTTAACTTCGACGACTTCAGGAAGATATAAGGGGGAAATAGTAAGTTTCTCTCAGGGCATTAATGGGGAAATCGAAGTTACCTTAGATATTCATGACAATTGGGAGTGCTCCATAGCAAAGAAGCATGGTATTAAGGGTCCAGCATCACATTATGAAAGAGGAAAAGTAGCTGGTTTAATACATTACTTTACGGGGAAAGACGTTAAAGTTGTAGAAACAGAATGTATTGCTAAAGGTGATGCACACTGTAGATTCGTAGTGTTTTCTTAAACCGCCTTGTTTTCTAAAAGCATCCATAGACAATACCTTCTTTTGCTAAAATACCTCTTGCAGCTATGATACCTGTTGCAGCTGCAACATTTATTCCTCTTGAAAGACCAGCGCCATCACCTGCAACGAAAACGTTCTCCAATGTTGTTTCTAGATTTCTCCTAACAATTGCCTTTACGCTATAGAACTTTATTTCCGGTGCGTAAAGTAGTGTTTGTGTTGAAGATATTCCGGGCATTATTGTATCTAGCCTATTAATAGCCTCTACTATGTTAGCTACAACTCTATAAGGCAAGGCCATACCTATGTCCCCAGGAGTGACATCCTTTAATGTTGGTTCTATTGAGCTTCTCTCAATTCTGTTCCACGTACTTCTCCTTCCCGCTTCCAAATCACCAAACCTTTGAATTAACGGTTTACCGCCACCTAACTTAGTAGCTAATCCAGCAATGAACTTACCATAGGCTATGGTATCCTCTAGGGGGTTAGTAAGCTTTATTGTAACTAGTAATGCGAAGTTTGTGTTTTTGGATTTCACATTAGCGTACGATTCTCCATTAACAGCCACTATTCCGTCACTATATCTTTCTTCAATAACGAAGCCGTTGGGGTTAACGCAGAACGTTCTAACTTTATCATCGTAAACCTTAGTGTACATTATTATTTTCGGATCTCTAACTATCTTAGTAATAGGTTCAGCTATAAACGATGGTATTTCAACTCTAACCCCTATGTCTAAAGGTCCTGGCTCTATTTCTATACCTCTTCTCCTAGCCACTTCAGCAAACCATGATGCACCACTCCTACCTGGAGCAAGTATAGTGTATTTTGCTTCCAAACATCCTCTGGATGTTTTAAGAAGAACTTTACCACTTGAAGCTTCAACATCTTTTGCTTCAGTTCCTAAAATGAATTTAACGTTGTTCTCTACTAGGTATTTTGCTATGTTCTCAATGATTCTCGGAGTATTATCTGTTCCCATATGCCTCTGAGGAACAGGTATGAATCTTGCACCAGCTTTCGCAGCTAGCCTTTCTAATTCAACAGTTTCCTCGGTTGAAGCATTAAAGAACCTATTTTTCGGTGCTCCAAATTTCACAAAAACATCGTCAACATATTTTATCAGCTCCTCAGCTTTTCTCCAACTACCAACTATCCTATGAAGGTCCCCTCCAACATCAGGTCTCAAATTTATTGTTCCACTACTTAACGCGCCAGCTCCGCCAACACCCTGCATTATATGGCATGGAATACATTTCGTGCACTCAATTTTCTCTAAAAACTCACCTTTGGTCATTAGGGGGCATTTGCGTTGGGAAGGCATGTATCCTCTTTCTACAATAGCTACCCTTAACCTACCATTGCTTCTGAACGCTAACTCGTATGCTGCAAATAATCCCGCTGGTCCTGCACCAACAATTACGACGTCAAATTTCAAGTTCTGAAGCCCTCCATTTAAAACTATCCTACTCCTAAATCCTTTCTTCTATCAATGATGTGTTCTGAGTCTTCACCGGTTCCAATGAGTGTAATAGGTACTTTAAGCTCCTCCTCAATCTCTTCAACCCATTTGCGGGCTTCCATAGGAAGTTTTGACCATTCCCTAATACCGTAGGCTTCGGGAAATAGCTTGTCAAGTTTTGTAACGGCAACTTGGGTTGCAGAATTCAACATTATAGCTTTCCTAGCTAACTCACAGTTAAAAGGTGCAGCTCTCCTTAACCTACCAGTAACTGTTGCTCTTTCAACCCATCCTCTTCTAACTATTTCTTCTTGGCTAAGCTCGTTAGGCAAAGGTCCTGAACCAACTCTAGTAACGTAGGCTTTAAAAACAACAATTACTTCATCTACTTTCTTAGGTCCGATACCAACTTCTGAAGCGAAAGCCGAAGCCGTAGTATCGCGACTTGTAACGTAAGGGTATGTGCCATGATATAGGCTTAGGAATGTTCCTTGTGTTCCCTCAATAACTACGTTTAATCCTTTATCTAAAGCTTCATTAACTGTTGAAGATACATCGGTGACCGTGTCTCTTAACTCTTTAAAATCCCTAGCTAACCTAAGCTTTCTAAGAACTCTATCTGCCATCGCTTCTCCAACACCTTGCAGAGTTGAACCTATTTTCGATGAAAGATGCCTATTTCTTCTCTCGCGTTCAACGTGTTCTTCTTCAATAATGCCTGTGTTTTTATCTAAGAAAACCCTACCTTCACATTCTGTTTCTCTAATTTCTTTAAATAAAACATCAAGTCTGATAAGAGAACCTGCTGCAATAAGCAATATAGTTTCTTTGTTTAGAAATGCCGATGGAATCGCTCTCAATTTCCACTTTTTACCATTATACACTACAGTATGTCCAGCATTTACAGCACCGCATCTAACAGCATAAGCAGGTTTATCCTTTAACCCAAGGTAGGAAACTATCTTTCCTTTACCTTCGTCTCCAAAAAATCCTCCAACAATAATAGTTAGCATTTTCTCTACATCACCTCTTTAAGAACATTTTCAGCATAACTTAATGTTCTAGAAATAAGCTTCTCATACTCTCCAAGGTAGTTTTCATAATTAAAGCATTCTTCGATGTCTCTACGTGAAAGTAATGATGGAATGTTGCTTTCAAAAACCACGTCTAAGTAGTTTCTTCCCTCATTTAATGCTTTATTTGCGAGGTGGGAAAGTAACTTGTGAGCTTCATGTCTTGGCATATTTGCTTTTAAAACAAGCTTTATCATCAAACATTCAGAAGCGATAACTCCTTTCAGAAGACCTAGGTTTTTAGACATTGCCTCACTATTTACATGCACTTCCTTAATCATTTTTAATGTATCGAGAAGCATTTGATCTATAACTAGGAATATATGTGGTATTAGAATTCTTTCACTACTACTATTAGTTAAATCTCTCTCATGCATTAATGGGATATTTTCTAAAGCCGCCGTTACTAAAGACCTAGCTATTTTAGCTAATCCCGAAACCCTTTCTGCAGTAACGGGGTTTCTCTTATGAGGCATAGTGCTACTTCCAATTTTGCCGGGATACAATATTATTTCGGAAATTTCGGGTCTGCTTAATTCTCTAAATTCTAAAGCTAATCTATCGAGTTGACTAGCTAGAATAGCTAAGTCGCATATGAGCTCTGCAAAGCCGTCTCTAGGTGCTACTTGAGTTGTTATTTCATGGGGCTTAAGGTTAAGAGTAGAACAAACAGTAGATTCTATGTGTAAACCACGGTTACCCCAAGCAGCCATTGTTCCAACAGCACCAGAACATTTACACCTAACAACTCTTTTCTCTAATTCCAAAATTCTCTCTAAACTCCTTGACAACTCGTAGACATAGTTTGCTAATTTAAAACCGAAGGTAATAGGTAATGCGTGTTGACCGTGAGTTCTACCTACCATTAGGGTGTTTTTATGCTTTATAGAGAGATTCATAAGCTCCCTTATTAGCTGAACTAGCTTCTTCTTAACTATAGTTAAAGCATCCCTTATGAGTAATGCCCATGCTGTATCAACAACATCGTTGCTTGTAAAGCCTAAGTGAACATATTTTCCACATTCTCCTGAGGCCTTGGCTAACAGCATCGTAAAAGATGCTACATCATGACCTGTAGTTTTCTCTAAAGTATCTACATCTTTAGGCTCAATTTTACTCCATGCTTCAAGAAGCTTTTCATAGCATCCCTTAGGAGCAATATTCTCGTACTCCAGTGCCTTCATTAAAGCGGCTTCTACTTCAACATATTTTCTTAAAATGTTTCTCTTATCGAAAATTTTTCTCATTTCATCGGAGCCATATCTAAACTCTAATGGACATATCGGCGTTCACAATCCCCTCTTCACATAGGTTATTAAAGAGTTCCTTAGTCCTTCAAAACTCATAGGAACATCACTAATTTTGAGTTCTTCAATAATGTTTAATGCTGTATCAAATACGTTGCCTTTATTACGTGATTTAGCTAAACTATAAAGTGTCTCACATAGTGACCAAGGATAAAATATCCAAACCCATTTCTCTAACTTCTTAACATAGAAATCCGGTACAATAATGCTCCTAACTTTATAATGTAATGTTGCCGTTTTAATTTCTTTAGCACCAAGCTTCTTAAGAGTTTCTATAGTTTTACGCATAGTTTTACCTGTATCAACAACTTCATCAACTATTAAAACATTTTTATCCTTAACATTAAGAGTTTGTGGAACGTTCATTACGGGTTCGGGATAAACAGTTCCACCTATACCCCAAAACCTTGAATTAATAACGTAGAGATCATATATTCCTAAGATGTCGCTAACTATTCTTGCGGGAATAAGTCCTCCTCGGGAAATCGCAACTATTGCGTCAAAATCATTATTTGACTTAAGAATTTTCTCTGCAAGTTCATAACATAACCTTATTGCTTCATTCCATGAAACATAAAGTACTTCCAAACTAGAACACCTCCATACTAGCATGGTTCTATGGTGCTTGGTGGTTTAGATGAAACAGCATAGGTTACCATAGTTACATTGTCTATTTCGCTAGCTATTCTCCTAGCTATTCTGTCAAGAACTTCGTATGGTATCCTGAACCAATCAGCTGTCATAGCATCTTCGCTAACGACGATTCTAATAGTAACGATGTAGCCTACGGCTCTTGTGTCTCCTTTAACACCAACCCATTTATCGTCGCCTACGACTGCGAAAGCTTGCCATACCTTATCATAAAGCCCTTTTTCTTTAAGTTCTTCCTCGATTATCCTAGTTGCCTTCCTAACAATACTTATTTTTTCAAAAGTAAATTCACCGATAACTCTAACTGCGAATCCTGGGCCAGGGAATGGATGCTTTTTAACTATTTCATCTGGAACTCCAAGATACTTAGCTATTCTCCTTACTTCATCCTTGTAAAGATATTTTAAGGGCTCAATAACCTCTAGACCAAGCCATTTAGGAAGGCCAGCAACGTTATGGTGGCTTTTTATTTTATCCGCTCTATCAACACATCCGCTCTCTATTACATCAGGATATGTTGTTCCCTGAACCAAATACTTTATTGAGGGATCTTTTTCGGCAATTTCTTTAAAGATTTTAGCGAAAAGCTCACCAATTATTCTTCTACGTTCCTCACAATCCCTAGTTCCTTTAAGTTTTTCGAGAAAAACTTTTTCGGCATCTATGACTAGTGGTTTTAAACCTATTTTTTCCAAGTTAGCTAGTGTTTCGTTAACTTCGTTTTCACGAAGTAATCCGTGGTTAACAAAGACTGTAACAAGCCTATCGCCAGCAACTTTCTTTACAAGTAGTGATGCTACTGTCGAATCTACACCTCCGCTAATCGCAACCAATATCTTAGCGTTTGGCTTAAGTTTTCCTCTTAAATCCTTAACAATACTATCAACTATGTTGCTAACAACCCACGTTCTAGGGACATTAGCGATTTTTAAGAAGTTATCTAAGAGAATTTTTCCCTTAGTAGTATGAGTGACTTCTGGGTGGAATTGCACACCGTAAATGAGATTACCGTTAAGCCTAAATGCTACGATGTATCCTTTCTCAGATATTGCGAGAACTTTCGCTCTACTAGGTAGTTTAGATACATAATCGCGATGGCTCATCCAAACTACTTCGCTTTTACTCCATCCTGAAAAAATATCGTCGCTATCTACAATGTTAATTACTGTTCTCCCAAATTCTCCCTTTCCTTTATCAACATGTCCTCCTACAGCTTTTGCTATGAGTTGATGACCATAGCATATTCCAAGCACAGGCTTACCTAAACTCAGAATTTCCCTTGCAATCTCTACGTCATCAGGGTTTTCATATACACTTGAAGGACCTCCAGAAAGAACTATGGCCTTAGAATGCTTAAGTAGGTCCTTACCATAACTTCTCATCAATTCGTTGCATGAAATAACTTCTGTATAAACACCTAACTCTCTTAGCCTACGAGATATCAAATGGGCATATTGTCCACCAAAGTTAATTACTATCACAGCATCTGGTTTCAGCGGTGAACACCGCGTATATGAGGCTTTACACAAATATTTAAACTTTTTATACAATTATTAACATCAAAATTTATATATTCGTTTAAATATTGCCTAGTCTTAGACACTAAATAACATACCCGTTCTTTTAAGTAAAATCCGCTAATCACATTAATATATCGACAGAAATCTCCTTAACATAGTAAAGGCGCATGGAAAGATACTTTGACTGGCAAGTTAAAGTTAGCGCAACTAGGCATTTAGGAGGACTTAAAGCAACGGAGGAACTTGTTAAATCCTGTAATATAAGTAAAGATAAGAGGGTCTTAGAGGTAGGTTGTGGAGTAGGGTTAACTTTATACTATGTTTCAAGGAAATATGGTTGTAGAATAGTTGGCTTGGATGTTTTAGAGGACATGATTAAGGAGGCTCTAAGAAAAGTTAGAAAGTATGGTATTGATGAAAAAGTAGATTTAGTCATGGCTGATGCACAAAACCTACCTTTTAGGGAAGAATCTTTTGACACTATATTTGGAGAATCGGTTAACGTATTTATCAAGGATAAGTTAAAAGCTATGAAAGAATACGCTAGTGTAGTTAAACAAGGAGGCTATGTTGGATTTAATGAAGGAACATGGATTAGACTATCTCCTGTAAATGTAAGAAAATACCTCTTTAAGCTTTCTAGTATGGTTCTAGAAACATATGGTAAATGGGTTAAACTTTTAGCGGATTCGGGACTAAAAGTTGTTTTCACAAAAGTTTATCGAATAAAGTATTCTGACGAGCTAACCAGTATAAAGTTGTATGGAATAGGAAATTCTCTTAAAGTAATACTTAAATTTATGTTCTTGTTCATGAAAAGTTGTGAAACCAAGGCAATTTATAATGAGAATGTGGAAATTTCAGCTTAAAACTCTCTCTAAGTACTTAGGTTACGGCATATATGTGGGTAGGAAGCTATAAGGTGTAAACTCGTGTACTATGATGAAATAGTGAGAGCTTATTTTAGGAAGATTGTGGAAGAACGTAGATTGTCAAGATTTACTGTTGAAATTAGCGGGAAAGAGGCTGCTGGAAAAAAGGTAATGTTTAAAGTAGTGCCCTCAAAAGAGTTTAACTTGCCAAGTGAAGAATATGCTATTGCTAAAGGTAAAGAAGTTATTATGGAATGCTGTTTTAAGAATAGTAGAGCTCATGTATTTACAGCTAAGCCTTTCAAAGGAGTTTTAACTTTATCGAAAATAGTCAACCTAAATCTAAACAATGTTTCTAATAGGAGCATATTTTTCTGCGCATTAAATGCTGTAATGAGGCATTTGGGTATTGTAAATAAAACTATTCACTGCCATGGCAGTGAACCTGAAATTTGCAGTATCGAACTTACTAAATGGTTAAGGAAAAGATACGGTAACGTTCCAATTTTACTAGTAGGATATCAGCCAGCTTTTGCGGAAGCGCTAACCAAGGTGTTCAATAAAGTATTCATAACCGATATGGATTCTGACAATATAGGTAAAATAGTTAACGGCGTAACTGTAGCTGATGATTCAAAAAATAGCTACTTCATGGAGAAAGCTAGAGTTGCTCTTATAACAGGTAGTGCAGTAATAAATTCTACGCTTTGGTCTCTAATAGATGAGGCGAAGGCTAACAATGTCGAAATTATAATATATGGTGTTTCAGCTGCTGGTGTAGCAAAAATTTTGAAACTAAAGAGGCTTTGTTTCTTCGGAAAATAACTTATTTTAAACGTATACGCGTAATTCTGTAGGCTAATTCTGAAGCTATAAATGCCTTAACCACATCTCCAGGTATGAAAGGTAAAATTGTAATGCTAAGTAAATTCTCTTTAATACCATATACTAAGTTAAGCCATAGAAGCCCTGTTGGATAAACCGAAAAAACACCTACTAGAGATGTTAACAGCAATTGTTTCCTAGTTTTATTTCCAATCCTCCCGGCTATAAGTCCTGAAATAGTGGCTGCCACAGGAAAGCCGTAGAGAAAACCTGCTGTAGGACCTAATAAAACAACTAACCCTCCTTTTAATCCAGCTGCAAAAGGAAAACCTAGTATTATGAGAGCAATATACATTACCTGGCTAAGAAAACCTACTAAAGCACCGCCAATAATTCCGGAAAGAACTACAGCAAGTGTTTGTAAAGTTATCGGAATGGGTGTGAAGGGAAGATAGATGGTTATTTGGGCTAAAATAGCTGTTAATGATGTAAAGAAAACTACTAAACATATTCTCCTAGCATCTAAAATCTTCATTTCACATCAGCCATTAGCAATTACTATACGTTTAGTTCATCTACTATAACTAGCCTTAGTGTTTAAAGGGTGTTTCTTTTGGGGTGGAAGAAAATTAGCTTTAGAGAGTGGCCTTACATACTACATCCTAGACCTGTT
>Ga0190363_1000754_pt1 | contig 19343 bp, 18 predicted proteins | sample 48721867_MG_FD_161272 | JGI IMG/M metagenome (GOLD analysis project Ga0190363, IMG submission 161272) | Hydrothermal vent microbial mat bacterial communities from Southern Trench, Guaymas Basin, Mexico - 4872-18-6-7_MG | ecosystem: Environmental > Aquatic > Marine > Hydrothermal vents >... | reverse complement strand
TTTTGCAATTTCGGAAACGAGTTCCTCTTTTGTCATGTCTCACCTCCTCTGAAAATTTTTTTCTTCATCAATAGTAACAGGTGTTGAGTAAATGCCAAGTAGTTTTACAGGTTTTTCTGTTTCTTTTTTAATAAGATTTTCAACGTATTTTTCTACCTTTTTCAGGGAGACGAAATTCTCATCGAGGTCAATTTTATAAAGCGAATTCCCTTCCCTCAATATGACAAACCACCTCATGATTTCCTCTCCTCAGTCTACTCTCTGTATCTGTCCTTCTCCTTAATTATAACTTTCTGCCCCCATGGAGGTTCTCTGTGGTTTTCAGTAAGGAGCCATATAACGGGGTATCTGGGCTTTTTTGTCGGATATTCTGAATAGCCGTCAGTGATGCATATAACAACATCCGGATGTTTTATGTTTCTGTCTATATATTCAAAAACAGGAATATGTGATGTTCCACCTCTTCCTTTAAATTTCACATCACGAAGGAATGTTTCAATTTCACTTGTTCTTATAACCTGCTGAATCTGTGCATCACACACGATAACGGTTATTTCAGGAGTAAGTGAGGCAAGTCTTTTAATTGCTCCTGCTGCAAGCTGAAGTTCGTGTGTCTTCATGCTTCCCGAAGAATCAACGGCAACAACAACCTTTGGAACCTCCTCCTTTGCCACAGAAGGCATGACAAGGTCGTAGTAAAACGCATATTTTTTATTTACCGGATTGAAGGTATATTCCCCCTTTCCTGAAATGATTTCAGAAGCATATCTTACAAGCAGTCTTTCAAACGGGATATCGGGTTTTATTATCTGTTTTATGTATTTAACGACAGAGCCCGGAAGATCGCCTCTTGTTTTGTCTTTGAGTTTCTGGTATACGATATGTGCCTGAATGATTATGTCTCTGATTCTTTCCTGTTCATCTGCAGGGTTTTTGCTTTCTTTTATATCACCGGGGGCAAGTGTTTTTTCATCAGCGGGAAGTTTATCCAGACCTGTGTTTCTTGAGATACGGACTTCCATACTGCCTTCTGCACCACCGGAAAAGCAGAGTTTTACCTCTTCCTTCTGATTGAGCTCTTCAAGGAGAAGTTCATAGATTTTCTCAGCAGGAAGTCCCGAGAATCTCCTGTCATAGAGACACGGTAGCTCCTCCGGAGGTTCCATTTTCATTTCATCAATAAGCACCGAGTTTACAGCATAATCACATGCGATGCACCACAGAAAATGATCTCTTGAGCCTTTTCTCTGGGAGTGCATGAATACAACATGCAGGAGTTCGTGAAGATTTACGAACTTGAACGTATAGTTGGAGAGTTTATCTGCATCGGGGTGAATGTAAATGATTTTATAGCAATCGGTTGCTGCCGGGAAATGGGTTTCATCAATCACGTAGGAGAGGTTGACTATTATTGTTCCGTAAAACGGATGCACGGCAAGAAAGTGTGACTTGAGGGCTGATATTTTTTCTTCAAGACTGTTTATTTTCTCCATTTTTTCCTCCATGTGTTTTTCTGAAATACAGTTCAAGAAGGCAGTAGCCGATTATGTCTTTTATTGTATCCTCTTCCCTTTCCTCCTTAACCTGAGGTTCGTTTTTCAGTAGACATTTCAGGCGTTCACACTTATCCGCAAGTCTTACGACAAAAGCAACGGGTCCAAATTCCCGTCTCAGGTTGAAGTAGCTATCACCGTAATCTCTGTTTTTTCTGATGAGAAGGGATACCGTTTCCTCAACAATTGTATCAAGTATTCTTCTGTTAAGATCCGACATGGCAGTCCTCCTTCTACTCGTACATGCCTATTCCCTCAATCACGATGTCTATGGTATGTCCCAGATCAGGGTCCTGTGCTATAATGCTTGCAATCACCTGAAAGGTTTTTGGTTTATCAACTATTTCTCTCAGGAAAAGAACAACGTATTCGGAGCTTATCTGTTTCAGAAATCTCAGGATACCGGAAGCATAGTTTTTAAGCTCCGAAGGTTTTATGTTTTCCCTCACGTATGAAGCAACTCCGTATGTCAATGCATAGAGAAAACTTGGTTCCCTGTGTTTATCCTCCGTTCCGATTTCTCCTGTTCTTACGACCTTTTTCACGTCTATCTGCGAATAAAGTGTTTCAAACTGCATGAACTGTACCGCGTCTCCCTCACCTATGCAGGAGGCTATGAGGTATTTTATCTTTTCCTTTTTCATTTTCTGCTCTTTTGCTTTCTGATAAAGCCTGTCAGCCCACTCTATTGTTCTTGGTGATGGAAAGGCGGGTGCATCTCCCGGATTGTTGTAGAGCCCTCTTATTCCGCGGAAATGTACATAAGCTCTCATTACAGGAGATATACCTGCTCTTTTTGCCCACTCAAGCCAGCACTCAACATCCGGTTCGAGTATGAAGTGAACGAACCTGTTATTGAGTGCCTGGGAAAGCGGGGTAACAATTGCATTATCTTCTTCAAGGTTTCCTGCTGCCATCACCTTGGTGTCGGGATGAAATTTTACCTTTCCTGCTCTTCTATCAAGAACAATCTGATATGCAGCAGCCTGATGAAGCTTTGTTACTCCTGCATTGAACTCATCAAGAAAGATGAAGGCGGGTTCATTTACGGGTACCCATTCAGGAACGTAGGTTACAAGCTTTCCCGAATTTCTATCCGGAAGCTGAACCCCGACAAGTTCAGACGGGTCAACATGTGCAAGTCTTATGTCAACGAGTTTCAATCCGTATTCATCCGCAAGTTCCCTTGCAAGTGTTGATTTTCCCACTCCGGGGTGTCCCAGGACGAGAACGGAAAGTCCCGCATCAAGGGCGGTTTTTGCAAGTTCCTTAACTGTTCTGTAGTTTCCCTTAATCATCTTTCTCCTCCTCTTTTTCTTTTTTCACTTCAGTTAGACTTTTGTGGTTCACAAAAAACTGCAGTTGATGAAGCTTTTTTCCGGTTTCGTCTTTTTCGTCGTGGAGGAGCTTTTTCAGAATGGCAGAGTACTTTTCACATTCTTCAGGTGATAGAAAGGAGGTATCTATGCAGTTCAGCACGTAATTTCTGTCTATCGTGCGTATTCTACAGCCCATGGTATGTATACCCCAGTACTGCAGGGCAATTTTGATGAGGGTGTCAACCTCTTCGTCATTTATGCGTTTTCCATAGGCCTCATCAATAAGAACAAACAGATTGTGTGCCGCTTCTTTTTCGTCCCTGCAGTACTTTCTGAGCATGTCCTTTATCAGCCACTTAGTTCTGTAGATAAGTTCAAATTTTTTCCTCTCTCCATCAGGGACACACTTAAGTAAAAAGAAAACTTTTGTTCCGTAAAGGGGATAAACGAGTGAGAGAAAGTGGTTTATTTCTTTTTTAGTCATCACGGAAAATGCGGTTCCAGGCACGTGTATTCTGCACCCTGCCTTTTCCAGAAGATTCATGTGTCCGGACGCAATGTTTATGAGTATTTCTTTTGTGAGTTCGGGATACTTTTCAAAGCATTTCCTGTTAAGAAAGGGTATCCAGAGAGGAGACGGGATGTGAAGGTTTTTATTATAGATTTTTTCTTTGATCAGGCTTTCAACCACCTTCTCAGGAAATTTACTGAAAGCTTTAAATGCTTTCTCTGTTACTGTATTTTTCACTTTCCACGGAATGGCCTCTCCTGCACGGGATTTCTTCTTTCCTTTTCTGAAGGCAGGGGAATATCTGATGAGAATCAGGAGAAGTTCGGGGTGTTTTTCGATGAGTGGATACAGTGTGGATATGCAGAACCACAGGTTCTTTTTTCCTGTGTTTTTTGAAACTTCCACAAAGACCTCTTTCAGCATTTCTTTTTCAAGGTTCCATGCCCAGTGCAGAAAGCAGCTGTATGCCTGTGTGGTTGATGAGGTTCTGCTGGGTGAGATTTTTGAGAGAACCGGAGGCATGACGTATTTTTTTATGAAAAGCTCTGTTGCTTCTCTGTCGTCGGGATATGCAGGATAATACCGGCTTTCTGCAGGATGATCTCCGGTATCAATGATTTCAGGATGATGTTTTACGATTTTTTTGAAAGTTTCAGGTGCATGGTAGAGGATTAAGTGAAGTGAGCTGATATCCCTTATTCGTCCCAGAGCGTATGCGTTTACCTCAATGAGTTTGAGAAGTTTAAGAATTTCCATATTCTCCGGTTCTGTTTCCGCAAGGGGGAATGAAAACTGGTAGATGAACTGTTCGGGGAATGTGTAGTGCTGGAGAAAGCTGATAAATTCGCTGAAGCACTTTCTGAGAAGTATTCTGTAAACTTCTCTCAGTCTTGCCTCAGGGTCATACTCAGAAAAATGATCCACTTTATCCTGAAAATGATTCCTGAATCTGTTTCTCAAATCTTCTATCACTTTTTCAGGGGCACTCATTGTTCTTTCTCCTTTTTATCTTGTAGACAGGAAACTATTGTTTCTGCGTGTTTTTCAAAAACTTCACTGTACGGCAGTTCCGTTTTTGTGTAGTATAAAAATCCTTCAAACTCACGCAGACCCGAATATAGAGACTTTGTGAAGAGAAATTTTTCCATCAGTTCCACTGTTAGTTCCCTTCCTGCATGGACAAAGGTGCGGTAAATTTCTCTCAGCACGGGGGCAGTTTCTCCATATTTTCTGAGTCTGTTCAGGCAGAACTCATAAAACATGATTTTTGCAATTTTTGAATTGACGGGTTTTTCAAGTTCCTGATATTCTCTAACGAGCTCCTGAAATTCCTTCATGTAGGAGGGATTTTTTATGACAAACATGAAGGCTCTTTTCTGAAAGCTTCTCCAAGGAAAATCAAGATATGTTCTGTAAAGGTATACTGCCTTTCTGAAAATGAAGAATGCATCCCTTAAGCCGAAAAGCTCCGCTGCATTTTCCGGAACCCTCACCGGTTTTTCAAGGCGTTTCAGTACTCTTTCATCTTTCTTCACAAACTGTTTGAGTGCCTCTTTATAAAGTTTTCTGTGTTTCTCCGGTGACAGAGAGGGATTTGTCAAAATTTGACCCAGAAGACAGGTATCCGTTATCTTTTTGAGAATGAGATGATATTCCTTTTCAAGAAAGTCGAGCACTTCTTCAGGAAGTTCCGGAAAGAAATCAGGTGTTGGGGGTGAGATTTTTTCCACCCTCCTTAAAACAGCAATTGCAAGTTCCGGAAATTTCAGATAGAGACGGACGTTTTCTGTATGCACGAAATCTGAGAGCCTGGTTTTTGTGGAGGTTCCCCTTTCAATTATTGCAATCAAATCGTTTACGTATTTTGAGATTATTTCGTGAGGAATCCGGTTCCTGGAGAGGGCGGTTATAAAGGATGGAAAATATGAACTCCCGTCCCAGTGTTCAAGCATGAGTTTTATACCGGGTTTTATCACATATTCTTCATAAAACTGCAGAACTTCAGGAGAGGCATTTTCAAGCCTTGCCGGCATCAAAGCTCTGTAGTCCACCGGAAGCTCCGGTTGAAACTGGAACAGTTCTCTGTGTAAGTTGAACAGATGGACAAATCTATTCGGATTGTATGCAAAAAACCTGAGAACGTTTTCATAATCCGTTATTTTCCCGTAGCAGAGGGGATTTCTGAAGAAAAATACCGGAGGAAGGGAAAGATAGCGGTGATCTTCATCAAGTGAAATTTCAGTGTAAGAATCAGGAAAGTGATAATTTTCAACAAAGCTCAGTGCTTTTTCATTGAGGTAATTGCGGCAGTAAAAACTTTTCAGTAGTTCCTTGAGATCATCCACGTTTTTTGTTTCCGCAATAAACTCAGGGATTCTGGAATCGAGATGGGCAAAATCACGGATGATCTTTTCAAGGATTTTTCTATTCATTTCCTGTTTTCTCCAGTTTTTTAGGATAGACGATTTTTTCAGCAATTTTTTTTCAGACTGTTAACTTTTTAAGTTTATCTGGCAAACTTTTTGACAGGGTGGTTTCATTCACTTTCAACGGGTTCACCTGATTTCGGGTTTCTTACGGCATATCTTATCTGTATGAGATAGGTTTCAAAGTCATTCCAGGATTTCAGAACTTTTTCTTTTTCCATAACATCCTCCTGATCAAAAAATCTGCAGCTGGATTTTTCCAGATATTTCAGGAGTTGATATTGTGTTTTTAATCCGTTCTGTATTTTTTCTCACTTTTTCCCAGTTTATTTCAACCTCTGTGAGGTTGTCTATTTTCCTTTCTCCCTCGTGCTTTTTCCCTGTTATTTTTTCTGCAAGCTCAATCAGTTTTTCGGAAAGGCTATTGAGGCACTTTATTCCAATTGGAGCCGATCTTTTTACCTCAATTCTTTTCTTTTTGAAAACAATGTATGCCGGATAAACAAGCTGAACTCTACAGATGGAACAGGAGGCGTTTTTGTGTTCCCTTACCTTTCCGTAAATGATTTCCTCTTCAAAGTTCTCCGGCTGTGTATTCAGAATTTCCCTGAAGTGTTTCAGCAGCACTGGAAATCTGAGTGCAAGATAGAGCACATCCTTTCTGTTGTAGAGTGCCTCGGCATAGGTTTTTATGGCGATGAAAAGATCTCTGGTTAGAAAGTTATGTTTTTTTGCCCTTTCATAGAGTCTTGCAAGTGAAATCATTGCTTTTAGAAAATCCTTCTTTCTTTCAGGCATTCTGAACTGGGATATAAGATTTCCCTTGTAGTCCACAACCTTTATTTCATAATCCTTTTCAGACCTGATTTTAATCATTTCTTTCCTCCCTTTTTACTTAATTACACGTTTTTTTGTGTTTAGACGGGGGAGTTTTTATCAGACAAGAAGGTGAAGTTTCAGATAATTGAGCAGCCCCTTTTTATCGCCTCTTGTAAGGTATTCTTCTGTTGAGGGATGAAAGAGTTCAAGAAGAAAGGGTCTGTAATAAACGTCCTCAGGAGCCGTGAATTTTTCAAGAACATTGAGGAATTCCCTGAAAAAAGTCTTATTCTCGTGCATTATTCTTTTCTCATCAACCTTTTTTCTGAAAACCTTTCTGCGTGAAAGGTGAGAACTCAATATTTCCTCCACCCCTTCAAGAAATTCTCTTCTTTTTGAGAGGATTTCTTCCCTCAGTCGGTTGAAGGTTCTGTGCATGTAAATGAAGTCTTCTGCCCTAAATTGTGTGATGCCGAGTTTTTGAATCAGAAGGTTGAGCATTGCAACTCTCAGCGGTCCCAGTCCCTTTATAAGTTTTCTGGTTTTAATGGGAAGGCATATGCAGAGAACAGGAGGCAGGGCACCAAGATCAAGCATGTGCGTGAAAAGCAGAACGTCTACCATTCTGAACATTCCGTGGTTCAGGGCAAGATTTCTGAGGTTCCTTGTATAGAAAATGAAGGCAGAGGGAGGGATATAGCCAAGATCGGGTAAGACTTTTGGCAGCCCGAAAAGAAAGTAAACTCCTGTCACGTAAAAGGAAATACTGGCAATGGTTCTTGCATCCTTTTCCTGCTGCGTGATGCCCTGTGGAAAAATTTCTGAATCCACCATTCTGTCAAGAAAGTAAAACCTTTCAAGAGAGCGAAGGAAATGCCAGGAGGGGAGATGTCTCAGTATTTCTGCTTTTACAAAAACGGGAGATTCGGATCTGCTGAAAAAGGTGCCGGTGAAGAAATCATACGTTGCTTCAAATGTGGAGGCAAGAGGGGAGGAGAGGAAAAATCTGTAAAGGGTTCTGGTGAGGTTTTCGGAGATTGATTTTTCTATTTCACTGTAAAACATTTCAATTCTTCCGTATGTAAAAGGTGAAACACCCGAGCGAAAGCAGAAATCACCTTTTTCTGTGAGTCCACCGTCCGTGATGAAGCTGTTTTCAACAAGAAACGAATGAACCTCCCTGATTTCCATGAAACTTCTATCACTCAGATAAAGAAGAAAACTGTTTTCCCTGCAGGAGGTATACGGGATATTTCTTTTTGCAGCATAAAGAAGGGCATTTGCACAGAGATTGTCCATGTTTTTTCCTGCGGGTTCAAAAGGATAGGTTTCGGGATTTTCAAGATATTTCTTTGCCTCTGGAAGGGTCCTTTTATGTTTCAGAAGAAAGAGAACATGGCCTTTATCGGAGTAGCCAAAACGGCCCGATCTTCCCGCCATCTGTATGCAGTCAATGATGTTTGGCCAGAGCTCAACCACGGTGCGGGTTTTTCTGTTGGTTACCGTAACAACCGAAAGATCTGCAGGAAAGTTAACTCCATAGGCAAGAGAATGTGTTGAGATGAGTATTCTGAAATCTGGATTTTTTCTGAACCTTGTTTCTATCAGTGCTCTGTCCTTCGGATCTATATCCGCACAGTAGAAGGCAGAAAGAAGTTCTGTGGAGGGATTTTCTTTCCTTTCAAACGGGATATCATCCTCACTGTTGAGAATGTTGAAACCGCAGAAGTGGTTCAGGAATTCAAGTATCTTCCATCCCTCCTTTTTTGACCCGACGAAGAGGATTGTTTTTTCAATGCCGTTATCACTTATGGTTTTGAAGGTTTCTCTTATGACTGCATGAACAAACTTTTCCGTCTGTGATAATTTCTGTTTTCCACTTAAAATGGGGCATTGACACGTGCAGCTATTTTTAAAGGGGCAGGAGAAGGTGTTTGAACCTCCTGCTGATAGGCTTTTCACATATCTGATGGTTTTAACGGGTTTCCATCTGCATTCAACAAAAAGGTCGGGCTGGAGAAATTCTATCAGGTTTTCAACAAGGGGGATTGTTGCTGAAAGAACGAGAAATGGCTTTTTTGTTTCCTTGATATACCACAGCACCTCATCCATGACGGGTCTGTCGCCTGAGGAGAAAATTGTGTGAACCTCGTCAACAACAATGGTTTTTACATTGCTGAGAAAGTAAAGGTTATTTCTTACAGCCAGGCTCAGGTAATCGGGAGTGCATACGAGGATGTCCTTTCCGGAGAGGCTTCTTATCAGATTATCACCCGTTCTCAGTTCCACCACGTTTCCAAAAACTTCCCTGAACTCATCATATTTCTCACGTGCGAGGGCTTTAAGGGGAGAGACATAGATGATTGCCGGTTTTTTGTTATTCTGATAAAGAGAGAGGAAGTGTTTTATGTAAAGCAGTATAACACCTGTTTTTCCTGATGAGGTGGGTGAAAGAATGATGGAGGAGAATGGTTTATTTTTGAATTTCTGTTTCAGACATGCATAAAAGACGAGCTGAAGTGGATTTAACAGGCTGAACTTTTTCCTGAGAAAGGAAGGCACTTCAAGGCTTTTTGAGGTGATGGTGTATGACTTTCCTTTAATCAGGATGGATGCAGCACTCAGCCCTCTCTGTGGATCAAAGAGGGAATTTTCAAGAATGGTAACACCGGACATGAAATCACCTCTTTTTTGTTTTTTTTTACATTTAGACGTTCAGGCTTTTACTCTCTCAGACCGGGAGCTGAGAAGTCAGACTCTAATTTTTCAGCATCCGGTGCATTGCACCCCGTGACAAGGCGAACAGCTTCCCTGAAGCGGGGAACTCTGAGATACAGAGAAAGGGTTATCATTTTCTCATAGAGGTAAAGCAGGGCTGTCATCAGGAGAAAGTTTACGGGTAATATGTTGCAGGAAAGGTAACTTTTTACCGTCTCTTTCACATCAAAGGTAATGGTTCTGCCGGAGAGTATGGAGTTGATGGTTTCTATAGAGATACCTGCAGGTGATTCACCACTTCCATCCATAATACACAGGTCACTCAGTATAAGGTCGCTTTCATTGTAAGGGTTTCTGCTGGAAAACTTCCTGCATTGAATTACGAAAAATTTTCTTTCCCGGGGTGTAAGGCAGCCCGGTTCAACGTTTATTTTTCTGAAGGCTGTGATGAAGGGAACGTCTCTCTCCGGATTGAGGTATTTTATGCCTGCAAGCCTGTATTTCTTCATCATTCCTGCAAGCACGATATATACCGGTTCTGATATGATGCCGGTGAATTTTTCAAGGATTTTTTCTGAAGTTATGAAAAAGGAGAAGCTGTCCTTTGACCATCTTACTCCTCTTGAGGAGGAGGCGTGTTTTTCAAGAAAGGAATAGGAAAGCATTGTCTGGACAGCTGTCAGTGGTTCCACCACTTTTCTGCTGAAATCAGCTCTCAGTTCAACGTAGTTGTTTTCCCACGGTAAGACGGGAAACCTCACCTCAAGCATTTTTTCCTCCTAAAGAAACGCCCTGTAACATTCAGCATCCGGCACACTCTGATAAAAGAAGTTCCTGAATTTTTGCTTGAGCTCTTCTTTAATCTGTCTCACCCTTTCAGCACTGATGCCGAGCATGCTTCCCGCATCCCTCATGCTGAGGGGACTGTCCGTGTAAATGCACGTGTAAAACACGTGTTTTTCCTTTTCGTTCAGTTTCGCGGCAAATCTGGTGCATATGGTTGAAATCGTTTTCTGCATTTCCTTTCTGGAGAGCATGTCCTCTGGGGAGTAACAGGGAGGAGCAGGAATGGTTAATACTTTCTGCAGAACATCCGGATTATCAGTGGTAAGGCTGTATACCCTGATTTTTTCGTATTCCCTGAGACGTTCAAGGTATTTCTCCGCTATTCTGCATTTTCTGGTAAGTTCTCTTCTGCTGCCTGATTTATTCCTGTTCGAATATACGTGAACGAGACTTACCGGTGCACTGATAATCAGTCTGTTTTTTGCTATATATCTTTCAAGAAAAACCCTTATCCAGTGGTGAGCATATGTTGAGAAACTGCTCTTTTTCCTGAAGTCAAATCTTTCTGCTGCTTTTATTATGGCAAGGCGGGCTTCCTGAATCAGGTCGGAGCTTTCGAACCGAGGGTATTTTTTCAGGTACCTGGCAGCTGCTTTTTCTATGAGAGGAGTGGAAAGTTCCACTATCCTGTCAAGGGTTTTTCTTCTCTCCTCAGGAAGACTCCATTTTGACTGAAGTTTCCGGATAAGCGAAGTGATTTTTCTTCCATTTTGAAATCCTTTTTCCCACAGATTTTCACCTTCTGAAAAATCTTTTTTTACCTTAGACAGACTATCTCCGGTTTTTCCCGGATCCAGGCTTTGAGTGTTGCTGAAAGGTTTTTACTTTTCCGGTCTGAAATCTCTGAGTATTTCCTCTCTCAGTGCTTCAAAGCTTATTGACTGAACTATTATTGTTCCGTAACCTGAAAAACACGTCAGAAAAAGCCCTTCACCACCAAAGATTGCTGTTTTCAGGCTCTTTATTATGCTTACAGAGTAATTAACAGAACCATCCCAGGCAACTGCCTTTCCTGTCTCAACAAGGACTGTATTGCCTTCAAGTTTTATCTCCTCCACAAAGCCTGTTGCTGAGATGAAAACCACGCCCGTACCCGAGATTTTCTGAAAGACAAAGCCCTCCCCGCCGAATATTCCCCTCATGAAGCTCTTTTCAACGAAAAAGCTTATATCAAGGTCACCTTCTCCACACAGAAACGAATCTTTCTGGGCAAAAATGGATTCATTGTCAAGTCTTACAGGAATAATTCTGCTTATTCTGTTTGAGGTGAAGGAGACTTTTCCTTTTCCTGAAAATTCCAGAACAAAAGTACTCTCTCCAGCCATTTTTCTTTTTATCATGGACTTTACGGCACTGAAAACTCCTTTTCTCACACCGGTCCCTGCGGTGAATTTGACCGAGCTATCCATGTAAAAAAGACTTCCCGCTTCAGCAAAGATTTTTGTTTCCTCATTCTCAAGATTGAGTGTTACCACCTGGATGTCATTTCCCTTCACCTCATAGGTGAAACCCTCAAACCGTCCTTTGAGTGGAAGGATTTTCATAGAACCTCCTCTGCTCTTTCACCTGAAGCCAGTCTGTTATAAAACTCAGGAAAGTTTTTTCTACACTTTTCAGGTATGTGCCAGTAAAGGCCTGTTTTGAGAAGGATGTGGAAAAATTCCTTATACGATGAGCTTACATGTTTTATGCGGGATGCAAGTTGCAGTGCCACCTCCTGGTTCAGTCCTTTTCCGTTCACGTATCTGTTGATGAGTTTATATACCTTTTTGATAATGTTTCTCTGCCTTACATGTCTCCTGTAAATGGAGGCAACGGTTCTTTTAACCTCATCCTCTGAGAGTGGGGGAGCAAAGGTTCTGTTTATAAGAAGGGCATGATGCAGCAATTCTTCCTCGCTCATTGATGGTTTCCTTGCAAGCAGTGTTCCCAGGAAGATGGTTAGTGTGTTGTTTCTGAGACCCTCAGGAGTTCCGATAAAAGTGGGATTATATGAGGAGTTTTCCGGATGGTGGTTTTCCTCTTCCAGAACAATTTCTTTGATTGAGTCATCAAGTTTTTCAAAGGGATAAAGCCGGGGAAGGATAGCTTCTTTTGGAATGGGCTTTCTGCCTTTCAGAAGACCTGCTGGCTTAACCCTGAAATCATGAAGCCATCTGTAGACGACAGAAGGGTCATCGGGATGTCTGCTGTAGGGGAGAATGATGATACCTCCCTCTGCCTGGAAATCAAGACCTGTCTTTTTTCTTGATGGATATTCCCTCTCGGTGGCAAAGAAGTAATGAATTCCCCTTCTTGTTTTTGCCTTCCAGGTTTCTATCCTTTCAAGCTTCTCAACGAGTGATGCATACTTTTCCCTGTCATCAACGTCTATCACGACAACACCCGATACCTTTCCTGTGATAAGGGCAATATTTGCCCCTTTATAACGCAGGAAAAGATTTTTTGTTTCCTCAAGGGAAAGTCTTTTCTTTTCAAGTTCTCTCCAGCGTATAACGGGTCTCTTTCCTGCAGCGGGTATCACATTGAGTCCCATTCTGTGGTAAAGGAGTGCGTGCTGAAGGCTTTTTTCATACATGGCTGTTTTTTCTTTTTATGTTTTTTTACAGGTAGACTGATTTTTTTTCTGAGTTAACAGAGGAAAAGGAATGTGCTTTATGTGCTGATTTTTTTAATTAAGAATTTCAGGTTCATTCAATCTCAAGTTCATTCAATCTGACAGTTTCCACGTGGGGAATATTGAACACCATGAGCATTACCTTTGCCATCTGATTTTTTGAATCAACCTCCTGTACAATGCCTTTAAGACCGGAGAGATGTCCTTTCACGATTTTCACCTTCTTTCCAACAAGTGAGTCTTCTGCGGATTTCCACCTGCTGAAATCCACCTCTTCCTGAATCACTCCGTTCCGGTTCTTTCTTATCACAACCAGTTTCTTTCTCTTTTTTGAGTCTCTCACCTTTACTCTTTCCCCGAAATCAAAAATTTTCGTCACTTCCTCACGGTGAAGTTTCTTTATTTTCAGCTTTCCGCCTGCAAGAAGGTTGCAGAAAGTCCGGTTATCTTTCAGGACACTGAGTGGATCAACAAAAACGAGAAGAAAGTAGGGAGTGATTCTTTCACATGTTAATTCCTTTCTGGCGTATTCTTTTTCAACTGCAGAAAGCACGGCACTGGAGCCTTCAATAAGGTACATTATGCCACCTCCAGAAATTTATCTCTATCCGGGAAGTATTTGGTGTATAGTTCTATAAACCTCCTTGTTTTCCAGCTTGCTCTTATGTAACCGAGCATGAGAATGGCGATTTTTATCACCGTAAAGATTATAAATACAAATGACGATTTAATAAGAATTTTTCTGAATTTCAGCAGAAAATGGTAAACCTCATCGGGAGATACAATCCACAGATGGCTGAGAAATGAGCTGAGAGTGTATGAAAGTGAGACACAGTTTTCGTGGCTCAGCAGTATTTCCGCTGCTCCCAGGTAGAGAAAGACCGCAACGAACGTGAAGAGTATTTTGGGGATCACTATTCCGTGAATTACGAGGGAGGTGACGGCTTTTCTTGTTGCCTTTCCCAGGAAAATATTCCAGAAAAGAAGTGTTATGAAAAGAGCTGTGGCAACGGACGGCCCCACGCTTATGGCAAGGGCAATTATTTTATCAAAAAGACCCGGGGATTTTGTTCCGAAGATGGGAAAGGATCTGGAAATCACACCCACACTGAGGGGAAGGGTAAGAAACATGACAAGGGATGTCATGAATGTGTTGCCCCATCCAACAGACATAAAGCTCCAGTAGATAGGTTGTGTTATGATATCTTCTGGTAAATTTCCTGCTTCCCTTTCTGTATAGCTCCATCTTTCAATTTCACTTATTGCATGAAAAAGTGTTTTTGGTTTTATCGAACCCGTTCCCCCTATAACCGTGGGAGATTCCTTTATCATCTCTCCACCACGGCCTTCAAGCAGCGGCATTTTTCACCCCTGCAAGCGTTTTTATTTTGCCGTTAAAAATTTCTGGAGGAAGGGGACGATGTAGGCAAAGATAAGTGCAAGAAGAAAAAAAGGCAGGAAGATTCTGAGATTCCTGGTACGTATGAGAAGGATGAAGGAAACAGCAAGTGACACGATGGTAACGATTCTCGTTGCGGTGGGTGAAAGCAGGGTGTAATAAAGTTTGGGCGCATATTCCTCATATTTCTCCTCAATTGAGCTGCAGTTTTTAAGAATTTCAGTCACTCCGGAATCACTGCTTTTTTCGTATTTCCAGTTGCCCAGATCTGCTTTTGTGGATGGGACAGATAAAAGATAGCATCCTGCTACGGCAAGAAAGAGAAAAAGAATTGTGAGTATTTTTTTATTCTTCATGAACCCCCCACATGTTTTCGTTTTCTTCAATCAGGCGTTTTATTCCGGTATAGGATATTCTCGTTTTTGCATCGGGAACTTCAGGTGTTGTGCATAGATATACCCTGCCTCCGGGAAGTTTTACCACCATTTTTCTTTTTTCAAGCTGCATGAGCCATTCATCCTCCACAACGGGTGAAAGCCTGTCTGAAAGATTTGTCATGAAACCTTCTCCTGTTGGAATGAGTGTTTTGTTTCTCTTTACGATTGAGGGCATTGACTTTGCTATAAAATCAGCGGTTGTGGGACAGTTAACCCTCATATACAGCCATGTTGATATGTTATCAATAATGGAGTATGCCGTGCTTTCGCCAACGGTTTCAATCATCTGGGCAAGTGATTGTGTGAAAAAGTGAACCCACAGGTTTGCTGCTCTTCCTTTATTAAATAGCTCTTCTATACCACGGTAAAGAACATTGTGTCCTTCATCTATGTAAAGAGCAAGGGGAGGATTGAATTTTTCATTTCTTGCAAGAAAACGCCCCATTGTGCTCTGTATCATGGAAAGGAGAATTTTTCCGATTGTATGTGCCGTTCTTCTTGAAAGAAGGCAGCCTGTTGTGCACACCGCGATGAACCTTTTACCTGATTCAAGCCTTTTTATGAGCTCGTTTTCCGTTGCCTTACCAACGAGCCTGCCGACGGTTGATGAGGCAAGGGAGGTCAGAACCGTTCTCAGTGTTGATGAGACCTTTGCAAAGTAATCCTGTGGAGACATGAGTATCTGTGAGAGGATGAGGTCCGTTTCCTCCGCCTCCTCCCTGATTCTTCTGTCATCACTGAATTTCAGCACCTCAATCTGTTTCTTGAGCTGTCTCAATCCTTCATAGGAGCACCATTTTTTCATATCCGCAAAGTTCGGTATGTATTTTCTTCCCTTTGTTTCCTCAATAAGGGAGCGCGCATTGACGATGGCAAGGGTCACCTCATAGGCAACGTTCACAAAGAACTCCTCCCTTGCCCTGACACCCGAGATAACATGGTCAACGATTTCGTCTTTAATCTGATAATACCTCAGAAGATTCAGTTTTATTGAGTACTGCGGAAGAAGGGGAGAGAAAAAGAGAAGCTCATCAAGTCTTGACGAAGCAATGGCTGCCTCTATTATTTTCTCCTGCACGAACGTGTCCCATTTTGGATCAATAAGAAGCACATTATTTCCGGCAAGAATGTCCTGAACGATGAGATGGGCAATTTCCCTTGTTTTGCCCATTCCGGTTGCACCGAATCCACCAAGATGGTGTCCCCTTTCATGATAGGGCAGGACAACAGGAACGACGGATGGATTTTTATAGAGCTTTTTGGGATCAGCAGGAACACCATCCGCTATGTGAAGTGCATTTATGCCTTTTTGAACCTTTCCTCTACCCGCCCATTCCCTCAGAGAAGAAATTATAGATTTAACAGGAACAGGTCTTTTTTCTGCAGGTTCCCTTTTTCTGTATCTGACAGGAAGCATGGTTATCCTCACTCCGGTTCTGTTTCTTTCCTTTAAATTCTTTAAAAGAGAGAAAGGGAAATGGCTGAAAAAAGAGAAATTTCCCCGGAGATAAAGGTTATTCTGGAAAAATGGAAGGATTTTGTGGATGCACTTGAAAACTACTGTCATTCTGCCTTCAGGGAAAGGTTTCCGGAAAGACCTGATGGTATTCATGTACCGTCACTTCGCTATATATGCTCACTTCTTCCGTCATTTTTCTCGGATGAAAAAGTAAGGAACCTCTTTGGTTTTTACTTCACCGTTGCCAGTCATCCGAATCTTAACCGTTTTGCAGACAGATACATGGAGCTCCTTTATCTCTCAAAAGACCTTGAGTTTTTCAAAAACCTGCTGCCGGCAGATGCAGCAAGGTATGCAAGGTGGTATCTTGGAAGAAAGGGACACAGGATAGACCAGAGGTATTTTCCCTATCTGCTGAAGGTGGCACAGCGTGTGAGACAGCGTCTGCAGCTGAGAATGTTCCGTTTGAAAAAGAGCCATCCCGAACTTCCTGAGGAAGGGATATTTGACATCATGAAAAGAAAATACAGACCCCTTCTCGTAACACCGAGATCAAAAAAGGAGGCGGTTGAGAGAAGCAGACTCAGACGGAGAAAAATCGCCCTGCCTCAGGAGGTTTTAACGGATCTGAAGGAAATAGTACGTGATTCATGAGAATCCCGGGCCGGAGAAAAACAAAAAATCCCTCCGGGGTGTTTCCACCCCGCAGAGGGAGGTACAGGAGGGAGGAGCGGAAAAGGGACTTTTTACTTACTTTAAGTGCTCTTAAGGTGAAGCACTTTTCCAGTTCTTCCCTGCTCCAACATCAGCCTTCAGAATCACCGACAGTTCCACGCCAAATCTGTTTTTCAGAAAGTCCTTCACCTTTATTTCCATGACCTCCCTCAGTTCTTCCCGCACGCTTTCTGCCTCTCCGGCGGGAGCTTCAAGTATTATGCTGTCATGAACAAGTCCCACCGGTTTTGCACGGGAATTTCTTCTTCTTTCAAGCTCTGCTGCAGTAAGGTTGATATCTGAAGAAATACTCTGGATGGGAGTGTTCTGTGCCTCCCTGCGTATGGAGGCTTCTTTTGGTTTGCCTGTGGTGGTATCGACGGTGCAGTGTATAAACCATCTTACCCTTCCAACAGGAGTCGCTATGCATTTTTTTGCTGCAACATGTCTGTGACAGAAGTCTATATATTTCTGCACCCCGGTATGATTTCTGAGAAAATTTTCTATCATTTCTTTTGCTTCATCAACCGTGATATTAGTTGATTCAGCAATTCCCTCAGGTGTTGAACCATACACTATGGCAAAGGTTATCTTTTTGGCAAGTTGTCTCAGCCTTTTTATTTCAGAGTCTGTATCCTTTTTTTCATAAATTTCTTCATAGGGTATACCAAAAGCACTTGAAGCATTGTAGGAATGCAGATCGAGGCCCTGAGAAATTGCCTCAAGCAGTTTTTTATCTCCTGAGAGTTCTGCAAGGAGTCTCACTTCCATCTGGGAATAATCAGCCACTATGAGGGTGTTTCCGTTTTCGGGAATAAAAAGCTCCTTGAGAAAGATTCTTTCTTCAAACTCAGAACCACAGAGCGGACATGTGGTGTCCTTTTCCGTAAGCGGGAAAATTTCACATTTAGGGCATATTCTTGTGCCTTCACGCAGAACCTGCTGAACATTGGGACCTGCTGCCGCAAGCCTGCCTGTGGCTGTTCTTGTTATCTGATAGGAAGGATGAATTCTGCCTGTGTAAAGGGACACGTGGTAGGGATACTTTTCAAGATAGGTGGAGATTATTTTTTCAACCTTCAGCATGGAGTGGAAATAAAGAACGGCCTTTTTCAGGTTTTCTCTTTCAGTGGTTTCATAAATTTTCCTGAGTGCGGAGGAAGAGATGGAAAGTTCTCCCTTTTCCGTGAGTATCGGTTCCTTTTCATATGCCTTATAAAGTATCTCTTTACCTTCTTTTTTGCGGAGTTCTGCCTTTTCCGGATTGATATCAGGGACATAGGCTTTTAACAGCTCAAATCCTCTTTTTTCAAGCTTTCTTGCTCTGTTTTTCATTTCAAGAGCAAGGGAGAGAGATTTTTCCACATCATACTTCATACCGTTGATTTCAATTTCAACCACGAGAGGAACTATGACCTCTCTGTAGAATCTGTGTGCCCTGTAGATGCATTCTGAAAGAGGCCTCTCTTTTTTGAAATCATAAACCGTCGTATTCCTGAGGTTTTCAATTGTTTTTACCTCTTTCTCAAATATTCTGTATGTTATAAAGGCATCAAATGCATTGTAGAGGGCATATTTTTTGAGAGTCTCACCCGATGTCATGGAGGACTGCAGAAGCTCCTTTTTTCCTGTTTCCATTTCAGGAAGATATCTTCTTTTGAGGTCTTCCAGGGAGGGCTGAATTGCTCCGAGAAGATGATCAAGTATGTCAATACCGACAAAGCAGGGCATTTCCACTCCGAGCTTTGTTTTTGAAAACTTGTATTCAAAAACGGGATTCATCACGACCTTGAATATGTTTTTGCTTTCGACAAGTTTTTTCAGCAGCGGTAGAATCCTTTCAGGGTCAATCTCAAAGGCATTTCTGTATTCCCTCATGGCTCTTTCAAGAACGTTTTGATAGATTCTGAGACGGGAGATGGTTTCATTCAGTTTTTTCAGAGCATACTGTCTGATTAAGAGGTGTGCTTTTTCTGAAGGGGTGTCTTCCAGTTCTTCAAACTTCTTTGCAAGAAGGTGTATTATGCTTTTCTGTGTTACCTCCCTTTCAACAGGTCCTGTAAGTCTGTATTTTCTGCTTACCCTGTAGAGGCTGCCGTGAGAGGAACCGGTTTTCAGAAATTCCTCGTATGCATCTTCCACGTCTTTCAGAAAGGCCTCCTTGGAGGAGGTGTAAAACCCTATGAGCTCTCCTGTCTTTTCAAGGTGTCTTTCAAGTACTTCTTTTTCCCTTACAGGAAAGGAGACAGCCTCAACCTTTCTGTTAAAATTCAGTGCAAGCGAAACAAAGCATATTTCAGAAAGAGGATTGTGAACATCCAGGCCCACCCTGTGGAAATCCTGAACTTCTTCAGGTACGAAATCCCAGGGAAGAGGAGTGGTTTCGTAATCAAGTGCAACGTAAAGAGGCTTTCTCTCAAGAGTCTGTTTCAGGTACTTTTCAATCTCCTCTGTCTTTCTCAATACCTGAAGATGGTCTTCAATAGAACCGCTCACTTTCACGGAGTGGTTTTCCTTTCCCTGAA
>Ga0190363_1000752_pt1 | contig 19372 bp, 19 predicted proteins | sample 48721867_MG_FD_161272 | JGI IMG/M metagenome (GOLD analysis project Ga0190363, IMG submission 161272) | Hydrothermal vent microbial mat bacterial communities from Southern Trench, Guaymas Basin, Mexico - 4872-18-6-7_MG | ecosystem: Environmental > Aquatic > Marine > Hydrothermal vents >... | reverse complement strand
TAGCCCCCCGCTTTTTCGGACAATCCTGAATGGATCAACATCTGTTATACTGTCGCCGAAATATATGACGTTTGACAAATCTACCCCGGCTTTGTCAACTATCTCTTTTACGGCTCTAGCCTTTTCGAATCCTCCTATGGGGTTGACCTCCCTAAAGATTCTTCCAGCCTTCATCCGCAAGATCTCATTCCAAAAGATCTCATCCAGTCTTCTAACTGAGCACTGAACTTCCATGGGCAGATCTTCAAACTTCGTCGCATTTTCTGGAATCTCAAGCATGGGCATTTCAGAGATCTCTTTTCTTATCTCCCTCAGCCGCTTGATCTCGTCATCGCTAAGAACATACTTGTCAAGATCTACTCTTGTGCAGTATACATTCTCCTCTGGAAAGCCTATCACTCTGCATAGAGCAGATATGTAATGCTCATAGCTTGTGCTTACAATAAAGGAGGGCATAATGTCCAGAACGAATCGCAATGTTTCATCAGCTCCGGGAACTAAAAGTATGTTCTGGGATGAAAAAGCCTTCATACTCTTGTTTGTAGCTCCATAAGCCTTTAGAAAAGGCAGAATAAGCTTAAGAGTGTCTCCAGGTTTATAGTTGGGTCTCTTAACTATGTCTGCTTGTATATCGTCGTATTTGCTAATAAGAGTGAAGAAACGTGCTCCATCAGGTATAAAGTGGCTTGCTAGCTCAAATGCATTATCATTCTTAGAGATCGGGCCTTCACAATCTGTTATGAAGACTGCCTCTTCCATTTTTATCGGTCTTTCCTAAGCTTTCTCATATGCTTTATGCTCTTTGAGATGTGCTCCTTTGAGGCTATGTCTGTCCTGTACCATAATCCTCCGCCCTCTATGGCCCTCAGCACCTCTAGGGAGATCTCTCGAGCTTCCTGGATAGTGTTGCCTATCCCCACCGTGCAGACCGTTCTGGATTTGAGTGCATAAAACTTTTTATTCTCTCTTACTTCCATGGATCCAGGATAGATCCGTACATCGTCTCCGTACTTCGACGCGATCTTCTCAGCTTTATCCAAGATTATGGGTGTTCCAATCTCTTCGCGCCTAACTTTTTCCGGGAAGAATTCCTCGTAGCCACCGTAGCTTGGAGGAACCTTATACGTAACTACTGATGCCTTTTCCTCAATATCAATTCGCGTTAGTGACCCCTCAATCATCCGGAGGCAAACTTCAACAAAGTCACTTTTCAATAACGGGAGGAGATTTATTATTTCAGGGTCTCCAGGTCTACTATTGTTCTCGAGGATCATAGGTCCATGAGCCGTGTGAATGAAGGCAACATAAAAAGGCACTCCCCGAATTTCTGGGTTGAATTCATCCTCTCTGAGCTTATTGAATATCCTCTCAACTATTTTTTTCTCTTTCTCCCAATCGTTCTCATCCATAAATGGCAAGTAGTATCCAGCATCCTTATAGGATCCCATACCTCCAGTATTTGGTCCTTTGTCACCATCAAAGGCTCGCTTATAGTCACGGGTTTCTGGAAGAGGAACTAAATGCTTTCCATCACAGAATGCTTGAAAGCTTGATTCTTCTCCTTCTATTTTTTCCTCTACTATAACTTTACCCTCTTTAAAGTTGGCCATGAAATGCTCATATAATTCTTCACGGGTGTTAAAATGATCACCCCATACTCCGACTCCCTTACCTGCAGCTGGCATGTCAGGCTTAACAGCTACCTTGTTATCCAGCTCATCAAGCCACTTGAAAAGATGCCTTTTTACTTCGCTTAGACTTTTGAATTCCTTTGGATCGAAAACTTTGAATCTAGGATTAACTTCTGGAACTACTTCTTGAAAGAGCATTCTCTGGGCTACTTTACTCTTTTCGAGAGCGTATTTCTCCGTTGGGCAGATCACCGGGATTCTGAGCCTCTTCTCCATAAGATCTCTTAGTCCAGCGATTATCGGTTTTTCCGGTCCCACAACTGCGAAGTCTATTTTTTCTTTACGCCTAGCGGCGAACTTGCATATTTCGTCGGGATCAAGAGATGGAATAACAATATGTTCTTTAGAATTTTTGACATTGAATGGGTTTTTCTGCCTATCTGCGACGTATGCATTTACTTTGTATTCTCTGCTTCTAAGCAATGAATCTAAGAGAGCTGCTCCTCTAGAACCATAAGACACCACAAGTACACCTATCTCCTCCATTATATTCTCATCCCATGCTCCAAATTTTTTTAAGTAAGAGCCTCTAGCGTTTTATTTCGTCATTTCTCTAAAGAGTGCAGAGTAATATTTCATGAGTCTCTTAGGTTCTTTGCTCTCAGGAATCTCAGCTAAGCAGTATCTGTCATAACCCGATGCCTTAAGCAGATCGAAGAGCTCGTGCCATGGATATTCTTCGTCGCAAAGTTCACGAATATGAACGGATCGTATCCAGTCCTTAACTAGATTGAATGATTCTTTTATTGAACCATTAACGATGTCTGTCATGTTTGAGTTCCAGCATACCCCTACATTCTCATGATCAGCAATCTCCATAATCTTTCTTATATAGCGAAGGTTACTCGTTCCTTTACCGTGAACTTCTAACCAGATCTCCACGCCATAGTTCTCAGCATACTCCCCACACTTACGAAGAGAATCACCTATCTGTCTCAATGTATGTTCAACCGGAATTCCCTTATCTACCTGAAGACCGTTAGGTCTCACCTTGACGCCTATAGCACCAACATCATATGCAAGCTCTATAAACTCTTTAGTCAACTCTATGTTTCGGTTAACCTCTTCTTTTTCGACGGCGTGATACTCACATGTTGTTCCAAGACTCAATAACCGAACAGGAGAATCTTCAAATATTCTTCTAACAGCGCTTCTCTGCTTCTTGCTAATTGATGGTTCAACGCCGTGAGCGTGCGTCGTTCGAAGCTCAACAGCCTCGAAACCTGTCTCGGAGCACATCTTAATAATTGTGGGGATATCCCAGTCCTTCGCAAGATTGTAAGTGACAAGTCCTAATTTGAACATATTACATCTCCTCATTAGAGTAAAAAATATTGAAGAAACCTTTTAGGATTTTCGCTGAGAATAATAAACCTTATATTTAACTTTGTTTCATTCATGATCATTAACATCCGAGAAAACATCAGAATCAGCAAGTACTGATTCACTTGGTTTTCTTGGATGTTAGTTCCGCGACTAGGACGAAGAGTATATGGTTAATAAACGAACGACAGCCGCTGAGTGTATAGATGTACGCCCTAATCTAGTTTTTAGGGGAATGCTCTCTTTAACACGCCATAGTATTTCTCCTATAATCATGAACTATCGTCGCGGAGTAACTATGCAAAAGGAGGAGAAGAATTGAAGATTGGCGATTTGAGGCAAGGCATGAGAAGAGTAGATGTAGAAGCAAAAGTGCTAGAGATATCTGAACCTAGAGAGGTACAGTCAAGGTACACTGGCCAGAGATTCAAAGTAGCTGAAGCGACAATAACTGATGGAACCGGAACCATAAAGCTCGTGTTATGGAATGAACAAATAGACCAGGTGAATCCCGACGATATTGTGCGAATTGAGAATGGCTACGTTAAAACTTTCCGTGGAGAAATCCAGCTCAACGTTGGGAGATATGGTAAACTGACCGTGCTTCATGACTGATATAATTAGGCCGAAAAGGAGGAAGAGAATTGGAATATAGAAGAGGGGTTAGAAGAGGAAGAAGCCGCAGTAGACCTCCATTGCCAAAGCCTGTTGAAGTAGGAGAAGAATACGAAGTTGATATTCAAGAACTTAGTAGAAGAGGAGAAGGCATAGCGAGAATTAAAGGTTTAGTTACTTTCGTTCCAGATACGAAGCCAGGGGATCACTTGAAGGTAAGAATAACGAGGCTGGGGCGAAGATACGCGGAAGCAAGAGCGGTCGCTGAAGCTTCTGAAAGCTGAGTTCCGCTAGATTGGATAAACAAATGAATCCGTTTTTCATCCAGAATTAGTTAGAATTATTTTTTATCCATAAGCCTAAATTGGGTTGTTGCATCTGCTTTATTGCCGACTTCATTCGACTAATTGCCTTCTTGACACGCTGCTTAGAAAAGCCTTTCTCAACGCAGAGAAATTCATAAAGTTCATTCTCCATAGGATCTTTATATCCAAGAGAATATTCATCTATCACTTCCGGCTCAAGAAAGATCTTCCTAACCTCCTCGTAATTCGAGGGAACTTTATCTCTAATCTCCCTCGGAAGATTTTCTATTTTTGAGTATTTCCTCAAAAGTTTAAGTGCTTTTTTGGGTCCTATCCCCTTAATGCCCTCGTTAAAATCCGTCCCTATAAGTATAGCTAGGTCAACAAGCTGTTCACGTGTGATCTTTATCTTTGAGAGAAAATCTTCTAAGATTATAAGCTCAGGCTTTAAGGGACGGGAAATTCCCTTGCTAGGGAGAAATTCTCTTCCACTTATTGTTAAGTATCTTATAAGCCTAGGAGCCCCAAAGAGTAGGGAGTCATAGTCTCGGCTGCTTGAAGCCCACACATCTCCCTTCATTGCCATGTATGCTGCCTGAGCCTCGGCTTCTGCCGGAGCCTGAACCCAAGGCACCCCTAAGAGGTCGAGGAGCCTTTTGGCGTCTTCAATCATTCTCCGCGTCAGAGTTCCAGTCATTACTGCCTTGGAGAAAGCCTTTACATAATCTCCCTCTCTTATAGCTTCAATCCACTCTAAAACTGCCTTCTCTCTGAGCCTCCGCCTCTTCTCGATTTCTTCTTTCTTTAGAGGATGAGGCTTTCCATCAAAAATGAAGACTAGAGCTAAACGGTATCTTGAGACTAGATGTGTAGTTCTATATAGGAGCCCGACAAGATGAGAAGTTATCGATCCATCTGGACCTTTTAGTGGAGAAGTATCCCTCGCACGGATTAAGGCTAAAAACTGGTATAGAACGTTATTTGCATCTACAGCAAGTGATTTTCCACTTATATCCCTTAATCGAATTATATTCCTTACAATTATGGGTGTGAGGTTAACTCCCAACCTCTTTCACAACGCTAGCAATCTTCGAAATCACTTAGGGAAGCTCCTTCAGCACCCTTTCTAAACATCTCATTTATCGCTTTTTCACTATCACCAGGATTGACATCAACGCCCTTAATCGCATCTAAGAGAAGAATTGTTTCAAAACCCAATTTTAAAGCGTCGAGCACCGTACTTTTTACGCAATAATCAGTTGCGAGGCCTCCAACAAAGACCCTTCGAACTCCAGCGTTCCTCAGTTTCTCTTCTAGATCGGTCCCATCAAATCCTGAATATGCCTCTTTATCCGGAGATGAAGCCTTAGATACTATTTCAACTTTCGCTGGCAGATTAAGGCCTGGATGAAACTCTGCGCCGGGAGTTCCTTGAATGCAATGTGGAGGCCATGCTCCACCGCGACTTTTAAATGATATATGATTTGGAGGGTGCCAGTCTCTCGTAGCCACTATGAGAGCTCCGGCTTTAGAGAATTTTTCTATGTACCTATTTAATATGGGAATGACCTTTTCTCCTTCAGGAACTGGAAGAGCTCCTCCACTGCAAAAGTCTTTTTGAACATCTACAATGATAAGTGCGTCTTCAACTTTGTTAATTCGATATTTCATTTGTGTGCTTCAAAACCCCCAAATAATGGCTAGTTACCGTTGAATTGTATCTTTCTCCTATTAGAAATACCTTTCTCAATGTTTATATGCCCATAAGAGATTTAAAGGAGAATTTAGGATAAATTTTATAACTAATTTCCCTATCAAATAGGGGAGTAAATGAACGAATTATGCACTATCCAGATCAATTCTGTACTTTCAGGTTGTGTTTAGATTGAATAGTCCGAGAAAATGTTCTCCAAGATGCCCAAAGTTTAGGTGTGGAAGAAACGCCTTGGAATTTCGAGGTAAGACGGCGTGGTGCAGATGGACCAGCGAACCCTGTGATCCAGGAAACTGTAGTTACGCTATGTGCATAACTAGAAGACTTTTGCCTAACGGAATTTGCGGCGAGTCCCTTAAAAGAAGAACGACTGAGAAAGGACCTGAAGATGAGCCGCTTCAGACGATTAAAGTCCGTGGAAAAGTTTATAGAAAAATCGGCGAGAGGGAACTTTTCTGATGAAATATTAGAACTACAATAGCATATCGCTTTCCCTATAATCTTGAGACATCTTTCTATCTATTTTAGGAATCGTCAAATCGGATATATCTACGCTGTGATCATAGACGCGACTCATCAAAGAAATTACTGAAATTATTCTCTGGTATGTCTCGGCATTCAATGTTGCGCATGCAGATTCAGCCTCTTCACAAAGCTTTTTCACTTCTTCTTTCTTATCACGAACGGATTCTGCAAGCGAAACACTACGTGAAAAGAACGCTGTTACAGCGGTCTGGTAGGCTTCGCTGACATGCCTCTGTAGACTTTTCATTGATGTAATAATATTTTCAGGCATGCTGGCTTCTTTTAGCCAGATTGAATGCTCCGCAATCTGCGAAGCTTGATCTCCAACAGATTCTATTAGACTTGCTGTTAAACGATAATCTAGACACTCTATTGGGGAGATTCCGATTTTCTCACTTAGACGCGGATTTTGAATTATTGTCCTTAATGTGCGAACTGCCAAAAAATATAATCTGTCTACCTCATTATCTCTGGCGATGACGCTCTTCGCAAGTTGCGCGTCTCTTTGAAGAAGAGATACTACTGAATCTCGGAGCATTCCAGAAGATATTAGATACTCACGTCGAAGAATCTTCTCCGGGGAGAGAGCGGCAGGTTGCAATAAGCATTGGATGACTATATTTGCGTTATCCTCTTCTATAATCTCTAATCCGATCAGCCTACTAACGGTCTCCTTAACTATCTCTCTTTCTTCTATTGTGATCCTATCCTTGGCACTTATGTGGATTGTGTCGAAGCCTAGAAGATACTTGCCTATTATTTCCCTGCGTAGGTAGGGACTCGGCTTTATTTTTATTGTTGAGGGGCGGGATCTCAGATTATATTGAGGATCAATTATGAGACGGCCGTTAGGAGTAACCGAGACATACACGAATGATCCCTGATTAATTCCATTCTTTAAGGCCCAATCTTTCGGAAGTGTAACAAAAAAAGTTCCACCTCTGGTCTTCTGAACCTTACGTAATTCCATTCCAGATACGCCAGAATGTATATTTCTCATTCAAAATAAAAAAATATTGGAAAATTTAAACATGTACGTACATTCAGATTAAGTATTAGAGTTAAAAATTATATCGTCACCATTCTAATTATTAGAAGTCTCTAAGCCAGAAGGATCACAATTGAAACGAGATGTCGAGCTGAAACGTGCTATCTCTTTCATAATCGAAGCAGGATATCAAATAGATAGTGAGGCTTTTCAAATACTAAAGGCCGCCTCTGAAAAAGTAGATCTGGATGCTCTCGTGAAAAGCATAATTGAAGAAGTGAATAATCTATCCGAGAAGCCCCTTTTCTTAGAACCTGAGCTTATCGAGAGAAAAGTCAAAGAGATACGAAAGGAGAGAAAACCTGCCGTTGTTACTGGAAAAGGCGGCTATAAACCCTATGCTAAGGAGATCGAGTCTGAGATAGAGATCATAAGGGATCCAGCTAAGAGCATAAGCACAACAGGTGCCCTCGAGAATTATGTCAAATATTTTCGGGATAGATTTCTCAAAATTAAGAAGATATTAAGAAGTAGGGTGGATGCTAAAGATTCTGGAAGCATTAGTCAAGCTTTAAGATCTCCAGCGAATTCAAAAGTCAAATTTATATGCATGCTGGCGGAGAAACGCGAATCTACAAATGGAATTTTTCTGTACGTTGAAGATTTAGAGGCGAATGCAACTGTTTTTGTACCATCATATAATCGGGATCTCTACCGTAAGGGGCAAAGATTAATGCTTGATCAAGTGATCTGCATCTGTGCGGTTAAGAGAAAAAATAATCTTTTGATAGCTGAGGATATAATCCTTCCAGATCTGCCGTTAAAAAAGCCGAGAAGAGCTAACTTGCCTGTTTACGTAGCGCTCCTATCAGATATGCATGTAGGAAGCAAGATGTTCATAGAGAAAGCCTTCAGAAGATTTCTCTCTTGGTTAAAAGGAGAAGTCGGAAATAGATATCTTAGAGAGATAGCGTCTCACGTGAAATACATCATTATAGCTGGAGACATTGTAGATGGTGTTGGAATATATCCGCAACAAATTAGAGAACTAGAGATAGATGATATCTACAAGCAATACGAAGCTGCGGCCAAACTAATAGAGGAAATCCCAGAGTACATAGAGGTTATTCTTATACCTGGAAATCATGACGCATGCAGAAGAGCCTTACCTCAGCCTGCATTATCAAGAGAATATGCTGAGCCCCTCTACGAGGTTAGAGAAAATTATTTTCTCGGTAATCCATGCATGCTGAGCCTTCACAAAGTCAAAGTTCTAGTTACTCATGGTCGAAGCTTAGATGATGTTATATCTGCTGTTCCAGGAATGACTTTTGAAAGACCGGATGAAGCTATGAGATTTCTTCTTCAATGCAGACACTTAGCGCCCACTTATGGATTAAGAACATTAATAGCATCGGAACCCGTGGATCATTTGGTTATTGAGGAGGAACCAGATATCTTTCATGCTGGGCATGTTCATATGATGAGTTATAGCCTTTACAGAGGGACGGCTGTGGTAAATTCTGGAGCATGGCAGGAGCAGACAGAATATCAGAGAGAGATGGGACATACACCTAATCCAGGCATAGCTCCTATAATAGATCTGCAGAGTTTCAGAATCTTTCCGATAAACTTCATTTCAGGCTTTTGACAACTCTTTTTAATGTATAGAATTCAAGTATTTTGGGACATAATTTATCATGTTTCGCATTCTTTCATCCTCAAGAAAAACTTCTTTCACTACTTTGAAAGGGACACCTAAGGTTGTCTTTTTTGACCTTCCATATCTACCAAGACTTACAACACGAGAGTTAACAAGACCCATTACATCAAGCTCATTTATTAACCCGCTGACTCTCCTTTGTGTAAGTGGATTGATATTCATCTCTCCGCATAATTCACAGTAAACATTATAGATATCTCCAGTCATTAATCCCTTCCTTTTATGCTTTGAAATAAGGAATACACTCAAGAGAACTATTTTTGAGTGTATGGGGAGAGTCTTTAATGTCTCAGCAACACGATCATGCTCAATTCTTTTCTGCGCCTGATATACATGATCTTCAGAAATTATGCTTTTTCCTTCTCTTTCAGCTAATTCGGCTGCTACTCGAAGTAAATCTAAGGCTCTTCTAGCATCACCGTGCTCCGCCGCGGCGATTGCGGAGCACAGCTTAATTGCAGCCTCATAAGAAACTCCCTTCTTAAATGCTATCTCAGCACGTTGTTTCAGAATATCTTGGAGCTCTTCTGCATTATACGGCCTGAATACTATCTCCTCTTCACTCAATGTGCTGAGCACCCTTGGATCAAGCATATCCTTAAATCTAAGGTCATTAGAGATTCCAAGTATTGAAACTTTGCTTTTGCTTAGATTCTCGTTTATTCTGGTGAGTTCGTAAAGAAGAGTATCTCCTCTTTCTTTTATCAACGCATCAATCTCGTCAAGTGCAACTACTAATACTATTCTTTTAGAGTTCAGGGCGGATTTGAATCTATCAAAAACTTCTCCGAGTGCTAGTCCAGTGAATGGAACTTTTACGTTAATACTGGAGCAGAGTGCTGAGAGTACTCTGTATTCTGTTCCAGCTAGTCTGCAATTCACAAAGGAGACTCGAAGCGGGGATTTAATCTCATTCGCTTTTGCGGCTAATCGGTTTATAACAAATTTTGCAACTGCTGTTTTTCCTGTGCCAGTTTTTCCATAAACAAGAACATTAGAGCAAAGCATACCTCTTAATGAGGGACCTAAAATCTGACCAAGTATACGGATTTCTTCTTCTCTATGAGGGAGATAATCAGGGATGTAATCATGTCTGAGGGCTTCTCTATTCTTAAAGATATTTGATTCGCCTAAGAAGTTATTAAAGACATCCTCTAGTATCTCGATTTGTTTATTCATTTTACGAGCCCTTAACATGGATTTTAAGACTATAATTTTGCTAGAAAAATAGTAGATAAGATATGCTCTACAAAAAAATTGATAATGATCACCAAAATGCTTGACGAAGCCCCTCACCCCTAATTTTCAACTGGAAAAGTACAATACTCATTTTGCTAAAAAATTTGTATATAGTACTATTAGGAGATACGAATTACTTTATCTTCTTTTTTACTTTACGAAGTATAAATAAGAATTTCCAGTGGAAAAATATGGGTGTCTCTCTATTTTTTGATCATAAACCTTCTTATGGATGCGGGAATATTTTAGGCTTCTTTTTTGTTTTTTGTCAAAAATATGCTTCATTTTTTTGTGATGAAGGACCCCTCCGTTTCCACTGGAAAATCTGTCAAATTATTCTTTTATCTTATTTCATTTTTCACTCACAAAAACTTGCGTGTTAGCAAAAAATCTTTGGAATTTTTTGATTTTTGCTTAAAAAGCGATATTTTTGTCCATTTTTCTCTTCACAATTAACCGATTATCTTATAACTTGTGAATTAGTATAAATTGTATTGACGGCCGATAATGGTGAAATCTTGTGCCTGCAAGGAAGATACGCGTAGAAGTTCGTGATAAATCAGGAAATCGCTACACGATTACACTGGAAGGCAGAATTTCAAGAAAAAATGTACTCAAGATTTTAGATATTATCGAGCTTCTTGGCGGCGTAGACAGAGAATATCCGCCAGCAACGACGGGTGATACCTTGACAAAATTCGAAAAAATCCAGTCAATAATTGAAAGTCATTTTTCCTCTTCTTGGTTTACAGCCAGAGAGGTTCAGGCAAAATATGAAGACCTAGTTGGAGAGCATATAGGGTTAACCACTGTTTCAACGTATCTTTCAAGGCTTAGTGAGCGTGGATTGTTAACTAAAAAGAAGATTTCAAATCGAACCCGTTATCGTCTCATACTTGTCAGATAAGCCTAAGTCTTTTACAAATTTTTCTTTGCCAAGAATTCCTTCATCTCTTTTTTAATTCTATAAACGTATGGAATTCTATTTGTTCTTCTTTCAATATACCCTTTGTCGTAAAGATTTTTCATCAAACGCCCAGTATGCTCCCTTGTTAATCCTATTCTGTTTCTTATTTCGCGAACAGTCTTGTCTCCTTCAGTAGCTAAGATCTCTAAAATTTTTAATTCTGTGGGTGTTAATGAAAAAATTGTTTCTTTTTTTAAAGGAAAAATTGTTTCCATCGGTGAAAGCTTATTTCGATCAGCAACGCTTTGTGACATTTTTGACAATTCATCAATACTGGTTTTAATTTCAGAAATTCTTTCTTCTAGAATCGAATATTGATCCTGTAATTTTTTTATTTTGGAAGAAAGGGATTTAATCTCTGATTTCACATGATCCATTTCTGGTATTTGCAGACTCTGAAGATTCGAATCAAGTTCATCAGTTTTATTTTTTAAAGCATCCATATCTTTATTGAAACTCAAAATTATCTCCTCAATGATATTCTTCGCTTTAGTATATTCCCTGCTGACTCTCAAAGTCTTCACAACATAAATAACGAGAATTATGGAAATTGCGGAGAGCATTATCAAGTTAAGGATAGAAGTTATATAATCAAGCATAAATATTCCTCCCTGTGTGACATCACGACATCACAGATCACATACACATCATATATGATATCACGTTAATACTAATAAAAATCTTTCCCAAAATAGTCTTTTTTAGCCTTTGGAGATCTAAAATTATTCTAATGATTTGAGAGCCGCCTTGCACTTTTTAGTGTGATCTGTGATGTCACAATTTTTTAGACATGGATTTTTGCTTTGAAAGATTTAACAACTCATTTTCCAAGCTTTGCTGAAGCATTTGTAAGACTTTAAGGTATTCTTTTGTTTGTTTTTCCTTCCAGAACACTTGGTATGCTTCCATGTAATCTCGTATTCGATTCGCAATTTCAATATAGGGCTCAAGATTTGGCGTATCAAGTATCCCCAGGTATCCTAAAAGAATAATTGTATAAATAGATTTTATCACGTTACCTCTGGCCTGTGCTAACGTTCTGTTAAAGGAACCTCGGCTCACGCCAGATTTTATTAATCTCATTTTAGCTTTTTCTTCGTAAACTATTTTTTTCCCGGCTATTTTTTCGGCTAAAAGGTCTATCAAAAGCGTTTCTAACTGTGTTTTTGTCAATTGACTGTTTTTTAACAATATTTCGACTATAGGATCGCGAAATATTCCTAATAGCCATCTTCTCACATCGTCCTTTAAGGATTTATCTGTCAGCTGAAACCGCCCCTCCTTTTGGATACAGTTTTATATACGCTATAAAACGTCATTCTTATAAGCCTTATTTCCAGTCGTTCCTTACCAAGATCTTTTTCACGAAAAATTATTTTTTGGGATTTTTGAATGCATAATACATCATGTGAAAATTCCACTTTTATTCATGATCTAGGTCGATAAGTCGATAACATTAGTTATTAATTCGGTAGTGATGTGTGATGTGACGTGTGATCTTACATCACATCACGTTACATTCCTCTGCCTCGGATAAGTTCATATAGCAAACCTTTAAGAGTGATTATTATTTCATATACTTTCTGTTGGATGGAATATGGGAAGAAGACGACGAAAAATCATACGTATACCAAAAAAGAAGATTCCTAAGGTGTTTCTCTGTCCGAGATGTGGAAAAGAATCAATAAGAGTAGAGATGTCCACCGGATCTGAGAAGGCGGTAGTAAAATGTGGGAGCTGTGGATTAATCGCAGAGGTGCCTAAAAAGCCATCTTTTAGCGAAGTTGATGTATACTGTAACTTTATAGACAGATATTATCACTAGATGAAAGAGAGGACCTGATCAATGGTCGGTAAAGTTGAAAGATATCTACTCGCCAGCATTCAAGAGAAAAAGGCAATATTTATTCCCCTAATTGATCCCGAAGAAGTTACAGCCAGCTCAGCCTCTCTCTTGGCTGAGGAAGGAGAAAAAGCTGGTGCCTCGGCAATAATGGTAGGTGGCTCAACAGTAGTTTCCTCCGAGATTCTTAATGGCGTAGTTAAGGCGATCAAAGAAAGCGTAGATATACCCATAATACTCTTCCCTAACAATATTACTGGCATTAGCAAGTACGCGGATGCTATATGGTTCATGTCGCTTCTTAATTCAGCGGATCCGTATTTCATTATTGGAGCACAAGTACTCGCTGCACCTTTAATAAAAAAACTTCGTATAGAGCCTATTCCTCTTGGATACCTGATCTTAGGAGAGGGGGGCGCAGCGGCTGTCGTTGGAAAGGCTCATCCAATACCATATAACAAGCCTGGACTAGTAGTTGCTCATGCCTTAGCTGCCCAATTTCTGGGGATGCGTTTTATTTATCTGGAAGGCGGATCTGGTGTTAGTAAGCCGGTTCCCTCTGCTATCGTTAGAATGGTAAAGAGCACGGTTAATCTTCCCCTCCTAGTTGGGGGAGGGATACGAACAAAAGAACAAGCGAAAGAGATTGTACGTGCAGGGGCAGATATAATAGTGGCTAGTACAGTTCTCGAGAATGAAAATCCGGAGTCTGTAGGCATCAAAATTCGAGAGATACTGGAAGGCATAAAAGAGGGAGCATCACATAGATATATATCCAGCTCAGATGAAAGGGAGGGGAAAGATTGACATCGTTTGAGAATTACTTCGCATCCTTAAAGAAAATACTGGGGCAAGATGATCTATATGATATATGGCCTGACTTTGAACCAGAGTTCGATGAGCGGGAATTTACATGGACAAATCTCAGAGGCCTCGGGGAGGCTTTGCTTCTTAACTGCGGCAAATGTGACGGTCCATCAGATATGAGACATAAGCGATGTAAAGAATGCGTTAAACGCAGAGAAGAGATCGCTAAGGAGATGTATCAGCGGGTTGTCGGTCGCCCAATAGATAAATGGCCGACGATAATTCTCTGCAGAATTCACGTTGAGTGAATTGAGTTTACGTGAGAAAGTTGATTCAGGGCTTAACAAAGGAATATAAGGAATATTTTTCTAGTCTTGAGAATGCTTTAAATGAGATTATTAAAATCTCTACTATTGCTAGAAAAGCTGGTTATGATCCGAAGCCTTATCCAGAGATAAGAATAGCGGAGGATCTTGCAGGGCTAGTAGAAGGGTTTATAGGAATTCCAAAACTTGCTGAGAGAATCCGGGTTTTATCAAAGAGGATGCCGAGAGAAAAAGTAGCTTTCAAAATCGCCGAGGAAATAGTGACTGGAAGATTCGGCAAGTTTGATGAGGAGACATCAGCTACATATGCTATTAGAACTGCTCTTGCAATTCTTACAGAGGGGGTTACAGCCGCCGTATACTCTGAGGGTATAGCCAAAGTATTAATAAAATCAAATATGGATGGATCACGTTATTTGGCCATATACTTTGCAGGCCCAATACGTTCAGCTGGAGGAACCGAAACTGCTCTAACACCAGTTGTAGCCGACTTTGTTCGTCGTCTTCTCGGGTTAGACCGCTACAAACCAACCGAAGAAGAGATTAATCGTTTCATAGAGGAGCTAAGACTTTATGAAAGAGAAGTTGGTCGTTTCCAATATCGTGTCTCGGATGATGATGTCAGAAAGGCATTAAAACATATACCTGTTGAGATAACGGGAGTTCCCTCAGATAATATTGAAGTTTCATCTTACAGGAACCTCCCACGTGTTGAGACAAACTGTCTGCGTGGAGGAGCATTACGTGTAGTTAATGATGGAATAATAGGAAGAGCAGCAAAGGTTTTAGCGGTTGTAGAAAGTCTCAAGATTAAAGGGTGGGAATGGCTAAGAGAGATTAAGGAGTCTTCTAGGAAGAAGTCAGGTTTTATGGAGGATGTTCCTGCTGGCCGCCCAATTCTAAGTTTTCCTTCTGCAAAGGGCGGATTCAGACTTCGCTATGGCAGAGCGAGGAATACGGGACTTGCAGCCATAGCTGTCCATCCCTTAACAATGAGGGTTCTTCAAAATTTCCTGGCAGGTGGCACTCAGCTTAAGATTGAGACTCCAGGTAAATCCGGGATAGTTTTATCTGTGGATTCTATTGAACCGCCAATCGTGAGGCTCAAAGATGGATCAGTAGTTAAGGTTTCTTACAAAAACTTTAACAATATCAAAGATAAAATCGACAAGATTCTTTTCCTCGGCGATCTTCTAGTAAGCTTTGGAGATTTCTTGTATAACAATAAAGATCTTCTTCCATCGGGTTATGTTGAAGAATGGTGGGCAGAGGAAGTTAGGGAAATAATAAACGAAAAGTTTAATGGGGATCTAAAGGAAGCTGCGGCTAAGGTTTCGATTCCATCTGAAGCTCTTCAGAAATATATCAATTATCCATTCGATAATGTACCGAGTATAGATGAAGCTATTAGAATAAGCCAGGTTCTCCAGGTTCCTTTACATCCAGCCTATATATATTTCTGGTCGAATATTCGTCCATGCGAGATTCGTGAACTTCACAACTGGTTATCAAAATCAAAGATAGAGAAAGTTGATGGAAAAATAAAGAAGATTAGGGGGAGAATGGATCAGAGGATAAAAGAGATTCTTGAGCGCATCTGTCTTCCTCACAGAATATCTGGGGATGAGATCTTAATAGAAGGTGACGATGCCTTCGCCTTCTCCTTTACCCTTGGAATTCACAATTTAAAGAACGTAAAGATAAATGACGAGATGTCAACGCTTGAAAACCTATATGGTTTATCTGGAGTGAAGATGCGAGATAAAGCTCCAACATTTGTTGGAGCAAGAGTCGGTCGACCAGAGAAGGCAAGCAAGAGGGAGATGAGTCCCCCTGTACATGTTCTGTTTCCGGTAGGATTACAAGGTGGTTCTCAAAGAGATATAATGAGGGCGTGTGAAAAAGGGGCGATAAGCGTCACTATATCTAAGAGGAGATGTCCAAAGTGTCAAACCTTAACTTTCATGCGTCTCTGCCCCAAATGCGGATCAGAGACAATCCAAGAACTCACTTGCCCAAGATGTGGAAGATCACTGGAAAAAAATCTTTGCCCAGTATGTAATGTTGAGGCAGTATGCTATGATGAGCAAATAATACCCCTAAAAGAAATAGTTGAAGAAGCCTGCAGAAAGATTGGATACCGACCCAAACATGTTAAGGGAGTGAAGGGTTTAACAAACAAGACGAGGACTCCAGAAATAATCGAAAAAGGGATTCTAAGAGCGAAATATTCTCTCTCCGTATATAAGGACGGAACGATTAGATTTGATATGACAAATGCTCCCCTAACACATTTCAAACCTAAGGAAATCGGATGCTCCATTAAAAGGCTTAAAGAACTCGGGTACACCCATGATTATTTGGGTCGACCTCTTGTAGATCCTGATCAAATATGCGAGCTGAAGGTTCAGGATATTATAATTCCGCGAAGGAGCATAGATTATTTGATTCGTACGGCAAGGTTCGTTGATGAGCTTTTAGAGAAAGTTTATCATCTGCCTCCTTTCTATAAGATTAGCCGTCCCGAAGATTTGATTGGGAAGATAGTGATAGGATTAGCTCCTCATACGTGCGCTGGCGTTCTCGGTAGAATAATAGGCTTCACTGATTTGAATGTGTGCTTTGCGCATCCCTTCTGGCATTCAGCCAAACGCAGAGACTGTGATGGAGATGAAGACAGCATAATGCTTGCTCTTGATGCATTTCTTAATTTCTCGAGGGAATACCTCCCTGACCGAATAGGTGGCATAATGGACTCTCCGCTGTTTATTATTCGAGTTATTAATCCACAGGAAGTTCAGAGGCAAGCTCACGAATTTGATGTTGCATCAAGGTATCCTCTTTCTTTTTATGAAGAGACACTAAAAGGCTCAAATGCTAGGTTATTTATGGAGAAAATAGATATAGTTAAGCAAAGGTTTGGAAGCGAGAAGCAGCTCCAAGGATTCGGATTCACCGTTCCCACCTCTAATATCAATGAGGCGAATCGTGAGAGTCAATACAAAAAAATAAAAAAGATGAGGGACAAGCTTAGAGCGCAGCTTCAGCTCGCGGAAAAGATTCAGGCAGTAGATGCTAAAAGTGTAGCAAAGATAGTATTGACTACGCATTTTCTCAGAGATATTTCCGGAAATCTGCGTGCCTATGCCTCTCAGAGTTTTAGATGTAAAAGATGCAACAAAAGATTTCGTAGAGTTCCCTTAATAGGCAAATGTCCAGAATGCGGTGGCGAACTTACATTAACGGTTTATCGCGGCGGTATAGAAAAGTATCTTAAGGATGCTCGAAACTTGATAGAAAGATATGAGATATCAAAGTATTATGCTCAGCGAATTCATCTCATAGAGGAGGAGATAAGGTCTCTTTTCGAGAGCGGAGAGGAGACTAAACAGATGAGACTCTCTAGGTTTATGAAAGCATAGGCGAAAATATTTTTGATAATAAAAGCATAGATTTTTTAGGATGCGTAGGCGAGATTATCACCCCAAAGCATTTCTGCTACGAACGAAGAATATATGCTCTGGATTAGAGGCTAGAACAAGGATAGTGGAGCTTCTAGAGAGGTCTCCACTAAATGCTAATTTGATAAGTGAGAAATCGGGCCTTAGCTACTCCTCGGTTCTACATCATCTTCACCTCATGGAAAAAGAATGCATCGTCGCTAGAAGCGGCAAGAAGCCTTACAAGTGGAGACTAACTGGTGTTGGACAGAAAAGATTGATTGAAACCTAAGATGATAGAAAACTATGCTCCTTCCTAAAGAAGAAACGTAATGGTTTCCTTCGTCTAATCTCAGAAAACTTTCTGTCTACAAAGAGATCATAAGCAATATGTAGAATAACATCTTTAGCGGTCTTCCACTTAAATATGAGATCTGAAGGCTTCCCGCCTATAGAAGTTTGCCCGAGCTTAACAGCTCGAAGAACCTCATCCATTTTTCTACTCTTACAATAAATTATTGTATACGCGTCTCCCACGGTCTCTGCGTAGTGGGAGTCGCTTCCAGCCACCATAGACAATCTTAGCTTACGGGCTAATTTCACATTTTTCTTTAGAAAATACCCAGGGATGGGAGTTATAGCTGAGAAGACTTCTATTCCATCAAGGGGAAGAGTCTTCATCTCCTCCTCGTTCAGGACGCTAAATAAGGGAATTGTCGGATGAGGAACTACGGCTAACCCGCCCTGCGCATGTATTGCTTCTATAGCCTCTCCTATGGGCAGTTTATCTTCTATTTTATTCTTTATTCCCAAAGCTAAGATCTCGCCATGACTGGTTTCAACTTCTTGCCCCGGTATAATGATGAGTCTTCCTCTTTTCTTCATCGCTTCAATCGCGCCTTTAACGGTCCAGTGATCCGTTATTGCTAATCCATCTAGACCCTTACGTTCTGCCTCTCTCAGCGCCTCAATAACCGATGCTTTAGAGTCGGAGTACCACGTGTGGACATGCATATCTATTTTTAACATCAAGAAGCGCATCTCCTGATATGGCTAAGAATAACGTAGTGGTCTTATGGGAAAGCAAAAAGCAAGAAATTTAGTCGCTATCTAAGTTTTCATCTGCATGGACCATTAAGATCTCACCGAAATATAATGTATGATAGTCTCCATAGGGATAACATAGTGAAAGGATGCTCGGCGACAGTTCTTCTTTGTTAACCTTAGTCTTGTAAGTAACTTTGCATTCATAGTTGATTATACATTCCTCTATTATGGGAGAATTCACCTTTTTGCTAGGGAGCAGAGTTAATCCTCTCTCCTCGAATTTGTTGTGTTCTCTTCCGGAAACAGTTCCGCAATAGGTGACTGTTTCCTCCATGTCTCTTCTCGGAACGTTCACTGTGAAGTCTCCGGTTTCCTCTATGAATTTATGAGTATACCTTGAGGGTCTAACTGCCACGATGAAGAACGGTTTGCTCCAAAGAATTCCAAGTAAGCCCCATCCTATAGTCATGACATTAGCTTGCTTCATATTCCCGGAAACGAGCAGCAACCCTGGCTTATTAAGTCTCCGGATGGTTTCATCCAAAAAACTAAATGTGGATGCTTCAATTTTCCTTTTCATGATTTATTCTCCTGTTTTCAAAACTAGAGAATCCGTGTTTCTTTAAGTTTCTTCACAAGTATCGGCGCTACAGAAACTTTAGCATATTTGTTCATAACGCTGTCAGTTCCAGCGATTTCCTCCACGCCTGCCTCATTTAGAAGTCTTGCAGCTCCTCCTACAAGTAGAGCATGAGAAGCTCCCACAAATACTCTTCGAGCCCCATGTTTCTTAAGTATCTTCACAGCATTAGCAGCGGT
>Ga0190363_1000751_pt1 | contig 19385 bp, 16 predicted proteins | sample 48721867_MG_FD_161272 | JGI IMG/M metagenome (GOLD analysis project Ga0190363, IMG submission 161272) | Hydrothermal vent microbial mat bacterial communities from Southern Trench, Guaymas Basin, Mexico - 4872-18-6-7_MG | ecosystem: Environmental > Aquatic > Marine > Hydrothermal vents >... | reverse complement strand
AGTAAAGGCAATTATCTGTATAGGAGAATCTGGAGATAATGGATTATATTGTATCTTCAAGCCTAGAAAGCTAAATAGAATTCGCAGTTCTTTATCCTTGAACCATAGTGTTATTATAAGGGAATTCAAAAAATCAATGAAAAGATAATATATGAATTCTTTTAATGTTAATAAGATTATTAATGAAAATGTTAAGAATAGAAAATACTGTGGCTTGAACATGTAATGAAAAGTTATTATGGCCAGTAATCCGATAGCTATTTTCCTATACATTCTATTATTAAAGTCGTGGCCTTTTACATAAAGGATCATAATAAGTAAGGTTAAAATTACAATGAAGACTATAGAGAGCGATCTGGATAAAGGATTTGAGGGAGATCCGGCAAGATATAAAAATATACAATTTTCACACATTAAATCATTAGATCCAATAAAAATTTTGGATAACAATTGAGGATTAATTAATACAATTACTAGGTAAGATGCAAACGTTGCTGTAAAACCCAGGAGATACCTATATGCATATTCAAGCTCTCTTTTTAATTCTAATAATTCATATAATATAATGATTACAGCTATTGTAGAGAATAGATTAGTTGCTACACTTAATCCGGCTGATAAACCAGATAATAAATATTTCTTTTTAAAAAGCATTAGTATTGAAAATACAACAAGAGATCCTGCTATGATCTCTGTACCGTATATACCATATACAATAAAGCTAGGTAATAAAGGTAATATATATAATAACCTATGATCCTTAACGTTAATATAATTAGAGATCTCGCTTAGAGCCATAGTTAATAATATAGCAGATCCAAAAATGAAAATACTCATAATAACATAATAAACGGTTATTGATAGAGATCTAAGATCGGGATCTGTGTATGGACTATACATAGAATTATAGCTACTTATAACAAGTGAGAAGCTGGATGATATGAACCAGAGTAATCCACTAAATGGAGGTAATGCTAATGAGTAATCACGATATATTATTGGTAAAATTTTTTCACCTAAGCAAAGTTTTCTGGCGGTTTCGCTGTTTATCCATATGGTGCCTCTAAGACTGGTATTTCTTAAAGCGAAATCACATACTTTTTTATCTAAGAAAACTTTCCTGTAATATGAATCAACTATGTCACTGTAAATGGGTGTTGTAAAAGGTTTTCCAAATATTTTTTCCTGTACTTCGATAGGCATATGTATTATAAATGAAATGGTTATAGATATTATCACTATTATTACTAGTAATTTCCTATTAATCATCAATGCACACCTTTTACATGGGAATAGATTGGTGTGCGGAAAAATAAATATTTCAGCTTTGCATCTATTCTATGCTAGGAATGGGCTTTGAAAGCAATGTTTAAGAAGTATTTGCCTATAATATTGTTGGTACTTATCCTCATATATAGTGGTTATGAACTTTATAGATTGGCAGATTCATTTACACAAAGCGAAATAGAAAGAAATGGTAAAGGTTATGTTTCTGACGAAGTATGGTATGTTTCATCAGCTCGTAATATATTAATTAAAATATTTCATGTGGAGCCTAGAAACCCAATAAATTATTCAGCAACAATAATTACGAATACCACGCCTAGTAGAGGATATGTAAATAGTTTAGCGGCTAGATACGGAGTTAATGTAGTAGACTGGAACTATAAAGAATTAAAGAACGCTTTTTATGTAGAATCATCTTCAAAAGAGAATCTTATACTATTTATTGAGGAGATTAGAAGTGAATATGGTATAATAGATGTTGTATATGGTTGGAGACTTCCTGATCATGATAATATACAAAATTATATGAATACTGAGCATCCGCCATTAGGTAAATACCTTATAGCATTTTCGATCTACCTCTTCGGCGATTATCCGACATACTGGAGGTATCCGAGCATAGCTTCTGGTATACTATTGCTGGTGTTAATTTATTTAATCACTCTAAAGATCACTGGTAATCATTACTTATCCCTGCTTGTAACTTTGCTTGCATCGTTTGATCAGTTGTTTAGGGTGATGGCAGCCATAGCTATGCTAGATATATTTGTAGCATTATTTACTGCATTAGCTGTATTATTACTTCTTCATAGAAAGATCTACTTATCAATATTAGTTGCCGCTCTTGCATCAACGTTTAAGTTTAGCGGACTATTCATAGCTATACCCATAACTATAATATTCCTTAGATACGAACTTAGAAATCGAGGTATTAATTTCAAAGTATTCTCAATAGGTCTTATATATTCAATAACCATAATTGCATTAACTGCTATAATTATCCAAGTATTAACCGCAGTACCATTGATAATGGGTATAGGATTTAGTAATTGGGCTCAAGCAACTATAGGATCATTTAAATGGCATACATCTGTAAAGTGTACTGGTGCTAAATGCCCAATATCGGCTGCTCCATGGGATTGGATGCTTGGTATTAACGGATTTGCAGTATATTTCTTTACTTTAGAATCCAAGGCTATTGCCATAGGCAATCCTATTGTATGGCCTATAGTCTTTGGTATAACACTACTATTTATTCCTGCATATAAGGTTTCAAGGAAAAGTGGTTGGCCTATTCTCATATTGTATGGCTTGTTAGCTGGCTATGTATTATTATGGATTATTGGTGGACGAACACAATATAGCTTCTATGCTATACAATTACTACCATATGTTTATATGTCACTAATTATCATACCATACGACCTGTTATGGTATAGAGAGAAAGCTTTAATGGTAATTAATAAATGGATTAGAGGTTTAAAAGAAATTTGGAGATTATTGATAAAAATACTTCTCTAAAATTATTTCTTTAAGGGTTTTGTAATTGGTTTATAAACATACGATACATGGACCCTGCCATTATAGTATCTAAGTTTAAGACCGCGTTCGTTAATCCTCTTGTCTATAGAATCAGTATCTAATTTACTAGGATCGTATTTCTTACTTCCAATTATGAAGTTGCAGGAATAGCCAAAACTTGGAACCCAAGCCTCATATTCCATGATTATTGGAAAGACCTTTGATACATTATTGTAAACCCATTCATAGACTTTATTATAGAAGAAACTATTTCCTGCCTGTGTAACCATGATACCATCATCCTTTAATATACGGTAAATTTCCTTATAGAATTCTTTACTGTATAAGCTTTTAGCGATTTCACTAGAATAAGGATCTGTGAGATCTATTATAACTGCATCAAATGATTTATCAGACTGCTTAGCAACATACTCTTTTCCATCCATTATGATAACTTCTGCTCTAGGATCATTAAAGCTTCCTTGATGCATTACATCTAAATATTTTTTAGCAAATTCAACTAGTTCCCCATCAATATCTACCATAATTGCTTTTTCTACACAATTATGTTTCAATACTTCACGTAATGTAGCTCCCTCTCCGCCTCCAATGATCAAGACTTTCCTTGGAAGAGGATGCGTTAATAATGCTGGATGTACAAGGCTTTCATGATAAATATGTTCATCAGATTCAGTACTTTGAATATAATTGTCTATTACCAATCCCCTACCTAATTCCTCAAATTCAACTAACATTATTTCTTGGTATTTTGTCCTTGTATATACATAGAGTCTACGTAGTTTTATTAATGTAGACATAGACTTCGACGTAGGTTCTATAATCATTAAACCTCCATATCCATTAGTCAATATGAAATCACCCAATGCCCATGCTACTTCATTATTGTTATTCAATATATGTCTAAAATAAAATACTTACCTATTACCTCGTTTAAAAAGATCTAATATTTTGATTAAAAAGTATTAAAGAAGGTATTTCTAGGCTCTCTCATGGTGTATGAGTTATTCCAGGTAGTTTTGGATATGCTGTTGCTAATACAATGTGTTTAACTCCAGCAATATATCGAGTTAGTCTCTCTATTCCTAAACCAAACCCTGTACTTGGCGGTACACCGCCTTTCTTAACTAGATCTAGGAACCAACTGTACTTCTCTAAAGGTTCTCCAAGCATTTTTATCCTTCTTACAAGCTCATCATATCTATACTCTCTTGCACCACCATCAATCACTTCTCCATAGCCTTTAGGTAGTAAGAGGTTGAAGTCAAGGTTGTACCTAGGATTACATGGATCAGGTAGATAGTAGAATCCACGGCTAATTACTGGAAAGCCTACTAGCCATACTGGTGAGCCATAGTATTCTGCAAGCGCTGTCTCAGCTTCATGACATAGTTCTTTACCCCATTCAACCTCATAGCCTAGTTTACTAACAATTTCTAATGCTTCATCATACTTTACTCTTGGAAATGGCGGCTTAAATCCATAGAATCTACTATGGATTTTGTCTAAGAGATCCTTATGCCTAGATAAGAGCTTTGATCCAATATATTCAAGTAGTCCCTCTGCAAGTTTTATAGCATCATCTATGCTAGCATATGCCCATTCAATGTCTAGTTGTGTAAATTCTGATAAGTGTCTACCCGTCCTTATGTTCTCTGGAGGCTCTTCACGTATGTTTCTTGCCATGAAATATACTTTCTCGAATACTGCTATACTGGACTGCTTATACATGATCACGCTACTTGTAAGCTCATATTCTTCTCCATAAAATCTCGTCTTAAGCTTTCTTGCACCACGTAGTCCAGGATCACTTACGATACTTATCATTGGAGCGAGTAATTCTATGAAGCCATGTTTTTCAAGATATTCTCTTGAATACTTCATTATATAATACTGAAGCCAGAGGATGTCTTTCCATAATGGATTCCTCATATACCATGGACTATATTTAGCTAGTTCCACAGGATCCTTCTCTCTTATATCTTCAAGGTACTTTACAAAGGGTTCGTCACTTGGTGCATGTATAACATCATACTCCTTGACAAGAAGGCTTTCTTTAAAGAGGCATCCTTTTATTCTTACTAAGGTTTCTCTAGGCAGTTTAAATAGTTCACTAGCATATTCTCCAGATACTTTTAGTTTTCTAATTCCACTCGCATCTCTTAATATAAAGTATTCTTTATCCTTATCCGCTATCCATACAATTAGCTCTATGTCTCCATGATATCCGTCTATTCTTGATAGAAGGGTTCTACGACTTAGAGAACTAGATCTAGGATATGTATACAAAGGTTTAGTCCTATCCTGTGTTAAAACACATCCCTCATTCACCTAGCTTTCCCATCTACTTCCCACTGGTATTTAAATGCTTCTACCATGAAGTTTAAATAGTTGTTTAAAAATATATAAAAACAAATTGTATAATGATTATAGAAATCAGTATAGGATGGTAAAATGTCTATTGATCTCGATGATATACATGTACGTATTGTAAGATTAGAGGAAAGGATCAATGGTTTAGAGGAGAAGTTGAATAAGATCTACAATAGAATTAAGAGACTTCGCCTTTTTCTTGTTCTTGTTTTCGTTTTGAGAGAACAATAACCATGATTTCCAGAAGAAAACCTATGAGAATAAATATTAAAGCTATATCAATTATACTTATCATCATTCTCTCCGCCTATATGTCTCAACAATAGTCTTTCCACGAGTAATTATAGATAGTTTATCTGGAATAAAGCCTTCAACATCAAAGCTATTCCATCCCTTCTCAAGACTAGTTAATAAACTTCTTTCAATGCCTTCGCCACTAAATACAAGTCTTACATCGCCAAGTGGTATTGGTGACCATACATATGCAGTACTACCCATAATTCGGAGGACAGGATCTAGTATATCTAGGTCAATATACAATCTGCCTCTAAGCTTTTCAACATACATCCTACTCATACTCCATGACATAATGAGAATATTAACTTCATGTACACCAGCTTCGGACCATAATATTCTAACGGGTATAGTATAGGTTCCTGGCTTTAGACCTTGTATCTCATGTGTAGTGGCATATAATGAGTTCTCATCAGACCATATAATGATCTTTAAAGAATCAATGTGTATTGATGACTCAATTGTAATAGGGACGAAGAAGCCTAGAGAATCTCTTGAAAGCTTTGAAGCAACACTGATTCTGTCAAAGGCACTTTCAGGCTTTTTAATGAATAATAAGATCTTTTCACGGAGATTAAGGAATCCCGGTATTATAAATAATAAATCTAAGGTATGTAACCCTGGTTTTGCTCCAATATCCTTAAACAAGATCTTAGAGCCGTAACCTATTACTTCAATCTTTCTGTCGGATGTACCTATAAGTCTTACTCTTGGAGTAACATGTTCAATATCTATGTGTTTAGTCTCACCACTAAACATTTCAAGATCTCTTAAACTTATTTCGAGAGATTCACCCATATCAATTAATACAGCTTTTGGAGAACCTGTTGATGATAGATAGCCTATAAGAATCCGATCCCCTATAACAGAGATCCCATTTACCATACCATCAAAACTATATTCTCCAAGATATTCTCCTCCCCAAGAATAGATTCTAAGGTGATCCTCTATTCCAACAGCTATATAGTTCTCGCCAATGCCACATACATAGCCTCCTTCAACATCTAGTTCTCTTAACTTAGTTCCGGTATCTGCTGCTAACACGTATACCTTTTCAGGTGTAACGATAGCTAGGGCTCTCCTTGAAATACCATGTCTGGAACTACACACATATCTTATATCTCCAAATATCTTTTCCCATATAATTTCCTTATCCTTAAGATCATATGCTATGACACCTTTTGTATTCTTAAGAATTAAACGATTATAGCTATAGTCTACAATACTCCATGGACCTATATAGTCTAATAATATACCTTTAGAACCAAGAGTATATTTCTTATAGTTTCCATGATAAAATAAATGTAGTAAATAGAATTTCTCTTCACGTTTACTACTTATACTTTCCCATACTCCATACCATTCTCCATTAAAGCCTGCTATAATAGCTGAGTTTAGGATCTTTTTAGAATAGTCTTTTCCGATACCTTTCTTTACAAATAATATATGGGGTCCTGCTTCACCTGTATCCGCGTGTATCGTTCTTATTAAAGAAATGATCTTGTCTCCTGATAGGCCAAGATCCATGTTTTCAATTAATAGTCTTCTTTTCCTAAAAGTACCTATTTCCAAGTATTCAATAGCTTTAATTCCACCTCTTCTTGTAACAGTAACAAATGATCTCATTCCTTTTACTGACACCACTGACAATGCGGCTTCAAGGGTATTTGATATAATGCCTTCGACATCTCCATTGATTATTGTAAGATCACGATTATTATAAAATAAATGATTTACACCGGCGATCTTACTAATATAAAATCTATTAATACTATGTTCATCTCCAAATACAAAGCCAAGCCTATACGATAAAGCTGGATATATATGCTGTTTTATACGTACATAGAGGCTCTTAGGAAGAAACTTATCTTCTTCAGTTGTTACATCAACTGTATCTATTATTAATGGTAACTTCCGTTTTCTAAGTCCTTGTTTAATACTCAATAATACCCCCTAGCAATATATGTATGTTCAGAGTACCATATAGATTGTGTATATTATGTATTAGATAACGTTATAATATAGGGCATGGAGATGTTAATATATATAGTGATACAGGATATATAGGGTTAAGATAATGCCTTTCACGAGACTATGGCAGTACAAGATCCCTAGTGAATGCTTATTAGATGGCCTCGAATATCGTGGTGAATGGCTCAATATTGATCTCTATTGTAGAGATGAAGTAAAGAAAGTAAGTATTGAAGTTGCTAGCGGCCGCGCTGTCACGAGGGGTGGTGCTCCGCTTGAGCTACGTGGAGTTGTAGAATTAAAGAGAGAATACTTTGTACTAAGGTGTTTTTACGGCTATGGAAATAGAATATGGAGTAAGATCAAGAGAGCAATAAACGCCAAGATCATGTGTAGAAAGGAGACATGTGTAATTGGATTATTAAAGCCAAATTATAATCTAGAAGTCAATATAGTTAATAGGGCAGGCACGATACTTGAGACTATTACCCTGGGTAATACACTAGATTTTGACATTGGTGGTTCAAGGAATTTAATAGTATTATCAACTATTTCACCATATCCGGAACATAGTACTGTATTATTGGTTGATGCAACTTCGAATACAGTAATTGATGAAATAACAGGCTTTGGAGGGAGAATTATTTCCAGTCCAAATAGGATCATTGTTAATGGAGAACATGAAGGAAGATACTATGCAAGAATATATAGTGATGATGGTGAGGAATTAGCTTATGATGAAGGGATAGGAGTATTTATACCATATAATCCCTATCCGTTTCAGATACCCGGTATAGAACTTTATAATGAAAGACTTATTGTTATTACAGACTTGTTTACAGTAAAAGTCTACAATATTATGGATCTAAACCTTGAATATACATTCTTAAAACCACCGCATATGAGAGCAGTATTTAATGTTGATCCAGAGGCTAATAATGTTACAACTCTATCAAGAATAAATGATCAGCCGTTAATTATAAATTATAGTTTTAAGGGCGAGCCTCGATGGCAAACACATGTTGTACGCGGTGTCTCAAGAGTTCTTCATAGTACGTCTCTTCTAGCATTATTTGATGAATTCTATAGAAAAGAGACGAGGCTTGGCTTTATTAAAATGCCTGTTGTCGTAGAAGAGGAAAGATTTGGCCCTGGTGTTGAACCACTTGTTGTTTGGGGTCGGAATGTCGTTTTGTTTGATGGAGAGTTTATAAAGGCTTATGTATATGAGAGATAGTTCTTGGAGGTGGATAATTGGTAGTTGGATTATATAAGGGATTTGGTGCTTCTACTTATACTTGCAAAAATACTTGGACTACCACTTAGAAGTAAAGGCATTCATCCTATTGTAGGACATGTACTTGCCGGTGTAATTCTTGGACCATATGTTCTTGGGATCGTTTACCCAAGTGAAAACCTTGCTACTATCGCTAGTGTTGCATTATTACTATTACTATTCTATACAGGACTTACAACTGATTTCCGTGAGCTCAGGAGACGTGGATTATACATTATATTAATTGGTAGTTTTGGAGTTATTGCTACATTCTTCATAGCATATACTATATTATATATAATAGGTATTACTGGCTTACAAGCTCTATTTCTAGCCATCGTTATATCTAATACTGCTACAGAAACCGTAGCTGCTACAATAGCATATGTTGGTGGCCGTGAAATTAGGGCATTAATTGTTGGAGCTAGTTTTGTAGATGATATAGTTGCTGCATTTATGATAAGCATTATAGCTAGTCAAGCAATAGGTATTGGAGACATGACTATGATTAGTATATTGACAATAGTGTTTATGGTAGCTATTCTTGTATTTAGCCAAATATTTGTTACAAAGTATTCTATAATATATAAGCTCATGTCTAAAGACTATAGAATATTTGCAGCTTTATCAATAATATTTGCATTTGGTACAGCATTGCTTGCAAGACTAATAGGGCTTAGTGAGCTCATAGGTGCCTATTTAGCAGGCTTATTAATTGGTAGGGGTAGAGAATTCCATGATCCACTGCTTAAAACAAGAGTTATACTTAGTGAATTCATAGATGATCTTAGTGTATTTCTAGAAGTACTTTTCATACCAATGTTCTTTACATATGTTGGATTACTACTTGTACCAACAAGTATCGATATAAGTCTCCTCATAGGCATATTATTTGCTGCAATAGCTGGTAAAATTATTGGATGTACACCTTTAGCCTACTTAACATTAAAGGATAGAGATAAAAGCTTATTGGTAGGCTTCGCCATGATAGGTAGGGGTGCTTTAGAGACAGCACTATTGAAGCTTGGATATGATTTTGGTATAATAACTATCGAGCAATACTCAACAGTAATAGTTGTTGCATTATCAACTACGATAATAGCTCCACTACTATATACAATAGCCTATCGTCGATATACGCTTCGATAAAATATTCTTGTTTTCCAAGGAATTCTCTCAATTAATCCATTAGATTCCAGTCTAGATAATAGATATGCTATATCACGTATTGGTAATCCTAAGGCTCTACGAAGCTCAAGTAGATCCAGAGGCTTTCTCAATAACAAACTATAAAGATCGCTTTCATTAAATAATACGACTCTCCTATAACTAATCCTGACATCACTTAATAAAACATTGACTTTAAATCCATGTTCATCTAAATAGTCTTTCACGCTATATAGGATCTTTTTAGATACAGGCTTTGCATCCTTGGATCTAGGAGGTCTTGATAAAGTTTTTAATACAATATTCTTAATCCCGGCCTTTCTAAGCCATGAAGCTAGAAGTTCCAGTGAATCCCTTTTCCAATTACCTTCATTGTCTATATTCACTAATGTAGTTTCAGATACAATATCTATATCTATCTTACTAAGATATCTAATAATATCATTTAACCGAATATAGTCTAATGGATCATTTATAAGTGTATAATCCTCACGAGATCCAGCATCAAAGATTACATAGATCTTATTGAATAGTTTAAGCAGCCTTGATCCACCATGATATGTTAAAGGTACTAGTGTGGTTTTAATCCAATATTCAAGATCGATACCTAACTCATTATTTATCTTCTTTAGATCTTCTATTATGTTTTTTAAGAAATAATTTAGAAAGGGATCACCTAAGCCATTGAATAATATAGCTTTTATATCTAAACCTACTTTTTCAATAATATATTTATAGTCCTCAATTATTTTCTTTGGAGGAATCAATGAATGTACCTTAGATGTCTTGACTTTAGTATTACCTAATGGACAATATATGCAGTTATATGGACATTTCTTTGGAGGTCCTACTACGTCTACAATTAGAATATAATCATTAATTCTTCTGCTTGGATAGGGTCCTACTACATTTCTAATTATCATTTTCTAGAAGCCTCGAGTACTGCTATATAGAATCCTTGGCACCCATCTATGTGTGAATATGTTCTAAATGTTTTTCCTGAAACACTATATCCGCTATAGGCTTTCCTTAAGGGTAATTTTATATCAATAGGTGATGCAAGACCACGATCTACTATGTACTGTATAACTTCCTCACCTTCTAGAGGATGTATACTACATACAGAGTAGACAATATATCTACTATATTGTAGAACATTTTCTAGTAATTTTTTCTGTAGATTATTATAGTAATCAAGTTTACCTTTTCTCCTAATAGCTATTTTTACAGCGGGATCTCCTGGCACGGATCCGGAGCCACTACATGGAGCATCTACTAGTGCTCGTTCAAATAATCCATTGAAACTGATCTCTGTGCTATCACAATTTAATATATTAACTGTATGAGTAGGAATATTATATTGTCTTAGGATATACTTTAACGTTATAGATCTATTCCATGAAACATCACATGCAGTGCATCGTATATTACTATCAAGCATATATAGATGTGAAAGTTTAAGTCCAGGAGCACTACACGCATCTAGGACATTCTTGCCAGGAAGTCTATAAAGAGCTTCTACAACGTATGCACTTGCAAGATCTTGGGGTATAGCTTCTCCATTAACTATACATTCTATGGCTGAAGGCTTAAACCATTTAGGCTTACGAACACGTATCATGTAGGGTAGTACATGATGTATGTCGAAACCTATATTATTTTTCTTTAAACATTTTATAACTCGTTCTATTGTGGTTTTTAAGGTATTTATTCTAAGCCAGTATTTCTTTTCATTAAGAGCTTTAAGGTATTTCTCTAATTCATTAGGATCCATGTGTTCAAGAAGATCTCTTACAATATATTCTGGATATGAGTATCTTATACTAAGTCTATGTACTAGACCCAGCCCTTTAGTTTCACGGTTAAGTGTTCTTATTAGTTTACGTACACTATAGCCTATATCGCGGAAAAAAGCTATTGCAGCACCTTTCTTAACACCGTATCCATGCTGTGCAGCAAGCCATTGAAGCCCATAGTAGTATAATACGACATAGTATCCAAGTTTATAATAAGTGTTATACAGCCATTTAGGGACACGATACCTTCTAGAGATCTCATGGAAAGCCTTATCATAACTAACATGTGTCCGTAGAATATAGTCTAGGAGACGATTTAAGAAAAATTCCGTACGTTCAGGAGGAGGTAACGTCTCCAACTATCTATGGCCTCCGTGGAATCCTCTCCCTCAATATAATTAGTAGTTGACTTATAAACAATGGTGGATCAATATATTTCACTCCAAGTTCTTGGCAAAGTCTCTTAATACCATCGTCATTAGTTACAAGTGAGCCATTAAGTTCCTTTGCAAGTATAACACTATCGAAATCAACAATTGTATCAATAACACCCTTTCGTGTTGCTTCACGATATCTAGCACGGAGTTCATGAATAGCTTCAGCAACTTGTTTCTCAAGAAGACCACGGTCCTTTTTCTCACCAGCACTATAAGCAAGACTACTAGACTTACGAACCATTTGCTCAGCGACACGCAGGCCACGATAAAACCTCATACTAACCTCTTGAATCCAATTACTCATAACATGAGCAGGTATTCTCGTACCATACATATCTGGTGCCTTAATAGATATGATACTCATAAATGCGTTAATGGCCTCTTCACCGACACCATTACGCTCAAGAAAACCACGGAGCTCCAATGCGGTACTAGGAGTCATGTAAAATTGAGCAGCAGCAACAATATGGGCACGAGTGAATAATCGCGTAAGCTCACGGACAACAGACTCGAGACTAGATACACCAAAAACACCACGTAGCCTAGGATCAGTTACAGCACTAGTATCTAATACATATACAAGCATAGTATCGATACTCCAGCAATATGTACTCCTAGTATTATTATGATCAAGAACTATCATATAAATTATGTCATTTCTGCCTCTCCCATCTAGTCAGTATTTAACATGGATTAAATAATTATGCAAATTACTGTATTAATGACTTAATTATATTACTAGGCCTATGGTCTTTCATCTAAGTAATTATATATTTCTTGTTAATACAAAATCTTCTTTCATAAAGGATCTTTAGAATATTTCTAGTAAACTTATTCATTCCAGCCTTTTATATGATTCAGAATTTCTAATAATTTAGACGCTATTTCTTGAAACAGAGACAGTGATTAAAGAAGGTCCGGAGGTTAAAGTTAAGGATAATATTATTAATCTTTTTCCAATAAATGTATAAGTATATCATTAGCAAACTTCATTGAAAATAATTTCAATGGCACAGACGACTCCATAATTGTTGAGTTCTTGGCAAATTGTATAAACCTTAATAAACTAAAGAAATAACATAGCTCCTTAATCTCCATCGTTGGCCTCAGCCATAAATATTCTAAATATCTACACATTTGTCAAAAGTAATGGAGATTATTTCATGATGTTAATAGTTATATAACTTACAATAGAAATGTTATAATGGAAAGTATAAGCCAGGTCTAGAGAGGCTTGAATTATATGTATAAGAAAGGTTTAAGGAATCTTGAGGAACCATACAGGACTATTATAGATAGATTGTTACATGAGCTATTGGGAATGTTTAATGGCAAACTTAGATCCCTAGTAATTTATGGTAGTGTAGCACGTGGAGATTATAGAAAGGATAGTGATATAGATATATTATTGATTATTGATGAACTTCCAAAGAGCAGGCTTGAGAGAACAAGATTATTTATAAAAGTAGAGGAGAAAATGGATAGGATACTTGATGAATTATTAGATAAAGGCTATAAAATATCGTTCTCACCTATAATAAAGACTCCTGAAGAGGCTCAGAGACTAAGTCCATTGTATTTAGACATGGTTGAAGATGCAATAATAGTTTATGATAGAAACTGTTTCTTTGAAAAGATATTAGAGAAACTTAAGAAAAAACTAAAGGAGCTAGGTGCAGAACGTATATGGATTGGCAAGAAATGGTATTGGAGACTAAAAAAGAACTACGAGTTTGGAGAGGCTATAATCATTGAATAGCATTGCTTTGGCAAGATCATATATAAGACAAGCAAAGGAAAGATTTAAACATGCAAGTGAAGCCCTCGAAACGGGAAATTTTCCATATGTAATCAGACAATGTCAAGAGGCTGTTGAATTATCACTTAAAGCAGCCCTTAGACTGGTTGGAGTAGAACCTCCCAAATGGCATGATGTAGGTCCTATACTGAGAAGAGAGAAGAATAGATTTCCTAAATGGTTCCAGGTTAGAATCCCTGAATTAGCATATATTTCTAGGTTATTAAGGAAGGAGAGGGAAGCTTCAATGTATGGTGATGAAGAACTAGGTTTACCCCCGGAAGAACTATATACACGTTATGATGCAGAACAAGCTCTAAAATTTGCTAACAGTGTTATAATCATTGTGGAGAGACTTTTAGCAGAAGTTGTAGGTGAATAAAGGTTTTAATAATATCAATAATTTATTAGGCTCTATTTTCTTTATATCACGACATTGTTTAATAAAAGAGGAATTATAAATAAATTAAATAATAAACATATGATACTAATTATTTAGCCTACAGCGAATTTAGTTACGAGATCGAGTATTCTATTAACTTCTATTTTGATACTTCTTGGTATACCGGGTACATCGATGCTCATGAATCCTCTAATCAGTATGGCTCTTGCTTCTTCTTCGGTAAATCCTCTGCTCATGAGATATTCTAGTTCTTTTTCAGCAATTACGCCAATAGCTGCTTCATGGCTTAGGAGTGCTCCAGGTTTTTTAGAAGTTATGACCGGTATTGATGATATCTGTGCATTTTCTGATAATAATAGGCCTAGGCACTCTATATGGCCTTTCGTATTACTTGTATATGCTTCGATAGCTGATCTAGCATATGTTTTGGATTTGCCTCTTGCTACTACTCTAGATACGATCTCTGCTGACGAATTATTCCCGAAGAGCTGTACTTTAGAACCAATATCATATATGCCATTACCAGATGCTGCTACTATATTAGCTAGATATGCTTTTCCATCTCTACTAACTCTAACCATAGGATATGTCTGTATTGAAGCCACTGGGCTGTAGATAATATAATAACTAACATATTCACCTCCTTCTTCAACATTAACGGAAGTCCTAGGCCTTACATGCAATTTTTCAGACCATGCATGTATCATAGAGAAGGTTAGTCTAGCATTTCTTCCTACATAGAACTCTGATATACCAATATGTAGGCCGTCTCTTATACCATGTGGTACTGCACAACCAGTTACAAGATGGGCTTCTGCACCCTCATCAACATATACTATATTATGTGCAAACTGTATTTTCTCATCAGATGTTATTGCCAGGCATGTATATATTGGAATGGGGACTTTAACATTTGGAGGTACATATATGAAGTATCCTATCTCTCCTCCATAGAGATATGTAGCAGCAGTATATTTGTCTAGATCGGGTCTTATAAGATTCCATGAAAGCTTTCGGGCAAAATCAATTTCATCTAATGCTTTTCTAAGAGGAATTATTCTGACACCATACTTTCTCAAATACTCCTCCATAATCCTGTATTTGGCACTTTCATTAACTTGAATATAACTAAGCCTATTTACATTTCTAAAACCTACTCTATTGAGAGTCTCATTAAGCCTTGGATCAATGTCTAACTCATTTACTTCACCTATTTCGGGTTTACCGAGCCTATATCTAGAAAGATCAATATCTGGGCCATAGGGTGAAGGCTTAGATAGTGCTTTTTCAATAACTTGCCTATCCATATTCATAGCTTTACCTCCTCCTAAGAACTTCTAATCCCTTACTATAACCAAACTTCATAATGATTGGAAGAACTTCATCTGGGTATCCACTATAAACAATTTTTCCATGAATCATTATATGGACTCTATCGATCCTACTAAGCTTATTAGTAATTAAGCCAGTATGAGTTACGAGGATAATAGAGGAGTTTCTTGAAATTAGATAATCTATAGCATTAGCAATATTCTCTACACTCTCAATATCAACACCGCTATCAGGCTCATCAAGAAGAGCAAGCTTAGGTGATTGAAGCATTACTAGAAATAATTCTGCTCTCTTCTTTTCTCCACCACTAAATCCTACAAATAGATCTCTATGCAATAAATTATCTACCTTAAGTATACGTGCCATCATACTATAATCACTACAACTACATCTCTTAATTATAGCCTTAGCTATTTCATTAAATTTAACGCCCTTGATCTCAGGTGGATTTTGATGAGCTAATCCTATACCTAATTTAGCTCTTTCATAACTAGGCATACTAGTTATGTCTATACCATCAAATAATATGGTTCCACTACATACTCTTGTATAGGGTAGACCCATAATAGCAGCTAATAGAGTTGATTTACCACTTCCATTAGGGCCCATGATAATATGTAGTTCTCCTTTATCTATAGAAATATTTGTATCATGAACGATCTCCTTATCTTCAACACATACACTAAGATTCCTAGTAATCAATAGCATTACCTAGACACCTCTTTTTCCATCTACTATTTTTACACCTAATAGTCTCTTCTACTAGAGTACATATAATTGTATTTTGAATAGGGAGGGATAATCTTAAAGTTATTGGTTTGTAACCAGGTAAAGAATATAGTTCATGATAGTACGTGTCTTAATATAGTTCTGGATTAGATTCTTTTCCTTATCAAGTAATTTAGTATATCCCTTATCCCTTATTCTAGATATAATCCTATGAATAGTGTCTATGTATACTATTTCAGTATCTGGAACAATGAGCTTCATCAATTCTTCAATGTCATTCATAGAAATACTATGGTAACCTTTGCTAGAAAGCAATGGTATTATTTCAATAGATCTAGATTTAATGAGTCTAGGTAGTTTTCTTAAACCAATTTTTTCTAAAGTATCAGCTAAATCCTTGGTTGGAACGATCAGTTTATATTCTCCATAATAAATCAAGTCCTCAATTTTATTCTCAAAATCTCTTAGTTCATCGGACGGCCTTGTACCCGGTAAATGTGGAATCATATCTACATATGATACTATATTTTCTCCATCATAATATGCTAAAGCTATAAGTTTCATCGGTAACGTAAATACGTCTCCTCGATCAATTATTTCAACGAATGAGTCTAAGGATACAATTTTTAAACCAGGACTAGGCCTAGGTATGGCTTTAAGTCTACCCATGATCTCTAATACTATTTTCTCACGGCTCAAGATATAATCGACAATCATTAATGCATACTCCTTTACTGGATCCCAATCAAGATTGTTTGATAAAAAGTATGAGTAGGCAAGATCATCTATTTGGTTAAGCAATATAGTATCTAATTCATCTGGTTCATACTTCTCAATACTCTTTCTGACATCAAGCCAATCTAGTAAATCGATTATCCCTGCTGATTCCGGTTCGTGTATTTCAAAGAATTTTTTATCTCCAACTGTCTCAACACCATAAAGTATCGTCTCAAATGGTATGCCATACAATCTCCTTAGAACAATCATTATATATGCTAATCCTAGTCTTAATAACCCTGGATCTAGTCTTTCATCGACCTCATATAGATACCCATATGTATAATCACGATACTCTCCATGAACAGGTGTAGGAACGTATATGAGTTTCCTATCATGGCTAACAATATGCTTACTTCCTACCCTAAATATCCTTGGCCTTTCACTTGATACAATCCATACAACTCGATTAGGGACTTTAATATACTGGCCAAAGCCTTTCCTTGGAGGATAGACAACGCAGTATACGTCAGTGAATATTTTACCTCTCATAAGATCCTTTATGAGACTTGGTTCTTCCATCCACCGGTGTTTAATATCTAAATATTCTTCATAGGCTTCGGCTAAAGCCTCGTCTTCCCAAAAACGTACACTCCATATTGGTTTTTCATAAACAGCTGTTACTATACGTCCCTTCCGTACAACCCTATGGCTAGTAACTAGTGCATCACTACTATAGTCTATACAGCCTATTTGGAATTTTTCAACGAGATCGCAGTGCCCTATAGGTTCAAGCGGTCTTAAACCTTCCTCTATTTCAAGATAACGCTTAATACCATATGGTGGTGCAAATTCATAGAAGCCCATTCTATCCCATATCTTTTTAAGCCTCCTACGATCTATGTTTCCATTCTTAAATATACCAGCCTTGCGTAAAGCCTCTCTTTCATGGCCATCTGGATCTAATCTAAGCCATGGAGAAAGTAACTTAACTATCCCAGTAAATAGCTTAATATATAGATTATTTGGATTAATAACTGTCTTTTCAAGCGGCAGGCTTAGCCATTTCTTGAGAGCTTCAATACCCTTCGATAACAATTCCCAGTCCCATCGACTACTAGGAATTATAATTGATTCAGTGAAAGGTATCTCCTCTCTCCTGCCTTTACGTCCTTCTCGTTGAAGATATTCTCTTACATCTTCAGGTAATCCTATGTGGACAACACGTATTACTGTACCAATATCTATTCCCTGTGTTAATGTACGAGGACTTACAATGATCTTCACTCTACCTGTTCTAGCGCCTTCCTCGATCTCTTCCCTTAGGTGCTTTGGCACCAAATGATGATGAGACGCTATGGATTCTTTATAGCTAGAGTATTTCGTCTTAAGTCTCTTAGCAACTTCCTCTGCTTTAGCTATACTCTTTGTAAATACAATAGTTACTCCATTGTCATCAAGATACTTACCGATAATCTCCGTATAATCCATTGAAATACTTGGTACACTATAACCTAAAGCTTCTAAATAAGCTAGTACACGGTAAGCGTTCTCCTGGAATAACTTATAGTCATCTAAGGCTCTAATTATATCACGATCTATATCCTTTTTCTTAACTAATTCCTCTCTTAATCCTCTTATTATCCTCCATATATTCTCAAGATTCTTACCTAGAACGATAATAGTATGATTTTCAACATGGAAGGGTTTGCCATCTATAACAACATAGTCTCTACCTGTAAGTCTCTTTAAATAACTGCCAAGTTCATCCGGATTAGCAAGCGTTGCCGTTAGTAATACTATCTGTTGTTCTTTATTTATTAGTGATAATAATTCAAGCATTGCCATAAGCAATGCTAGGCTTCTAGGACCATAGAAATCAAGCTCGTCTATAACAATAAGGTCTAGGTTTGAGAGGAAAGGCTCTAATAAACTATCATGTTGTCTTAAGAAGTATTTTTTAAGCTCAATGAGAAGATATGCTGGATTAGTAATGATCAGGTTAGATAGATTAATTTTTTCTCGAATACCTCTTAAACCGATCTTTTTCTTCAATTTATCCCTTGTAGGTGCATCCAATTGTAAAACACTTATTTTTAAAGCATTACAATAAATTGTAATCCTTCTAATCTGATCATTCGCTAAAGCCAGGGTAGGATATATGGCAAGAGCTCTAAATTTTCCTTCTCTAGCTCTTTTTAGAAAATATAATATCCAGGCCTCGGTTTTACCCGAACCAGTTCCCGATCGTAAAATTATGTTTTTA
>Ga0190363_1000750_pt1 | contig 19386 bp, 29 predicted proteins | sample 48721867_MG_FD_161272 | JGI IMG/M metagenome (GOLD analysis project Ga0190363, IMG submission 161272) | Hydrothermal vent microbial mat bacterial communities from Southern Trench, Guaymas Basin, Mexico - 4872-18-6-7_MG | ecosystem: Environmental > Aquatic > Marine > Hydrothermal vents >... | reverse complement strand
AGTTGAAAAAGCCATAAAGGAAATTGAAGAAAAAATAGCCAAAATCATTAGAGAATAGGAGGTAAATGGGAAATGCGAGTCCCAAAAGAGAAAATAGACAAGGTAATGGAGACATGTAGAAAGCTTGGCGAGCTAGGTCAGCTACGCTGTCTTAACTGTAACAGAAAACTTAGGTTTACACATGTAAGGAAATACGAGCACGGCGAGGGCTACTATTGGGTTTATCTTCAATGCCCATATTGTGGGTATGGAACTGCTTTATGGAAGCTTTTAAAGTATATTAATAAGAGGTAGGTGGCTGAAATGGTGAAGGTTGCTTGGATTAGTAGGCATCCGCCATTACCATTACAAATTTTGATGCTTAACAGGAAGTTGGGAGATGTCGAGGTAACTGTGATTTCAAACACCTTTACATCTATTGACGAGATAATTAGAAAAGTGAAGGAAATTGGAGCTAAATACGCTGTTGTAGTTTTGCCTTTAAGTATGATTGCAAGGTTGGTTAAGGAGAAAAGTATAACATGGTTGTGGGCTGAGATGGAGCCAGTTCACAAGCATAGCTGTATTGGTAAGGAATGTCCAGACTATAATCCAGATAGTGATGTAATACTGCCAAGCCCCACATTTACGAGGCACTTAAGATTCAAGGAATTTAAGGTAATAGAAGATGTAAAATTAGTTTTAAAGCGATGGAAGTAAAGGGGAGAGTAAAGTGAATATAAGAGATATTATTAAGCGGTTGCATGAGCATTATAAGGAGCAGTTAATGAAAAATCCCTCTGAAGAAGAATTAAGAAAGACCAGCGAGTTTATCAGGAGACATGGACTTAAAGGCTACGAGATATGGTTTTGCCCAGAGGAACATCTCTACGAGCAAGTGTTAAAAATGTTGAGAAAAGATGACGTTGTATTTGATGTTGGAGCTGGAGACCTACGCTTCAGCTTGATGATGAGTCAGAAAGTGAAGAAAGTCTATGCAGTTGAGATAAATCCATTAATTCTGGGAAATGCATTAAAGATAATTGGCTACGACTTACCAGCAAACCTAATAGTTATCTGCGGTAATGCATGGAAAATGCAGTTACCACCAGACGTTACATGTGTAGTCTGCCTAATGCTAACCAGACATCATAAATTCCCAAAGCATTGGAAAACACGAATAATATACAGCACAAAAAACGGATTAAAAATACTTGAGAGGGGGAGAAGTAAGTGGAGTGGGAAGAAATCATAATTGTAATCAACGGTTACGAAGACTACACAGTTTATGATGACGGATTAATAATCTATTCATGCGAGTATGCAAGTGAAGCATTAAGACGTAACACCAAAAAAGAAATAGAGAAGGTAATAAAAATACTTGAAGATGCAATAGAGAAAATTAGAAAACACTATTACGGAGCTGAGAAAAAATGTCAAGAAAAAGCATAAAGATTGTCGAGGATGGAGCTATCTGCGAGGAATGCGGGAAACCTACACTCCATATTTTTTTATATAAAGGTAAATTTATCTGCAAAAAATGTGCTACTAGAAAGATGGGGGCTGATTTCTAGGTGCTCTTTAAATGTCCACTATGCAACTTTACATGTAAGAGTATTACTAGACTTAAATTCCACTTTAGAACCAAACATCTAAACAAGGGGTTAAATGTCTGCCCAGCATGCGGAAAAACATTTGAAACAAGCATTAGACTGACAATCCACGTTATGGCTAAAAAAGATGAGAAGCATAAGCCATACCACTACTTGTTCTACAATCCCAGAGCAAGCAATATTAAAGGCTTAAGGAAAAAAATGCTTAGAGAAAACGCTGAAAAATACTTTAAAGTAGGAGATGAAGAAAAATGAAAAGCTTAATACTACTTGTAATACTGCTGATTGTTGGATGCATTATTTTTGGATTTGCACTTACATGTGTAAATTTGAATTTAATTAGACATGTAAGTTTAAGGGATGTTCCAATGCTTGTTTTCGAGTATGCTGTGTGGCTTATCTTTCTCGTGCTTTTAGTCTTGTTTTTAACTTTAGTTTTAATTGTATTTATCGAGTTTAAGTTTAGAAGGCTTCTTTTCTGATTTTGATTCCATGCTTTTTTCTGTAGTATTCTATTGAGAATATTACTATGTCTTTGTATTTTGGACTGTAGCTTAAAACTATTTGTCCAGCATTATGTAGCTCAGCCAATATGTCTATTAGCAGTTTTCTTGGAGCTTTGAATTTGCGTTGTAGCTCTTTTAGGTAGATTTTTTCTTTTTTGTTTTTTGCGAGTAATTGGAAGTGCTCTAAAATGTAGTCTGTAACTTCGTTGAATAGCTTGTTTTTTTGAATCCATAGGGTTAACTTGTAGTTTTTATTTGTCATCGCCTATCCCTCAGCCCCCATCGGTTTATGAAGTGTTTTTTAAGTCCTATTTTCCATTTGCCAGTTACGTCTCTACATATGTAGATTACGCCTAATTCACGTAGCCTTGCTAGGTCATCTGTTAGAGTTGATGAGTTGAAGCCGTATCTGATTGCCAGCTCTGTGGGGCTGTCTACGAGAATGAATGGTTGACTAGTCTCCTTGAAGTGGTTAACTAATACTTCTACTACTTCTATTTGTTTAGCTGAACAGCCATGCTCTCTGAGCCATATGACTGCTCCGTGAAATCCTCTTAATGAATTTGACATTTGTAAAGAATTGACTTTACATTTGCTCGTTTCTTTCATATTTCTTTCATACTTCTTTCCTATTTCTTTCATATTTCTTTCATAATATGAATATATGATATCTCTTATTTTATTATATTCAATGTAATCTAATCTATTCTTAAAAATAAAATCAATAACTTCAATCATATCATAGTTTAGATGCCACCAGCCATCATTAAACTGCACTAATCCATACTTCCTGAGATTATAGAGGTATCTGTAAACTGTCCTGTAATCCTTAGAAGTAGTAGTAGCAATCATATTAAGTGTCTTCGGTTCATCAAGTAGAATCAATAGTATGTCTACGCTTAATCCCCGTATTTTTTCCCATTGAACAGTAGTAGTAGTAGTAATAGCGGATTTTTCGACAAAAGGTTTAAATATCTGAATTTCCCTACTCTCACATGGTAATCTCATACTTTTTCTCACCAGCCCTCAACTTGGTTGACAGCTAAAATTATCTTTGTATAAGTTTCTTAAATTCATTTTCCTCAAAAAAATTAGAGTAAATATTCTAGGGATTTCGATATTTTCTCTTTGCTTTTTCAAGTCCATGTTCCTCAGCATAATTGTATGCTTCACAGTTGTCTGGCTTTAATCTGCAGTACTCTGGATGGCTGGGTATTGTATCTGCTATCTGGCATATACATTTATCTTCATCATAATATTTGCATTTCATCTCCACCATCTCCGCCTAGCTCTACAGACTTTATAATGGCTTAAAGCATCTGGAATACTCCAGAAAATGCTTCCACAATACTTGCATTTTAACCCCAGCTTGGTAACTGTGAAATTAGCTTGAATTACCTCTAAATCTCTATCTGATGGGTAGTAGTGGCTTCTTACATGTGTAATTTTCATTTAATTTCACCTTTCTCTAGGAGCTTGTTGAACTCGTTTATGTCCCATGTTTTTCCGCATTTTGGGCAGAATACTGCGTCTTCTAGGCTTCCATCATTTGAGCCTTGAATGTATAGTTTGCTTCCACAGTTGGGGCATTTATACTTTAATGGTAGTATCCATCCTACGCCTACCATTTTGGTTCACCATTGGCATTTTGGGCATCCATTGTAGGTTGGTGCTTTTATGTCTTCTTTTCCTATTTTTACGAATGGGTTTTCAAGGGTTTTCTTTAGCATTGTTAGTGTTTTTTCCATTTCTTTTACTTGTTCTAGCATTTTCTGCTTGTTTCCAGCGTGGTAGTAGTCTAGTAGGCTTGCACATGTGTTGAATAGGTCGGTTAAAAGTTTATCTAAATGCTTCTGGATACTCATATTCCTTCAACTCCACTTGGGTTGAGTTGCAGTTTGGGCATTTTTTATATGGAACTATGGTTCTTATAAACATTTTGCTTAAATAACATTGTGGATTTTTACATCTAAACTTGTATGCTTTAACCATAGTTTACCTCGTGAAGGCTATTTTACTCCACTCTAAAGGCTTCCTCTTAACTAGGCTTAACTCTTTATAGTAGGGGCACTCCTTATACTTGTCTTCCTTTATGTTTGCACAATACTTAGTATAATGTTCAAGGTCTACTTCTTTTTCACATCCAGCCAATAACGGGCATATCATTTCTAGTTATCACCAAAATTAACTTTAACTATTAACACTTAAATATTTTTAATGCTATAGATATCTACTTGGAGGCAATGAAGCTATGGAGCTAACTGGCGAAATAATACTTGCATGTGTAATCATCATAGTTGCTGGTGTAGGGCTTGTCAACGGCAACCTATCAGCCCAAGACTTCATCACCATTCTAGGAATGATTTTCAGCTTTCTAGCTGGATTTAAATTAGGCTTCTATAGGGCTTTAAAGCAGATTGGGGGGATGAAAAAATGAGTGAAGAAATATATCGTGTAGTAAAAAACTATATTAAGAGTCGGAATAGCAATTGGAAGTTTATTTTTGGCGGTCAAGTTTTCGATAAACATAAACTTTTAGAGAAAATGGAGAAAGACCTGAAATTCAGAAAGTTTATTATAGAGCAAGTAATTAAAACAGCAGTAGACTTGCTCACACCTAAATAGCCGTTTAACGGTGATTACACATGTTAGTAATAGCCCCCCGCTTCGATGAGGCAACCCAATACTCATATAAATGGACTTATAATTTAGTAAAAGAAATTGGGAAACCATTTGAACCTCTTTTCATTCATGATGCTACACGGGAAAACTTTGAAGAAAAAGTAGGTAAACACAGCATAATAGTCTTCTATAATCACGGCGATGAAAAGGGACTATACGCTCAAGGTGGAAAAGAATACATTATAGATAAAAACAACAATCATCTACTAAAAGGTAAAATCATCTATACTATGGCTTGTCTATGGGGTAGTGACGGCGGAATAGACACTTGGAAGAAAGGAGCCAAAGTGGTTTGGGCATACAAGGATGTCTTTGCATTCACCAATTACGAGGAAGAACTCTTCATGGAATGCGCCAACTACGGACTAATACTCTACTTTAAAACTGATATGAGCTGGGATGAAATCTACAAGGAAGCAATTAAAAAGTTTGATGAAGCAATCAAGAAGGCGAAAGACGGATGGACTAAAATCTGGCTTCGCCATGACAGAGACGCCTTAGTATGCTATACGGAATCTAATCCGCCTCAGACAAGTAAATGTATGCTTAGAAGAATTGCTATAAGGCTTCTAGGTGCAGATGTAGCATGGAAACTTAAGAAAGCTAAGATTATAGGGATGCTTTTAGCCTTAATTGGATATGGAATTGCACTACATGATTTTGCTCATCAAGTATGGGAGCTTAAGGGAACTTCAATTTCACTTGAAGGCGGATATATAGGTTTCCTACTGTTACTTTTAGGGTTAATTGCACTTCTCTGGTGTGAAGACTGAATGCTAAAAAACCATAAGGCTTAAATACTTTTATTCTCTCAATATATTAATGGTGATATGGATATGAGTGAGAGAGAGGAAATAAAACTTAAGAAAGTGCATATCAACATCAGAGAGGACTTATACTTCAAGCTGTGGGAATTCATCAAACGAAAGTATCTAATTCCAACGAAGAAACTGCACATCGAGATTTCAAATGCAATCGAGGAATACCTCAAAAGGCATGGCAAGGAATACGGCATAGAGGTATAATCTGTGCCTTCACGAATGTTCAAATTCATAGATTACACTTTAAATCCAATAGTTGGCTGTTACCACAACTGCATCTACTGCTGGGCTAGAATGCAAGCTAAAAGGCAGAAGCATAGGTGCATGTATTGCTACTATTTTATTCCGCACACTCACATTGAAAGAATATATGAAGACTTCACTACTGGCGTGTTCAAGAGGACTGCTAAAGGTAGAACATACTTTATCTGCAGTATGTCAGATTTATTTGGCAGTTGGGTTTCACATCACATCATAGAAATCATCCTAGACTTCATCCGCTTCAATAAGCAGTCAACCTTCTTTATTGAAACTAAGAATCCAATTAGGTTAAAGCACTTCATAGACGATATACCAGAAAACACGATTATAAGCACAACCATTGAAACAAACAAGTATCCCTACATATTCATTTCAAAGGCTCCATCTCCAGAACAGCGATATAAAGCCTTCAAAGAAATAAATCATCCACACAAACATGTAAGCATAGAGCCAATAATAGACTTCGACTTAAACACACTAGTAAAATGGATTAAGGATATCCAGCCAGAATCCGTCAGCATAGGATACGACAACTACGGCATTCTAAAGCGTTTCAAAGTGCCAGAGCCAAGCAAAGAAAAAGTTGACAAGCTAATCAGCATTCTAAAAGATTTTACATGTGTAGAAGACAAGAGGAAAAGGTAGCTTAACACCAAAACCTTTTTATATTCACAAGGTTATATTATATTATGGGGGTTAAAGAAATGAAGCTTAAGGATTATGAACCAACTATAGATTATCGCTCTGGCTTCGTGGTAATAGAGGATTTAGAGAACGCTCAGCAAGTTACGGTTGATGCAAAGAAACTTGCGGTTATGCTTAGAATTGTTCAGCAACTTGAAAAGCTGGGCTTCGATAAAATCACTATAACGGTTGAAAATAACAATCCAATAGTGATAGGTGGAAGGAGAATTGGAATAGCTTTAGTTCCAACATTAGAAGAGAAGTGGTAGGCTATGAAGCTCCTAGAGGTTTTCAAGGATTTACAGATAGAAATTATAGGTTCAAGTCAGCATGGAAGATATAAAGCCTTGTACATGGTTGTTCCCCGTAAAGATGCTGAGCCAATTACACTTGAGAAGTTAAAACAGTATGTTGAGAGGCTTCAACAGCGATATCCTCAACGGCAATTCTACCTTAGAAAATATAAAAACTACATAGTTTTGACTCAGAAAACTGTTATAGCTCCACGTGGAGTTCACGGAGAAATAAAGCGTACCCGAAAAATAATTAAGAAGTATGAGAGGCTTAAGCTTCAAACACCAGTCCACCAATACTTGATATTCAAGCTGAAACAACGGTTAAGACAGCTATACAGAAGAATTAGAGTCAAAAAGGATGTAGTTTCAATATACTTTGACCTTGAAAAACAGAAGATTTATGTTCCAAAATCACATGTAGACAAGAAACCTAGACTAGTAAACTACCTTCTAATGAGAACTCTAGGAGCACTAGGAATATCAAAAACAAAATACATTAAAACAATTGGGAGAGGATAAAGAAATGTTCGTTAAAGACTATATAAATAAATTATGCACTAAATGCCCACATAAAAGTTCATGCTCAATACTAGCCTACAAAGACGAGCCTTATCATTGGCATAGACTAGTAGATGAATGCCCAGCAGTCCTTGCCTTCATACAAACTCTAATTAAAACAAAGTCTTTTCAAAACCTAACTACATGTCCAGTCTGCGGTGGAAACCTAATAACTTACAAGTTGAAGGTTTTAACTCACGCTCTACAGCATGAACTGGAAGTTAAAAAATGCGTTAAATGTGAAAGAAGGTGGTGTATATTATGAAGTGGAGTCTGGAAAACCCCTATATTCGAGATGCAATATGGTTTCTAGCATTCCGTAAACGTAAAAGGAAACAGAAGAAATGAACCACTATTTTCTTTTCAGCTTATTTATAATCCAAGCTATGAATCCTAAAATTATTGCAAACCATCCAACTACTACTATAAATATCATTGGAATAAACCAGAATACAACCACTATTGGTATCGATGGAATAACAGCTATAAGAAGCAAGGTTAAAACTATTAATCCTAGAACTGCTTTAACTAAATTTTTAATATTACTCATTTCAGCTCACTCGAATGGGAAAACACTTCTCTCAGAGCTTCGAGGTCGAGGCTTAAATCTACTTAGAATTCTCTTTCTCATTCCTTCAAGTTTAACTGCAACCATTATTTCTTCAACCATTCTGTTAGCCTTTTTTCTAACTTCATCTTCCGTTAAGTCGAAGTTTGTAGCTCTGATAACACTATAACATATATCATATAGCTCCGTTCTCGCTTGGTCTTCCGTGATATGTCCACCTAAATATAAGTCTGCAATATAGTATATGCTTCCAGCTATTCCAACTCGGTCTCCAACCCCTACAATTCCGCTTAGAAGACTTAATATTTTGGCTTGTAGGCTCAAATTAGCCCCCCTCGAATTCCTCTATTATTCTTACTATTGCACGCATTATTAAGTCTTCTTTAGTTACTCCAGTTTTCCTCTCTATTTTATCTAGCTTCTCCCATACTGTTACTGGTATAATTATACGTATATCCCTAGTCGCCATTCTTTCTCGTCCTCCGCTTCTTCTTTCTCAGATATTTAGCTACTCTTATACTTGCATATTTACTCTTAAGTAGTTTAGCCAGTTTACCTAGATTGAATGCAAAATACATTATTGTTTCATCTGGAATTTCAACTTCAAGCTCCAGTTTAAAGCCCATTTCAGTTGGAACTAATTTACTCTTAGTTATCAATTCTACATCATATAATAACAAGTTGTGTATTCTCGTGTGGAAGTATCTTTCAGCCATACGCATTGTTTCCTCGACAGCCCATGCTAAACCTCTAATACTGAACTCAATATCCTCTACGCTGATAGGCAGTTTTTCACTTAATTTTTCAGCTTTCGCTCTAATTTTACTTTTCTGCAATGACGTTTTATAAGTGGACACCATTTCCAATTTCCTCACTTACATATGTAAGAGTTTTCAATATATATTTTTTGAGCAAAATTATTTGAGGTGATAATGGATGCCCCTATATAGGTCTGGAATCGACATGTATAAGAAATATCAAAAGAAATACAACCCCACAGTAATTAGCACAAGATTCACAGATGTTCAGGATGTCGCCCTTGATAGGGCTAACGAGGGACTTGGAACCATTGCCACCATTAGAGAGCTAGTGAGACCAATACTCGATGAGAACGGTGTTACTGGTGGTATCAGGGCAACCTATTTAGCGTTTGCAACAAAACTAGCAAAACATGGATTACGCCAGAAGGGTAGCTCTGCTACTAAAATTGCTACTGCCCTTAAGAGCTACTTTGTTTCCGCTTATGACCTTGACCCCGATATTTGTGATGAAATTATACAAGTGGTTGTCGGCTGGCTAGTCGCCTACTAGACTAATGTAAATTAAAACCATAATCTTAAATAAGCTTCATTTTTTATTTTTTTATGATGAGCTATGGTTAAAGTAGAGTATGGTGTTGTTTCAAGTTATGTTCCAAGTTTAAAGACTGTTGCAAGTGACATTGCATATGCACTTAACAAGCTTGGACATTCAGCTAGATATTATAGCTATCAAGTGCCATTTTATAAAGCAAAAAACCTATTCAGCAAAGCAATAATATTTATTCCATTTGACCCAGTATATGTTTCATCATGGTGCTTAATGGCTAGAGACTACAGTAAAGCACACATCCCAAACGTAATATACACTACAGTTGAAGGAATACCAAAAGAAAAGATGATAAGGGACTGGCTTCGCTCAGACCTAATCTACATTGCATGCAGTCAATATGTAAAAGAAATGCTTGAAAAAGTAAACATACCAGTAGAAGACGTTATTCCTCACGGAGTAAACCTTACACATGTAAATCAAGCAGAACCCATGAAGGAATACTTAAAACTAAAGCTAAACGCCAAAGTAGTATTCGGCACAGTATGCTCAACACTTCCACGCAAAGGACTAAAAACACTTGCTGAAATAGCAAAGATGCTTGAAAAAGAGCTTCCAGAAGCAAAATTCTATGTATACACACGTTTAATAGGTGAAAACCCATTTACTGGACTCAAAAACGTATTCGTAGACAGTAGATTCGGCAGATTAGATAGAACTAAAATTTTAAGTCTTATAGGAAGCTTCGACTACTACTTATGTCCATCATATGCTGAGGGATTCGGCTTACCACTACTAGAAGCACATGCATTAGGCATCCCAGTAATATGTGGAGAATACAAGCCTTTAACAGAGGTTACATGCCCAGAAGCTTCACTCTACGTTCCAATATACGATGTAATAGAGCAAGATGACGGCTACGGAATAATGTTCACCTATCATCTCTATGATGCAAATGAAATGGCAAGCAAAGTTAAGGAAGCATATGAAATTTACACATGTAATCAAGAAGAATACAAGCAAATGTGCAGTAAGGCAAAAGAACATGCCAAACAGTTTGATATATTAAAGACTTACTCTAAATTTTTAGATAGGATTTAAAATGCCAATGCTTCCAAGAAAGACTAGTCAAATCAAAAAGAAATATCATAAAAAAACGCTTAGTCAGAGTGCAATATATGTTAATTGGCTTAGAAATCTTGATGTAGCTCCAATGTTTGCAGAGTATGTTTGGCTTCAGATAAGTGCATTTGATTTGGCTCAGCTTGGCTTAGGTTTGCTTTATGATATTGCTCCAATTGACTTTGAACCATATAATATTGACTTCAATTTTATTCAGCCTTCAATAGATGAGCTTATGCAAGGTATATGGGTTAAATTTGAGCGTAAAAAGCTTGAGGAAGAATATGGATGGATGCTTGACACAGACCTATTTATTCAAGAGAATTTCATTCCAGAGTATCAAGAGCCAGTTTCAACTTCAAGGCTTAGAAAGGGAGTTTACGGTCAAACTAGATATGGTAGGTCATATTTTGACCCGATAATTGTCCGTGAATTTTTAAGGTCAACTATTATGAGGGCTAGGCTTCTTAGAACTCCAGATATTTCATATAAGAAGTTTTTAGAGGAATTGAAGAACTTTCTTGATTTAACTGGAATTGAGGATAAACATCTCTATAATAGGCTTATGCTATTGTTCTCTGCTCAGAAGCATGCATTTATACTTGGACTTTCAATTCTAGGATACAGCTTTCTAACTAAAACTGAAGGTGACTATGCAGTTATACCGTTTATGGATGCAGACGGCAATATCTATGATGTTAAGTTTAGAACGTTAGACCAATTATTATACGGCTTTATTCTTGGTATAACTCCGCTTGGAAAAGGCATGCTCATGCCTAAAACCTCAATTTTCAAGTTAGAAGAAGGAAAGAAGAATCCACCAATACTAAAAGCATTAGAAAACAAGATTAGAGGCATAATTTCAAGAATATCGCTTACTGCATGGGCATATGGAAACTACAACAAGCCAGAGGAAATGACTAAGCCACATGAAAGTGAAAGAATGGAGCAATACGACATGATTCAATGGCAACGACGCAAAATTGAAGAATGGGTTGAACGTCAAATACCAGCAGAGGAAGCCAATCCAGTAAAAATTAGACAGTATAAGAATGCAGTTCTACAAATATATGGTTGGAAAGCTAAACGCCATAAGTGGGGCTTCAATGCATGGCGTTTCACTACAGATGAGGAATTTAAACAATGGTGGCTAAACCATTGGACAGCACAAGGTTTAAATAGACAAACATTAGAACGATTATATGAGGGAGTAAAAAGATGGTTGCCAACCCTAAGAAGTCGAAAACTAGAGTTAGGAGAAAAGGTAAGACGGCGGAGACTCAGCCGAGCCCTATCACTATGACAGCACCACCAGTTCCAGAGGAAATGAGAGACGAGCTTACCTCATTAATGCAAGAATTACTAATGAAATGCCATGAACTATCCTTCGAGTATTCAACTTTAGACTGTGAAAAAGTAATGGAATGCCCATTAGGGCAAAAATGCAAAGAATTATTCAAAACAGTCAAGAAGCTGAATGAACTAGTAAAAAGCCTTGCTCAACCACGAGGGAAACCCACATATGTAAGATAATACAATAATACTATTGATGACAGCGGAATCAATCTTAATCCCCCCATTTTATATGGAAATAGACGGCGTAACCGTTGAAGTATTGGAAGTTCTAAAACACCAACTTATTTCTGGCGATAAATATTACACGGTAGCCCTCAGAATACACTATAAAGACATCGTCAGCAAAATATTCAACTTAACCGTCAAAGACGAAGAAGAATTAAAAAATAAACTTAAAATAGAGATAACTAAAATTAAGTTCATGGAATATGCATATGGATTAAAATATGTTAAAGGTGTTATAACATGAGTGAGCAAGAATATCTTATGTTAAGCCCAGAAGAAATAGAGAAGATGAGCAAAATACTAGCGGAAACACTCACACAGCAACCAGAAATAGTAGAAGCAATATCCATAATTAAATTCGAAGAACTAACCGTCATCTGCACAGACGAATTATTAGAGTCATTATTTGCCATAAGACTTGAAAAAATAACTATCATACATGAAGATGAAATTACACATGTAATCAACCTAGACTTAATAGCATCATGCACCTTTGGATTAACTGACCCATTAGGACAGCTTCAAGAATGGTTTACAAATATGCTTAATTCTATTGCAGGCTTTATTGTAAGCGGTGTTCAAACGTTTATTAATAATTATGTTTTGCCAGCTTTCGGCAGTTTATATGGTAGCATTAAAAGCTTTATTGATACTTATGTTCTTCCAGCCTTTGATAATTTGCTTAATTCGATTACAAGTTTTGTTGTTGAAACTGTTATACCCTCAATAACTGGCTTCATTGATACTTATGTTCTTCCAGCATTCGGTAGCCTTTACAGTAGCATTTCAGACTTTATTAGTACTACTGTTATTCCATTTATAAGCGGTCTTGCAACGACTGTTAGTAGTCTAATTAGCTCTGCAATCTCATCTATAAGTGGAGTTATCAGCTCAGCTGTTAACACCATCAGTAGCAGTTTATCCAGCATTTATAATTCACTTTCAAGTGCAATTAGCGGGGCTATTTCCACTTTAAGCTCCGCATTTTCAACATTAATTGAAGGTGTGCATAGTGCTATTTCTGGTGCCATCTCCATTATATCTGCAAGTCTAACTTCAATTTCCCAGTCAATAATTGGTTCAATCGCATCTGTAAGTAATTTCATAAGCGGTATAGTAGATTTAATTATGAACACCATAATGGGTATTGGAGCCTCACTATCTGGCTTATTCAACTTCCTAGTGCAGTCATTCAGAAATATTTCCAGCATGGTTGCAACTGGATTTCAAGCAATATCAACAACATTCATGGGATTCGTAAATGCAATACTACAGCTACCATACCTATTGAAAAATACATTTCAATCTATAGGTGAATGGATATGGAGTGCAGTTCCAGACTGGCTTAAAACACCAATAGAAAACATAGGTAAATTCTTCACAGTAGACTTAGTAAACGCTGTAACCATGTTTTCAGCAGGCTTACAAGAATTCATGTCAGACCCAGCAGGCTGGTTTAAAGCCAACATAGTTGAGCCAGCATTCGGTTTTCTAAGCTTCTTAGGAGAAAAAGCATCAAGCCTAATTACATTTATAATTGATATGCTTAAAGGCGTGTGGAAAGCAGTTGAAAATGCTTTCTCTGGCTTCATGAAATTTATAGGTAGCGCTCTTTCTGATTTTCTTAAGGGCACATATGAGTCACTTGGAGAAATTGGTGAAGGTTTTAGACCTATATTTGAAAGTGCATATAAGCCAATACCAAAATCTACTGGTGAAAAAATTTCAGAGATATTTAAGCCATTCTTTGAAGATATATTTGAAGAATTGAAAATTGGAACACCAGTATATCTTGCAATTGACTATGTAGCTAAACAGATATTCAATCAATTTTCAATTGCTACTACAATTCTGCTTTCACCTTTCTGGGCTCAAATACCAATAAGATTAGCCTCATTCATACTGTATAATGTAGGTCAATTCATTCATGGATTGGAGATTCCAATAAGAATTAACTTGACACCATTTGGAATAGGAGTGGATAAAACTTTTAATCTTGCAAAGGCAATAGGAGCTTCTCTAAGTCACTTCTCAGCTGAGATTAGGAAATGGGTTGATGAGGTTGGCAGAGGAATAGTTTATGGATTTGCTATATGGGCTACCCGACCAATTACAAAGTCACTTAACTTTTTGGTTAGAAATATTGTTCCAGTAGAGCTTCCACAGCTTAACGTTATTAGGGAGTTTACTAGGCGTGCACTTGCACATGAAAACTATAATGAAATTGTTAAGCTGGCATGGTATTACATGGCTCTCTACGGATACTCAGATTACGTTGTAGATTTATTCTTTAAATCAGCTGAAGAATACCACATTGAAATAAAGGATAGATTTGGAACTACGAGAAAAATACCTTTAGCATTAGTTTATAATTTGCCATCCGCTTCAGATGTTGCTCGAATGGCTATCCGAGATATATTTGGTGCAGGTGGAACTGCAATAGACAACTTTCTTAAAATTTATCAAGCTACGGGAATGTATAAGGATGTCGGCATACTATACTATATGCTACACTATAGATATCCTCCTCCAGAGCGTCTTTGGAACTTTACTACACGTGGAATAAGCGGGCTACTGTGGGCTGACATTTCTCCAGCTTTAAAAGAAAAAATAAAACAAGAGGCAAAAAAGCTTGGGGCAGTTATGCCTACACCAGCATATACATGGAACTTTAAAGCCAAAGAACTATTCACAGCTTTCCAGCTATATATGACGTGGCATGACTATGCAAGGTTTTCATGGATTAAAAAGGAAATGCTGAAAGCAGATGAACATTTCACATCAGACAACTTGATATACATTGACACGCTGGCTGACATTCCAACTAAAATAGACCAGAGATGGATGGTTAAATGGGGCTTATATGAGCTTTTAAGTAAAAAAGGCGTTTCATATAAATCTCCAATACAAGACTTTGTTAAAAAGATAGTTGAAGATAATCCAGCTTCAAAAATACAAATGGATTTAACTAACTTTTCAAGAACACTTCAAGCAACGGGAATGCATCCATACTGGATTCCAGTAACCGCCGTAGCTGAAGCCATGAATGCATTAACAGAGGAAAGAACATATATGAGAACTGGTGCAATCAATCTATTCAAGGAAGGCTTCATCTCAGATGAAACATTGAGTGAAATATTTAGTGGAGCATTCACAGTATCCTTCAAAGTTTCATATTTTGATTTAACTGATTACAAATGGAAGAAAGGATATATCAACTTACCAGTAATGTATCTTCCAGCGGAGCGAAAACTACTTGAATTAAGAGCCTTCATGGATAGAGCCCTAGACATTCTAAGAGAAATACAAAGAGACATCAGTCAAGCATATCAAGAAGCAATAATACCAGATTATAAAACATACAAGGAAAGATTAACAAAAGTAATTGAAAGTATTAAGAATTTGGTTCCAGAGAAAATTAAAATCGAATACGTAGAAGAACTTTATAAACCCTATGTTGAAGCATTAGGAATATACCGTGAAGTCTATACGGTTAGACGAATACGCTCATGGACTATGAGATGGCTTGGCTGGATAATGTATCGTGTTGCAACTGGACTTGTAACGGAGAAAGAGCTTTCACAGCTTGTAAGTACACTTGCAAAGTATTCAAGGCTAACTAATACTGAATTGACTTTCTTCAGCGATGTATTAAAGGTTATGAGAGGCATAGCAGTTAAAGAGTATATTCCAACTCCAACTCAAATTGCAACTATAAGTGAATACGTAGCGGTTCCAGAAGAACTTATTAAGCAATGCTTCGAAATTAGAATGATTCCAGAAAAGTGGAGACCAATATGGGCTAAATACATTAAAATTAGACCCTTTGTAGATGACGTTAAAAGCCTCTTAACCACTTATAGGAGAGCCCTACTATACATTGAAATTCCAGAGGAAGTTAAAAAGCAAGTTGAAAAACTAGCTAAGTTTATCGGCTTCTCACAGATGGAAATGGATATATTGAAGCTAAGAGTTTCACTTGAAGAATTAATTCGAGACAGTAGGGAATACATTCCTACACCATACTCGCTAGCCACATTATGTGAATATGTACCTAAAGCCAGAGAGTTCTTCGACGAAGTAATGAAGGCTAAAAGAGTTCCAGAACGATGGCAGAAAATATGGGCTGAATACATTGACGTTAGACCGCTAGTAAATGACGTTAGAACATACTTGAACAGAGCTGAAAAACTATACGTTAGATTCATGATTTCAAAGGAAAACTTCCAGAAAATACTTGACGAAGTCTCCAAGTTCTTAGGCTACACAGCTAAGGAAATAGAGTTCCTAATGAAAGTTACAGAGCTTGAGAGAGCTAGAAATGCATGGACTGAACTAATAGGCACAGTTGAAAGACTAGTCTCCCTAAGCGAGTATTCACCTACAGCAAGTAAATATGCACTTGGAAAGCTAAATGCAATGATAGATTCACTACCAATACCAGATGACGAAAAACAAGAGCTAAAGAAAATGTGGGAAGAATACATTAGAAACCGTCCAGTAAAATCAGAGGCAAGAATGTATATAACTCAGCTAATAAACCTCTATGTTGACGAATTAATAACTGATTTAGATTTCAAACGTGAACTGCAAGCAATGAAGAAATGGGGCTTCTCAGATAATGAAATAATGTTTTATGAAGCTATAGCGGCACTTAGAAAAGCACGTAAACTAAGAATACCTATAGGATATCCAGAAGAAGAACAAGCGGGCTGATATCCATGTCAAGATGGGGTTTAGGATACAAGGCAGTTGAAATTTTACTGCCAGAAGAATGGAACAGAGTTATTGATGCACTTCAAGACTTAGATGAACGTATTAAATGTGGTTTAGCTGAATTTACTGGTGATGGAACAACATCATCATTTAAAATTGGACATGGAATTGGAGCTACACCTACATGTGTAATAGTAGGGAAAGGCTCATCTGACTTGCCAGACATTGACTATTGGACTGCTGATGACACTTACATTACCGTTTACTTTAAGTCTGCACCAGCAGTTGATGTTTCAGTTAAAATTTGGTGGCTGGCTTTAAAGTGGTAGATGATGTATGCGATACATATTTTATGCTTATCCATTGTTCAAAAGGGTTAGCTTTAATGAAATAGCAGAGAAACATGTAGAGCAACTTAAAAAATACTTTAGAGTAGAATGCATAGATGAACATGCACTCCCATTTCTCGGCGGAATACTTAGACCATTCATCTTACTTCAACCATACTTCTACCCATTTCAGAACTATGAAAAACAGCTGACAAGAAAGCTTGGCAAATGGAAGGGAATTATAGGCATAGATGTAGCTGACTCAAATAGAATAAGTCAATATGCTGTCAGACTCACAAGCTATGCAAATGCAATGATTGTTCCATCAACCTTCGCTAGAAACTCATACGTAAACTCTGGAGTTAAAAAGCCAGTATATGTTGTTCCACATGGAGTAGATGATGAATGGATTACGCATGAAAAAGCAATGCCAAGCGCATTCAAGTATCTTGAATACATTAAAAGGGTTAAAGGCAAGAAAGTTATAGTAAGCTTTATTGTTCACAGCGAATACAGAAAAGGCTTAGACCTACTCATTGAAATTTATAATAGACTTAGAAGGGAAAGAAAAGACGTTATCCTAGCAATAAAAGATGCCTTCGGAGTAAAACTAGTAGAAGACAAAGAAAAAAGAATACATAATGGATGGCTCAAACAGCAAGAAAAAATGGAGCTATTCGACTTATCAGACCTATACCTACTTACAAGCAGAGGCGGGGGATTTGAACATCCACCACTAGAAGCAATATCACGTGGAGTCCCAGCAATTGGAGCTGAAGGCGGAGCATGGCAAGATTACATGTGTAATTGGATGCTTGTTCCATCAAAGCCAAGTGGCATAGTTCTTGCTGGAAATCCAATTCATGTAGGCATAGGAGTTGAAATGATAATTGAAAAAGCAGTTAATAAGGCTCATGAAATCCTAGACAACCTAGATGAATATAAGGCTAAGACAAGGGAATATGCAAACACGGTGATTAAAGAGAAATTCACATGGACAAGAGTAGGTTTATTATTGAAAAAAGTAGTTGAACATCATATATCTGAAGCCATATAGGATGTGAAAGGGGATTGTTATGGGTAATCTTTTCGTCTGCACGACAGTTGGAGTAACAAGATACCTTCATGAATGGCTGGAAGGCGTAAAGCTTCTAAAACCTTCAATCATAGTTATAGCCAGAGATTTAGATAGAAGCGAACCATTAGAAACATCTGAACAATACCATATTATAACTTACAGAACATATAAGGCATGGAAAGGATATGAGTTAAGGCATCTGGGTTATGAAAGCGATTACTCAATAGGATTAGGAATAGTTAAGCTAATGGAGTTCTTCCTCTCAAGAAATGAAACACACTTCATACATATTGATTCAGACGTAATAATCACAGAGCCATGCGTAAGGAAAATCTATCCGTTAACATGGGATAATTTAACGATAGTTACACCAGTAATCCCAAGAGACAGAATGGATGACCCAACTGTAAAGCCAATGTGGTTCTGGGATTCAACAAACTTCGGTTTAAGTAGAAACTTACTGGAAAAAATGTTTAATGACATAAAGCAGATTTTAAATGACCCACATCCAATAGACATCAAAATTCATAATGTAATACGATTACACAGACCTAAGCATTACAGAGAAGTAAGAGAGGGAGTATATCATTATATAAGAGGGGTTAAAACACCTTTATAATGGTGATTAATTATGTCTGAGAAGATATATGTTAGTTGGGATGGGTTAAAATGGTTTAAAAATGATAGAGGTATTAATCCTAGAGAGAAAAACGTTCTAAAAACATTGCTGAGCCTCATAAATGAAGACTCAATTTTCGTTGATGTAGGTTCTCATATAGGTTTCTATGCTGTTAGATTAGCTTTAAGATGTAAACATGTTCATGCAATTGAACCCAATCCAGAGAGTGTCTTTATTCTTAGAAGAAACCTTGAACTCAACAACATAAAGAATGTTACCGTTCATCAATGTGCATGTGGAAGAACCCACTTCAAAGCAAAAATATATATTGCTGACACATGCACAACATTAATCCCAAGAACCAATAGAAGAACCGTTGAAGTTGACGTCAAACCATTAGATTCCATAGTAAAATACTGTGATGTTGTAAAAATCGATGTTGAAGGATTTGAAGAAGAAGTCTTACTGGGAGCTAAAAACCTAATTACACATGTAAGACCAATATGGATAATCGAACATCATGATAAGGGAATGGGCATTCAATACTATCCAGAAACAAAAGGTATGAGTGAAAGAATAAGAAAGATACTTTCAGACTATATTAAAATAACATTTGATGAAGGAAGGTCGGCGTATATTCATAAAGCAAAGATAAATCAAGTTCC
>Ga0190363_1000749_pt1 | contig 19386 bp, 21 predicted proteins | sample 48721867_MG_FD_161272 | JGI IMG/M metagenome (GOLD analysis project Ga0190363, IMG submission 161272) | Hydrothermal vent microbial mat bacterial communities from Southern Trench, Guaymas Basin, Mexico - 4872-18-6-7_MG | ecosystem: Environmental > Aquatic > Marine > Hydrothermal vents >... | reverse complement strand
TTTCTCACTGCTTTTGGCGTAGAGAGGGGGTACCTAGTAACTAAAGAGGTTGATGAGGAGATTGTAGAGAATGACAAAAAAATTGTCGTTACGCCTGTAACCAAGTTTATCTTGCTCTTCTCTTCGCAATTACCTTAGTTTAGTACCAGAGCATTTAAGCATACTAACTATATGGCACAATAGTTTACTTTCTTTAGATCGTTTGTGATAAAACTTGAGGGAAATACCACTCAAAGTATTATCTTTATTCTGTTAAGAAAAGTCTTGAAATGAAGGGATATAGGATAATCTGTAAGTTTGGGAGGATACTTTGCATACATTTCAAATTTTTCATCTAGAGCCCACATTTGGTCAAGAATTGACTTAGGAGAGATTTTAAGCCCCATCTGAAGTTTAGCAAGTCTTATTTGAGTATCTAAAGGGAGGTCCCAGGTAGAATAACCAGCAGCAATTAGACTGGATGCTTTTCTCAGAGTATCTCTCCAGATCTTCTGGTATTCGTTAAGCTTACCCTCGCCCCGAACCGTTTTTTTGATTATATCTGCAAGTTTCGGAGCCATTTTATAGATGTAATGAAGGCTCATCCCATAGACTGGATGGGTCAGACCGGAAGCATCACCAAAAATTACTATGTTGTCATTTACAACTTGTTTCACGAACCCATAGGGATAAAGGACAGATCTTAACTCTGAACCTTTTTCAAACCCAAATAACTTCCTTGCTTCTTCTATCTCTGGGAATAAAATTCTGTCTCCCCTTTTGAATCGATTGGCCATTCCAAATTCCAAAAAGTTGTCATCAATGGGGTAGATCCACCCACCAAAGTTTGCAAAGCCCACTATTAAATAAAAGGAGGAGGGGTTAATCCATTCAACAGAGGTCGCTCTTTCAAATTTCAAAGCATTCACAACCGGAGGGAGTTTAAAACCCGCTTTTTCCCTCAAATTTTCTCCTCCAATACCAGAACAATCGACTATAACCTTCGCTTCAATCGCTTCATCTTCTAGCTCAACTTTTCCAGGCTCGTATTTAATTACCTCACCCTTGATTACATCGCTTCTTACAAGATTCTTGCACAGTTTTCTGTAATTTACCAGACAAAAAACGTCCTCATCGAATTCGTACACCTCCCTCGCCCCATTAACCGTCATCAAGGTGTAAGAATTGTAGGTTTTAACAATTGCATCCTCAAATTCAACAATTTTTAGAAAGGTTACCGCACTAACATCCTTAGACCCTACTTCCTCTTTCTCAATTAAGACTGTATCCAAACCTTCAAGCAAAGAATCGAGTAGGGAACCTGAGTAACCTCCTCCGATTATCACTACATCGTGCATTGGGAACAATTACGTCTGCCTTTTATATAAGTGTTCATGTTGAACTATTTTATCGAGGTTTACTTTAATTTCCGTAGTTCCAGTTGTGTGTTTTGTTTAGATTATTCACGAAGACTACACTTCGATATTTCGGATGAGCTGATGCTAGATGTCCGAACCGAATTAAAGATCGCCAAAAAAATCATGAATTACCTTTTCCTCCCACTCATACTTACACGTCTCCCGTCCGTAGCTCCAACCCAACAGCTGAGAAACTCGAGATTGCATCCCCTTCTCCAGCCTTAACTCCCAAAAGTAATACCACGAAAAATCACGAAAGGTATAATATCAATGGAAGTAAATTCTTCTCATGGTAAAAAGAGAGATTAAAAACGTATTCATCACAGGTCTCCTTATCTTCATCCCGATCTCCGCAACCCTCTTCATAATTTTCTGGGTTTTTAAATATATTGAGGACTTCCTACATCCCTACCTCTCACACTCCGGATATTACTACCCGGGAATGGGCTGGCTCTTAATTATCGTCATAATTTTCGCTCTTGGACTCCTTGGTCGCTTCACACTTGGAAACAAGTTGATCGAGTTCACAGAAAACCAGCTTAGAAAGATACCAATTATAAGAACGATTTACATTGGAGTTAAAGAGGCGACGAAGGCGATCCTGGTTTCAGAAACTGAAAGGTTGAAAGGAGTAGTTTTAATTGAGTATCCAAGAAAGGGAATTTACACCTTGGGTTTTACGACGGGGGCGATTATCGAGGAAGCTCGGGAGAGAACAGGCAAAAATCTCGTCAATGTATTTGTTCCAACCTCACCCAACCCAACTTCTGGATTCGTTATCCTTGTGCCCGAAGAAGAAGTCATATACTTGAAATTAAAAGTTGAGGATGCGTTGAAGGTGATTATTTCGGGAGGCTTTACGAAATAATTTTTCTGAATTTTCTAAATGTTTTTATGAATGTTATAAACTTTTAAGATTGAGCAAGCAAGGATTTACCAAAATCAGGACAGTATCTTCAATATATCGAAGATTGAGCAAGCAAGGATTTACCAAAATCAGGACAGTATCTTCAATATATCGTCTTTGGTAAGCTTGTTTCTTCTCATTTGGTCTTTCCAAATTTTCCTAAATTGATAGAAATATTCATGGAGTTCCAGTAAATCTCTACAAAAGACGACCCTGTGACTTTCAATTATCTCCATTTTCATGTAAAGCGGGAGTTCTTCAAAAAACCAGACATCATATTTCTTTTTATAAACATCTACTTTCCTAAAAATTTCTTTTAAGATTTCTTTGGGACTTAGATCCTCTTTAACCTTAACAATGCAGATGTCAACATCTCTTCCTCCCCCTTCTAGAGATGACCCAAACACAAGAACTGCCAGAGCTTTGTCTTTCAAAAAGTTTAATTCCTGCCTAAGAGTAACTAACTTATCTTGATTTCCGTTATCTTGAATTCCATTCATGTCTTTTCTCCCAGCCATTTTTTGACCGTTTCAATGAACTCCTCAACACAAGGAATGACCTCTAAAATAGAGTCTAAAGCGAGTTTATCATTTATCCCGTTGTAGTGATGAACTAATCGGTTTCTTAAACCATTGGCAGTTTTAAGACACTCTGCGATTTCTGATTTCATAAAAATTTCCCCCCATCTTTCAATATTTGTATAATCATCTTTTGGGATGTGTTTTTCATCCTTTAGAGACATCGCGATGATGTCACAAACAGCCTCTACTATCTCCTGTGCTGCTTTATAAACTGCAAGCTTTGCTTTTTTCTCGCGAGAAGCGTCTCCAATCCACTCACTGATGTCGGAAACTCTCTCCCTTATGTGATCAATTTTGTCAATATACCTAGAGAGTCTTTTCTCATTCACAAACATCAATTACTACAATTTTATATAAAGTTTGGGGATTGAACTTATTTATTTCTAAAGACGATACTCAATGTAATACAGAGATTAATCGCACCCTAATCGTACTCTCTCCAAGTCTTCCCGCACTTTGTGCATCGGAAAAATCTCACTTCGCTCTCATCTGCGGCTCTAAGCTGTCTCAGCCACCAGAAGGCCTCCCTATTGCCACAGGCAGGACACACAACATTGGTGGTAGGAAGGGTTTTGATGTCTTCTCCTTCAATAACGGGAACATCATCGCGATTCCCCTTTGAAACCACCACAAGGCTCTCGCTTTCATCAATTTCCTTTTCATAACCACATTTTCTGCAAATGGCTTTATTTTTATTGTAGATCATGATGCTCTTGCATTTCGGACAGAATTCCAATCAAATCACCCCTTGCATCTTCTATCATTTTCTCATGATCGAAGGCAAGCTTTGGAAGCTTGTCGAGTGGGAATATCTTTGCTTCCCTCGCGTCACTCCCAGCTTTCAGCTCGCCTTCACCAATGACGATGTAGCAAACCGACACAAAATGACCCCTTGGATCGCGATTAGGTTCAGAGTATACTCCTACGAGCTTATAAATTTTCCCATCCAAACCGGTTTCTTCCTTCAACTCTCTCAGTACAGCATTTTCAGTACTCTCTCCATACTCCACGATCCCGCCAGGAAGGGCGTAATATCCTTTAAAAGGATCATTTAACCGCTTTATCAAAACGATACCTCCTTTATAGGCCACGATAGCATCAACGGTCAGCATAATATGTTTAGCGTGCTTACTCAGTTTATTCTTCATTTGCTTCATTTTTCACCTCCCATCGAGAATGAATTTTCCATTGGGTAGAAACTTCTTGGCTAATTCGAAACCTCTTCTCACATCTCCAACCCTGCTGAGGACATGAGTATCACTGCCAACGGAATATTTCAGCTTTCTATCTTCGCACAACTGAAGGAAGCTTGTTGGCGGGGCATCATGACCCGTATTTATCTCAACGGCAATGTCTCTTTCGGATAGTAAGTCGATTATCTCCATATCCTTCTCTACATCCTCATTTACGCTTCCAAACAGAGTTGAATGGAGATGGCCTAAGACATCAAATTCGTTTTTTTTGATACATTCAAGAATTCTACGATAGTATTCATCTGTAGAAAGTTGAGCATGAACTGACGCAAGTACAATATCAAACTTGAAATCTGGAAGAACGATTTCTCCATCTGCCAGAATCCCGCATTCAACACCACTCAGAACCTCGATATCATACTTTGAAGAGAACCTCTCTATTTCCTCCTGCCTTTTTTTAGCCTTAGCCTCTGTCAGACCAAATTTGTGCTCTACGGAGTGATCAACTATCGCTATGGTTTTTAATTTAGCCTCTTTCGCCTTTCTGATAATTTCCTCTATTCTCCCAGATCCATCTGAATAGCATGAGTGGATATGCAAATCATACATACAAATTAACGAATTGTTTAAGTACCTAAATTAAGTTTTTTGCTCATGGATTTCCTCATCCTCATTTCTATAGCCTTGATGCTTCTCTTTGTCGTTTCAAGGATGAAAATTTTAGGGGGTGTAGGCTGGGTTCTTTTTTCTTTGGAATGGGTAACCCGAATTCCCCATTTTCTTGAGATAAACGACTATTTTAATTCAGTTGTGGCTTTTTTAGCATTCATCTTCTTTGCCTTCTTAGGAATAATAATTTTAAGTGATAAAGGAGAGAACTTACAGACATTCGTGGACATCACAGCTTTCTCCTCCCTAGCATCACTGATCTACTTTCCTTTCGCGATCAATAGCGGTCTCGGCACCTCTCTAATAGCGATAACTACAGATCTCACAGCAAAGCTTTCCAATATTCTAGGGTTTGGCGTGCAAAAATTCAGCAACAATATGCTGGTGCTAAACAACCACTATGTGGAGATAATCCTTGCATGCACGGGCATAGAAAGTATGGCTCTTTTTGCCGGAGCAACGCTTGGCGTAAGAGCGGATTTTAGAAGGAGACTGTTTGCTTTCCTCATTTCAGTTCCCGTGATCTATGTTCTTAACCTTTTAAGAAATGTTTTTGTTATCACGAGTTTTGGATATTCGTGGTTTGGGGAGAACAGTTTCTACATTGCCCATCACGTTATCTCCAAAGTTCTAGCAACAATAGCCCTTATCCTTATATCACTGGCGGTGTTCCGGATCCTTCCAGAATTAGCAGATTTGATATACAGGTTGAAAGATATATTTGAAGAGAGACTAAGAGGGGAGAAATAATGATTGAAAGATGTGGTTTGAGAGTGATCTTGCTTGAAGCAATTCTGTTAGTTTTTCTCCTAGTTATAGTCCCTACTCTAACCTTTTTTGTTTTATTACTCCTAGCTTTCACGATTTTCTTTTTTAGAGATCCGCCAAGGAAGATTCAGGATGGAATAGTTTCCCCAGCGGATGGAAAGATAGATTTCATTGAAGAGCAGAGAATTGAGATATTCATGAGTCCATTTGACTGCCATATAAACAGAGCCCCCGTAGATGGGAAAGTTGAGAAAATAGTTTATAAAAGAGGGAAATTCATCCCGGCTTACCGCAGAGATGATTCTACAGAAAGAAATGAGATATATATAAGAAACAGCGATGGGGTTTTTAAAGTCACCCAAATAGCCGGGTTCTTTGCCAGAAGGATAAATTGCTACGTGAAAGAGGGCGACTGGATTCAAAAGGGTGAAAAGATAGGAATGATAAAATTCGGTTCGAGGGTCTGCGTTGATCTTCCAGATAAGTACAAGATCATGAGAAAAATTGGAGAGAAAGTGAGGGCAGGGGATACAATTGCCCTAAAAGAAGGGGATGGGACAAATGAGCAGAAATAAAAGAATAAAGAACAAAGAACAACGAATAATTTGATCCTAGCCAAGGTTCAAAACAAGGCAAATTTTAATTAGTTGGTGGATAATTTTTTAAAGGACATGGTGATGGGATGTTCGGAGCTTTAAACGATATACGTGCTGCAGATATCGTAACGGCATTCAACGCGCTTTTTGGTTTTCTTGGCATATATTTTGTTTTTTCAGATCTCCAGCTCTCAGCCCTTTTTCTCTTCGTCTCGGTGATAATGGATGGAATTGATGGCGCAGTAAGTAGAATTGAGCTTAGTTTACTTGGTGAAAATCTGGATTCACTTGCCGACATTATATCTTTTGGAGTTTTGCCATCGCTCATGCTGATAGCAATATCTGATAGCTGGATTTACTACTCAATCGCCGGATTGTTTCTGATTACCGGGATGATTAGGCTTGCTAGGTTTAACATACTTAAGATTAAGGATGAATTCGTTGGATATCCAATTACAGCTTCTGGACTCTTCATTGGATCGCTGATATATCTGGAAGTTTCAAACTACATCATTGCCACAGTTGCCTTCATTCTATCCTTTTTCATGATAAGCAATCTTAGGTATCCGAAAATAAGAGATAAGCTTCTGCTGATTTTCACTGCGGTTGTGCTAGTTTCAGCCTTTTTCATCAGAGATTCAGCGTACATACTAGCAGGCTTGACAGCTTTATATCTTGCAAGTCCGTTTCCAGAAAAGGTGAGAGGATGGCAGGAGAGGAGGAGAGGAGAGAGGCTGCTTTCGAGGCTGGGATAAAGTTAGGCGCCCTCTTTCACCAGTTCGTCGGGGTGCCTGTAAGTTTGGAAAATGCTGAGATTCTCGAGAGAGCGATGGAGAGTTGTATGAAATTGCAGCCTTACGTTGTCGATGCAGAAGTCAAAATCGATCGTAAAAGGCTGAATAATAGGGTCTCAGATTTTGGCTACACATCATTAACTGGAGAGATGATTGAGGCGAAAGTAAGGGTTAAGGTTGGGGAGACTGAGGTTTCGGCCGTACTGAAATGGGACGAAGAGAAAAGGTATCCCCTTATGAGGCTGGAGTGAGTTAAGATTTAGCTCCTCAGTTAGAGCTAAAAGCAACAATTCATCTTCTAAAAGGTTAGAAAAACTAAAGAAAAACTAAAAATAGGAGATAAATGTAAAAAACAAAACCATTTAAACCATTTAACTATTTAATCAAAAAATCACCTATCTCCCATATGTGGCCATTGTCTCCCCATATTGGATTATGCTTCCTTCCATAGCATTCTCTAGGTCGTTCCTATTTGATCCTGGCTTTAAGTCCAGTTCCATGTCGAGAACGTAAACTCTGAAGAAGTATCTGTGAGGCTTTCCGGGTGGTGGGCAGGGTCCTCTATATCCTATATTTTTGAAGTCATTAACTCCCTGAATCGCTTTCAAGGGTGTTTCTACTATCGAATCTGTGGGAAATGCTTCAGGGATTACTACCTCCTTGCTTGCAGGAATATTCCAGATTATCCAATGCGTAAAAGTTCCAATCGGAGCATCAGGATCATCCATTATAAGCGCTATAGACTTTGCATGTTCGGCAATTCCAGTAATTCTTATCTCAGGAGAAATGTCCTCTCCATCACAGGTGTACTTTTTCGGGAAGGTTGAAAATTCAAGTTGAACGACCACTTTCGGCATACTTTCAGGCGTTTTCTCACCTCCTTCTTTTTGATTTTTAGTTCCACTACATCCTGAAAAAGCAGAAGCGAGCAGGATTGCGATTAATATGATAGCAAGTAAGGAGACTCCAATTTTCATAGACGCCACCCCGATCCTAATCAATATCTAATGTTGTAATATTGATTGTAATACTAGAAATAGATTATCCTGAGTAGTCTAATTGCGTGAATCTAGGTCTTTCATCAAACTGGTATCTTATAAGCTGTCTTTTTTTGCTATCATACCTCAGCAGACGTTATACGTAAAAAGTAATCACATGATGAATTTGGCAACGGTAAAGATATATACCTTCAGGTGAGAAACTTAAATGATGAAATAAAGTCAATTAGTAAAATCAATTTAGACCTCAAATTAAAATATTAGCGTTACCCGCATCTAATTTCTGCCACACCGGGTGTTGTGATGGCTGAAGAGAAAGAAGCCCAAACAAGAAAACAGAGGATAGACAAAAAGTTAAAAGAGAGCAGATGGGAAGTCATCCCTTATCATGATAAAACAGATTTGACCTTTTACACCCACCATGCTGTAGAAGAATATCCTACTGCAAATGGTCCTGCAGATTATGCCCTGTTCTACGATGGTAAAATAATTGGGATAATTGAGGCAAAAAGACTCTCTTTAGGTCCACAGAGTGCTCTCATCCAAGCACAGCGTTATGCTAAAGGAGTTTCCAGTCCATTCAATTTCAATGGTTTTAGAGTTCCATTTATCTATTCAACAAATGGCAAGATCATTTGGTTTCAGGATTTAAGACCTCTGAACAGTTATTCCCGTAAAGTATCAAAATTCCATACACCTAAGGCGCTCTGGGAAATGTTACAAAAAGATTTTCAGAATGCATGCCAATGGTTTGTAAAGAATCCTAACCAACATCCCAAACTGCGTCCATACCAGATTGCTGCGACAGAGAGTATCGAGAAGGCAATCTCAGAGGGGAAAAGAAATATTCTTGTTGCAATGGCAACTGGAACTGGAAAAACCTACACAATGATTTCAGAAATTTATCGACTTATGAAGTCTGGAGTCGCCAGACGTATTCTTTTCTTAGTGGATCGCAGAGCTTTAGCTGCCCAAGCAGCCCTTGCTTTCAGTACGTTTGAGGCTGAACCCGGACAGAAGTTTGATCAGATATATGAGGTCTACAGTCAAAAGTTTAAAAGAGAAGATTTAGAGGGAGAGAAATTTGACCCAAAAGTTTTGCCGGAGAACTACCTGACTGACCCAAAACCTTCTCACGCATTCGTTTATGTCTCAACCATCCAAAGAATGCGTGTCAATTTATTCGGGTGGGAAAGTGCTTTTGAGAGTAGAGCCGATGATCCAGAACACGAAGAAGATGCAAGAAAGCTAGACATCCCAATACACGCTTTCGATGTGATTATTGCTGATGAGTGCCACCGAGGATATACTGCAACTGAAGAAGGTAAATGGAGAGAAGTTCTTGATTATTTCGATGCCATCAAAATAGGATTAACCGCAACACCAGCAGCACACACAGTAGCCTATTTTGGTGAGCCCGTATTTCGTTACGGATATGAGGAAGCGGTAAGAGATGGATACCTTGTAGATTACGATGTGGTGGCGATTTCTTCAGATGTCAGGATTAAAGGTATTTTTTTGCAGGAGGGTGAACGTATTGGAGAGATCGACCCTGAAACTGGGCTTGAGAAACTAGATAGGTTAGAGGATGAACGCTTTTTTGATGCCTCAGAAATTGAAAGACGAATAACCTCTCCAGATAGTAACAGGAAGATTATCAAAGAGATAGCAAAGTATGCGCTGGAGCATGAAGAGAAATACGGGAGATTTCCCAAGACATTAATCTTTGCTGTAAATGATTTGCCACACATCTCTCATGCCGATCAGGTGGTTCGGATATGCAGAGAGGTCTTTGGTAGGGGCGATGACTTTGTTCAGAAAATTACAGGAACCGTGGATAGGCCCTTGCAACGTATTCGCGAATTTAGAAACAGACCAAAACCGGGAATTGTTGTTACGGTGGATATGCTTACCACAGGTGTTGACATTCCGGCGTTGGAGTTTATCGTTTTCATGAGACCTGTTAAATCAAGGATTCTCTTTGAACAGATGATGGGACGTGGCACAAGAAAATGCGATGAGATAGGAAAAACTCACTTTACAGTTTTTGATTGTTTTGGTGGCACCTTGCTTGAATACTTCCGCAATGTTTCAGCATTCACCATAGATCCGCCTTTGAAGCCTTCACGTCCGATTAGCGAGATTATAGAGAACATCTATCAAAACAGAGATAGAGATTACAACATCCGCATTCTGGTTAAACGATTGCAACGTATCGCCAAGAATGTGTCAGGAGAAGCTTATGAATTGTTCGAGAGGTTCATTCCTGATGGAGACATTGGCCGATTTGCCACTGAACTGCCTAAGAGATTGAAAAATGATTTTGTTGGTACAATGAAAATTTTAAGAGAACCAGAATTCCAGAACCTGCTCGTTAACTATCCGAGAGCGAAGAAAGCATTTTATGTGGCCTATGATACACAGGATGATGTCAAATCCGAGCTTATCATCAGAGAGCCCATGGGTGAATATCTAAAGCCAGAGGATTATATCGAATCTTTCAGCCGTTTTGTGAGAGAGAACAAAGATAAGGTAGAGGCCATTAAAATCCTGCTGGAGCGCCCTTCAGACTGGGGAACTAGAGCTTTGCATGAACTTCGCAGAAAGTTAAGGGAAAATAGATTCACGGAAGATAAACTCAGGAAAGCATATCACAACGAGATGGCTGATATAATTTCTATGGTTAAGCATGCAGCTAACGAAGAGAATCCCTTACTCACAGCTCAGGAGAGGGTAGATAGGGCAATTAAAAGGATTACTGAAGGTATGGAGTTTACTGAGGAACAGCTTAAGTGGCTGAATTTGATAAAAGCTCACCTTGAGGTGAATTTAGCAATCGATCAGGAAGATTTCGATAACATCCCAGCTTTTAGTAGAAAAGGTGGATGGAAAGCTGCCTCAAAAGTTTTTGATAATTTAGAAGAGCTTTTAAAGAAGATTAACGAGGCGGTAGCTGCATGAGTGATATAGTACAGAAACTTTGGGGATTCTGCCACACCCTGAGACATGACGGTATTGACTATGGTGATTATATAGAGCAGATAACATACATATTGTTCCTCAAAATGGCTGATGAGAAGAAAGATATCGTTAAACTTCCTGAAGGTTGTGACTGGCAGAGTTTGAAAGAAAAAGCTGGTATGGAACTAAAAGAGCACTATGAAGACATTCTCCGCAGGCTGGGAAAGGAGCAGGGAGTTTTAGGGGACATTTTTGCGGGAGCGATGTCCCGGTTTAACAACCCTGTCAACCTGAAAAAGCTCATCAACCTCATCGATGAAGTTGAGTGGACAGCTCTGGATGTGGATGTAAAGGCTCAAGCTTATGAGGGTTTGCTGGAGAAAGCTGCTTCAGAGGGTAAGAAGGGAGCTGGACAGTATTTCACACCTCGTATTCTAATTCAGTCTATTGTAAGAGTTATGAAGCCCGATCCTAGGGTTCACAAAGAGTTTACAATCTGTGATCCTGCATGCGGAACAGGAGGTTTCCTTGTTGCATCCTATGAATGGTTGATGGATGTAACCGGTGGTATCCTCCCAAGAGAGGATGTGGAGCGTATCAAGAAAAGGACATATTATGGAACTGAACTCGTTCCAAGGCCAAGAAGGCTTGCTTTGATGAACCTTTTCCTGCACGGAATTGAGGGGAACATTGAGCTTGGAGATTCCATCTATGCACCGCCTCCGAGTGCAAGATACGATGTGGTATTAACAAATCCACCTTTCGGAACCAAGGGGGCAAATCAGGCACCCGAAAGAGACGATTTCATGGTGAGGACTTCAAACAAACAGCTCAACTTTATCCAGCACGTTGCTACCATCCTGAAGCCCGGTGGAAGAGCAGCAATCGTTGTTCCTGATAACTGTCTTTTTGCAGAGCAAGCTAGCCAAGTTTTCAAGGATTTGATGGATGTTTGTGATGTTCATACCATCTTAAGATTGCCAATAGGAACATTCACCCCATATTCTCCGGGTGTTAAAGCAAACGTGATATTCTTCACCAAAGGTAGACCAACAGAGAACGTGTGGATTTACGATGCAAGAACGAACGTGCCCAGTATCACCAAGAAGGAGAGACCTCTGACACCGGAACACTTTAGGGAGTTCGAGGAATGCTATGGCCCGGATCCAAACGTGTTCAGTCCAAAAGCGTTAGAGCATAGAGAGAAAATGGCACAGAGAACGGAAAGATTTAGAAAATTCCATATCAGCGAGATTAGGGAGAGAGATTACAATCTTGATATATTCTGGTTGAAAGACGAATCACTGGAGGATATAGATGATTTGCCTGAGCCTGCTGAACTTGCAAGTGATGCGATTACCCATCTGGAAGCTGCTGTTGATAGCTTGCAGGAGGTTTTGAGGATTCTTGAAAGTAATGGAATGAATAATAGTGGGTGAAAGTTGGGATGGAAGGAGAAGAGTTACCTAAGGGTTGGGTGTGGAGTCATTTAGAGGGGATCGCTTTAATTAACCCTCGGCACCCTGCCAATATTTTAGATGACGATACTCCAGTTTCATTCGTGCCAATGACTGCTATTAGTGAAGATAATTGGAGAATTAAAGCAAATGAGACAAGACCATTTGGTAAAGTTAGGAAAGGATACACCCATTTTGCAGAAGGAGACGTTCTTTTTGCCAAAATAACACCATGTATGGAGAATGGAAAGGCAGCAATTGCAAAAAACCTAGTTAATGGTATTGGATGTGGTACTACTGAACTTCATGTCATTAGACCACAAGGAAATATCCCACCTGAGTTTATCTATTATTATATCCATCAGGAGTTATTCAGGGAAAAAGCGGCAGCACACATGACAGGCACAGCCGGACAATTAAGGGTTCCTGTAGATTTTATCAAATCCGCACTTATTCCACTCCCTCCACTCCCCGAACAACGCATTTTAGTCGCCAGAGTTGAATCACTACTCGAGCGGGTGAAGAAAGCAAAACAAGAACTTGACAAAATACCCGAAATCATCAAAAAATTCCATCAGTCTGTGCTTAAACAAGCGATGAGTGGTAGGCTTACGGCTGACTGGCGAGAAAGACATCCTGATGTTGAGCCCGCTTCTGAACTGCTAAAACGCATTCAGGAGGAGAGGCTGTGGAGGTATGAGGAGGAAGTAAAGAGAGCAAAAGCGGAAGGGAGAAAAAAACCAAGAAAACCTAAAAATCTTGACGTTAAGCCGCTGGATGCTTCGGATCTGTCTGAAGTGCCGGATGGGTGGGTGTGGGTGAAATTATCAGAGGTGTGCAAAAAAATTCAAGATGGTTCTCATTTTTCGCCACCTAATGGGCCGAAAGGAGAAGTAGGACCAGATGGAGAGGTATATTCAGTACCTTATATAACTGCCAAAAATATAAAATGTAATGGGATTGATCTTAGTGAACTTACTTATGTTTCTCTCGAGGTTCATAGAAAAATATATCAGAGATGCGATCCAAAACCAGGCGATGTTCTCTACATTAAAGATGGGGCTACAACTGGGATTGCAGTGATAAATAACCTCAATTTTGAATTTAGCATGCTATCAAGTGTTGCTATGTTAAGACCTGAAAAATACCTCATCCCAGAGTTCCTTTGTTATTATCTGAACTGTCCCGATACCTTCAACAGAATGACGAGTAAGATGACCGGAACTGCAATAAATAGAATCATTTTGGATAGAATTAGAAACGCTGAGATTTCACTTCCTCCGTTAGAAGAACAAAAAGAAATCGTCTGTCGTATCGAAAAACTCTTCAAATTCGCCGATGAAGTAGAGAAACAAGTAAAAGAGGCCCAAAAACAGGTAGAAAAAATCTCCCAATCTATCCTCACCAAAGCCTTTAGGGGGGAGCTTACTGCTGATTTTCGGTATGCAATCAAAAACTGGAAAAATCTCGATATAGAAGAGCGAAAAAAGTATCTTATCGCCTTACCGGAAAATGACCGGGAAAAGGTGCTTTATTCAGACGAATTCCCTATCGAACCAGCCAGTGTGCTTCTAGAGCGTATAAGGGCAGAAAGGGAAAGAAAGAAAAAAGAGAGCAGACGTTTAAGAAGGAAGAAAAGTGGGCAAATCACCTTGTTCGAGATTTAAAATTAAATGTTTAGTGTTTAAATTGCCAAAAATAATAGAAATAATCCCACCTATGCCAAAAGCTTCTTTTGGCCTTTTATTCTCCTTAAAAATTCATTTAACGTTTCCTTTTCCCTAATATAGTCCCTTGTCTCACTTTTATCAATATACTCTCGTGAAACATCAAATTCATCTCTACTAGCCAAAAACTCATGAACCTTTGAGATCGATAATAGCACACTCAATTTTTCATAATCTCTCCAAGCCCTCTAAATCAAACCTATGGCAAAACTTCAAAACCATGGATTCTAAAATCTGAATCAAAAGTAAAAACCTGTTTTAATTCCAATCTTTCCATCAGTGCAAAGCTAAGACAGTCTGTAAGATCTATTCTCTGATCATTATACATTCTAAAGTATTCTAAAGATTTAATCCAGTCTTTTTTAGTTTCCAATTCCAAAACAACGATTTTACTGTTAAGAATTTTATCAAGCTCGTATATTGCTTTTTCCTTCCCAATTCTTTTTGTAACTCCATCCAGATACTCTATCAACACATGCTTTCCAATTACGAACCTTGTCCCTTTTTTAACAGATTCTTTAAGGTGCTTGACGGCATTAACATGATTTTTGTCCCTTTTGTCACTGAGGGCTATAAGGGCGCTAGTATCAATGTATTCCATTCTTGAGCGCTTCATTATACACCTCTTATTTTTTACATCATTCACTTTTTCACTTATTCCTCCAGTCTTTTCTCTCGCTCCAGTTTCCTTCTTTTGTTTCAAAACTTCCAATTATCTCGAAAAAAGGATCTTTTTCAAGTTCTTTTTCATGTTTTGCGATGTACTCTTCGATCGCCTCCCTAACTACATGTTTCATGCTTTTCCCCTTATATTTTGATATATTTTTGAGGATTACATGTAAATTTTCATCAATTTCAGTTTGTATGTATTTTAGCTCAGTTCCAACTTTTTTCATCTAATTTCACCAATTATCATTTTTACATTTTTAGTATTAAATATTTTGCGTTTAAATCTTTTCTTGACCAAAGTTTTTCGATTTCATCAAAAAATTCCGCTGTCCTGTAGTTTAAAACTAAGTTATATTAAACCAGCAATCCCCTCTCTAAGAAACTCACATAATCCTCCTTATTTCTCCCTATTATAACATGATCGAGAACTCTAACTCCAATCAGATTGCATGCTTCAGCTATCCTCTTTGTAACCTTAATATCCTCAACAGACGGTTCTGCCTCTCCACTTGGATGGTTGTGAACCAGAATGACCGAAGCTGCTCCCTCCCTTGACGCTTCCCTGACTATTTCCCTCACATCAACTGTACTTGCATCAAGACTTCCTTTACTCAACTCCAGATTTCTAATAGGCTTGTTACCGCTGTCCAGTAGAATAACGCTAAAAAATTCCTTCTTTGCATCTCTCAGATAAGGAAAGTAGTAATCGAACACATATCCGATGACATCTCTAACATCCTTTATCTTTTTCATTTTTTCAGCTTTCTCTCTCATTAGTCTTTTTCCGATTTCCATGGCTGCTTTGATCTGTGTCGCCTTAGCAATCCCTACACCCTCTATCTCACATAATTCGGTGATTGAAGCAGAATCTATTGCCCTTAAACTTCCAAAGTGGTTTAGCAGCTTTCTGGCAAGATCTTCCGCGCTGATGCCCTCACTTCCAGTCCTGAGAATTATCGCAAGCAACTTTGCTGTGCTAAGGTTCTCCGCACCATGTTTCACCAACATTTCCCTGGGCCTCTCCTCCTTAACCCACTTTTTTATAGGCTTATTTAATCTAAGCTCGGATTTCAAAATTTCCTCCTTTATAGCTTCTCTTATTCTTTTACAATCCTTCTCAGTCTTTAAATTCAGTTTTTCGATGATATATTGCTTAAATCTATCAGAAATTCTGTTTCCTTTGACAAAATAGATTCGTCCACTTTTTGTGCAGAATGGATAAGCTCGATTCAACGCCAAAAATTTTAGAAGTTCTCTCGTCTCATCTACCTTCATTTCCTCGCTTTCAGTCCTTTTCACCTCTCCTTAACTCCAAATTCAAGCATAAAAATTTTCAGCCCTATTGCGATTTGAATTCCATTAGATTAAATTAGATTAAACCAACAAGAATAAACTCCAAGTTGCAACTTCTTCTCCACTTTCACAAATATGGAAAAACTTATTCAAGTCAGAGCATATTGTTGATACATATAGGAGGTTCAAGATGAACGAGAAGGAAAAAATCGATATTCTTACAGAAAGGGTTCTTTCACGATTTAAAGGCAGAGAGATCGATCCAAAAGAGGTTTCGAAGAGGCTAAAACTGTTGATTTACGAGTTCAAGGTTCCAGAGGATGAGGCAGTAAGAACTGTCACTAACTACCTTTTAAAAGAATTGGATGTCCCCAGAGAAGAGATCGTTACAGAAAGCCCAATAAAGAGCATTTCAGAGATAAACAGGGCAGGAGAGTGGGTTAGCGTTAAGGCAAAGGTTATACAACTCTGGGATACAGATAGTCCAAATCTCTCCCAAGTTGGACTGGCTGGAGACCCAACTGGGATAATCAAATTCGTTATATGGGCAAAATCGAGAAAGCCTGAAGTAAAAGAAGGAAAAAGCTATTTGTTCAAGAACGTTGTAACTGACTCTTTCAGGGGCAGAATGCAGATCAACATAAACAGAAATTCAGATATTATCGAGCTTGACGAAGACATAGGCCTTCCTCCTCGGGAGATGGAGCTTATAGGAGCTTTGGTTGCAATCCAGCAAAACAGCGGATTTATTCAACGATGCAAGCGTTGCAACCGCGTGCTTAAGAAAGACGTTTGCGCCGTACACGGAAAGGTCGATGGATACGATGATCTGAGGATAAAAGGTGTCATCGATGATGGAGTAAACTATTACGAAGTGATCTTGAATCAGGAAAACATCAAAAAACTAACGGGAATAGGAATTGAGGAAGCAAGAAGAATTGCTTCTGAAAAACTTGACAGAGAATTTGTTCTAGAAGAGCTGAGAAAGAAGCTATTGGGATATTATTTCAGAATTTCCGGTTCAAAGGGGAGCAGATATTTTCTGGTGAAAGAGATAGAGTTTCTTTCACCCAATGTCGTTGACGATGCCGATAAAATCCTTTCAGAGACCGAAAAGCTAATGGAGGAGATCTAAATGGACATCCTAAAAAGAGAGATTGCAAGAAGGGTTTTCGCTTTCGAGCTTTCAAGATCTAACTACGCAACAGCAGAAAGCGGAGAACGGTCGCCAAAGTACATCCTGACTCCTACTGGAGTAAAATGCAATCGAGTTTTTATGGTTGGTGTTTTGCTCGAGAAAGAAGAGGTAAGCCCAGACTCCAATTTCTGGAGAATCAGAGTGAGCGATCCTACGGGTGTTGTTACCGGGTTCGTTGGGAGATACCAGTCTGAAGCTTTAGAAAGCCTGCTTGAAATCGAACCACCGGAGATAGTTTCCATAGTTGCAAAGCTCAACCTCTTCCAAGGTGAGACAAGAAACCTCCTCTCTCTCAGACCAGAGTCCATTAACATCTCCGACAGAAAAAATAGAGATTTTTGGGTGATTGAGACGGCTAAAAGAACCCTTGAAAGAATTAAAAGGATGAAAGAAGATGGAGATAGAAACGATGACATTAAACTTGCCATGGATATTTACAACCCTGACCTCAAAGAGTACCTCGAGATCGTGAAAAAAGCTGTAGAAGCTGTTAGGGAGGAGGCTGAGGTTTTTGCCGAAAGGGGAAAAGAGGTTAGTGAGGCAAAAGGAGAACTAGGGATAGTCGAAGAGGCTGAGATTGAGGAGATAGAGGAAACGGAGGAAGAACAGAAGGATGAAATTGAAAAGAGAAAAATAGAAGAATTGAAACTCGACTCTTTCGAGTTCGATGAGTTCGAATTTGAGGAGGAAGAATGGGATCTGAGCGATATTCTGGATGAGGAATAAACCCTTGAGAATCTGAAGAATCTGAAGTACTAAAATCTAAACTCAAAAAACTCGTAAGATAAGAAAAATTTTTATGGAGTTTAACCGAGCTTAGCTTCCCTAGGTGATTGGATGGAGGCGAAAAGGGTATCCGAGATTTCAACATCTCAGATAAGAAAGATGTTTGAGGTTGTTGAAAGAGCGAAGAAGAGTGGAAAGGAGGTTATAAGCCTAACAATAGGGGAACCAGACTTCCACACCCATCCGGAAATTCTTAAGAAGGCTTATGAGGCTATGAAAAATGGTTATACGCACTATACTTCTAACTTTGGAATCGACGAGCTCAGAGAGCAGATCGCAGAAATGCATGGAGTTTCGATTAATGAGGTGATGGTTACAGCTGGAGCAAGTGAGGCTTTGATGAACGCAAGTCTGGCCTTTATAGAGAGGGGTTCAGATGTTATGATACCAACTCCAAACTTCCTTTCGTACTTTACATATACAAAACTATGTGAGGCGAGGATTGCAAGTATGGATACGACTCCAACCGATTTCCAACTCGACTCGAATGAATTGAATGAACATATGAGCAAAAACGTTTCCGCAATCTTCCTGAATTATCCAAACAATCCAACAGGAGCTGTTGCGGATCAAAAGACCTTGGAAGCCATTGCAGAGATCGCAAGAGACAACGATTCCGTGCTGATAAGCGATGAGGTTTATAGCTCGATTCATTACGACAAAAAGCCTGGAACGCTTGCGGGAGAGGAAGGAGTGGTTGTAATCAATGCCTTTTCCAAATCGCTCGCGATGACGGGATGGAGAATTGGCTACATTATAGCAGAAGAATCTCTACTCGATTCCATTCTCAAGATCCATCAGGTGAATGGTGTCTGTGCTCCCGCTTTCGCTCAGAAGGCTGTTGCAGATGTGCTTTCAGAGGGGATTGCCAAAGATATAACAGAAGGAATGGTTAGAGAATTCAAGAAGAGAAGGGACTACGTCTACAAATCTCTCAGAGACAGCTTAGAGGTTGTGAAACCTGAAGGAGCGTTCTACATCTTCCCCAGAGTTCCCATGGATTCAGTTGAATTCACAGAGAGGCTTCTCGCCGAGACAGGAGTTGCGATAACACCTGGAATCGCTTTTGGTAGTGAAGACCACGTCAGAATCTCGTATGCGGCATCAATAGAGAATCTCGAGAAGGCAATGGGCAGGATAAAGCTCTTTGTTGAGAATCTAGATAGTTGATTTAGTTGATTTGGTTGTTTCTAAAAGATAATAAACCTATCAAATTTTTTTTATGAAACTGGAGATTGAAGGAGATAGAATAAACCTCAGGAAACTAAAAGTTTCGGTCTCGTTCCATCATGGGTTGAAATTCACCTCCCATCCTATATTTCTATCCAGCTTCATAACTTTAACCAGAAACATCCCATAGATCTCCCCCTCATACCTCTTCTTCATGAGCAG
>Ga0190363_1000748_pt1 | contig 19393 bp, 18 predicted proteins | sample 48721867_MG_FD_161272 | JGI IMG/M metagenome (GOLD analysis project Ga0190363, IMG submission 161272) | Hydrothermal vent microbial mat bacterial communities from Southern Trench, Guaymas Basin, Mexico - 4872-18-6-7_MG | ecosystem: Environmental > Aquatic > Marine > Hydrothermal vents >... | reverse complement strand
TCTGAGTTCATCTCCTTCTGGAGGCTCAATCTTAATAACCTCTGCCCCCATCTCGGCAAGCAAAGCTGAAGCGAAGGTTGCTGAGGGACTTGCTCTGCTTACATCCAGAACAACAACACCCTCTAGTGGGCCATTTTTCAATCTTGCTTTCTCAATTTCGAAATACTCCTTCGAAAATTCATGCCATTCCATGTTATCACCACCTGAACAGAGGATCCTTTTCAGGATCGAAGTCTGGTGGGGGAGTCCTGCCGAAGAAGTCGACCCAGTAGCCTATGACCTTCTCTTCCTCTAATTTCTTAATCTCCTCGTCCGTGAATCCGAGAATATTTTTGAGAATGTACCTGTTGTGGTACCCAACTGGGTGGGCCGTCCATTTTACTCTCGCGGGAGTCTCGCTCATTTTTATTGGATTACCTACATGAACCATCTCTCCAAAGAGGGGATCGTTGTACATCCAGACGGTTCCTCTATCGCGGAGATGCTGATCTTCGTAGACCTCAAGGCTGTTCCTTGCGATACCAGCAGAAAATCCAAATTCTGCGCTTTTTTCTATTATTTCCTAGGCATCAAACTGCTCTATCCATCTCTTTATCTCGTTATCGATTTCTTTCCTTGCCTCGGGCTTTAGACGGGACACTAAGTCGGGGTACTTCTCCAGTAACTCTTCCTTTCCCATTGCTTTACAAATTCCCTCGAAGTGCTTGTTGCTTATCGCTGTAATGGTGACAATCCTTCCATCTTTTGTTTTGAAGGCATTTGCAATCATTGAAGCATCCCTGTTGCCAGTCCTCTTCCAGTCCTCTCCTTTTTTGGAAACGTAGCTCCAGATGAAACTTAGATGTCTTGCAAGGTTTTCGGCCTGTGTCACATCGATGTATTGCCCCTCTCCAGTTCTTTCTCTGTGGTAGAGAGCCGCTATTGTCACCATGAAAGCTGCCGCAGCCCCAAGCATGTCTCCGGGGTAGTATGGGAGTTTCATTGGAATCCTCTCTTGATAACCGGAAACAGCAGAGGCTCCACTTGCAGCCTGGCCTGCGGCATCCCAGCTCGGCCAGTTCCATCTCTCACCCCATTGTCCGAATCCGCTTATTGAAATGTAGATTAGCCTCGGATTTATTTCGCTCAGATGTTTGTAGCTTATCTCGAGTCTTTCCATCACGCCTGGGACGTAGTTTTCCACGAGGACATCGCTTCTCTTAACGAGCTCGTAAAAGATTGCTTTTCCCTTGGGGTGCTTTAAATTGAGGCCGAAGAAATACTTATTCCTCTGAACCCAAATAACTCCTAAGGAGTTGTTCTTCCAGAAACGGCTCCATAAATCGACACTTCTTAAGAGCTCTCCCATCCCCGGAGGCTCGATTTTAATAACCTCTGCACCAAAATCTGCCAGCAATGAAGCTGTCTCTGGACCTATCAGCACTTGTGAGACATCTAGCACGCGAATTCCTTTTAAAGCTTCGGGCTTCTCGAAGACCTTTTTGATGTCAAACGTCTCTTCCGCCCACTCAAAAAACCCATTCGACATGATCAATACTGATCAAAGAAAATATTTAATTTTTTGTAAATCTCGATTTGGCTGAGCTCTAAATGTTCGGGATTCTTATCGATAAAATGGATCTGGCAGTGGTTTGGTAAATTTAAATGTGAGCTCAAAATAAAAAAGCTCAAAAATCATTTCACGGAGACTACAGGAACCTCTGAATTCAGAATTATCTTTTGTGGGATACTTCCAAAAATGAGCTTTCCCGTTGGGCTTCTTTTCTTAACACCAATAACAATCATATCGGGTTTGATTTCTTGAGCAAAATCGAGTACGTCATCGCCCGGCTCCTTACCTCTAACCAGCAAATGAGTTTCTACCTCCAATCCTTCGGCTTTTGCCTTCTCCTCAGCCCATTTGAGAAGATTTTCCCCCTCTTCGATCTCCTCTTCACTGGTTCTGTCTCCCCCATATAGGGAGTGAACTATTACGAGCTTCTTACCCCTGAGCTTTGCCTCTTCAACGGCAAAGTCCATGATTCTCGTTCTCCTCTCCGATGTGCTTAACGCTACGAGAATTGTCATGGGAAAAATTCTCCCATCAAAATACTTATAGATTGCTATATAGGGCCGCGTAACAATACAGAAAACCACAGCTATGAAAATTATTCAAAAAGATCGTCAATCTCCTTTATGGGCTTACCTGCTTTCGTTTGAGGAGCGAGAAAGTCGATAAATCTTTGGACATCAACTCCATAGATCCTGAAGGTTACTGTAATTGGCGAGAGAATCGCATCCTCATCACTGAAGTTGATCCTGGAGATGGTAGCGGTTTGTTTATTGAGAAAGATTGTTATCTCATTCCCTGACACGTTTCTCAGCATCTCCTGTCTGGCTGTATCGAGAATTCTCTGTCTCCGCAGCAAATCTCGAAAGTGGTTTAGATCCTTTGCCTTGGCTTTAAGAACTCCATCCCTTTGGATTTCTATTACAGCATCGGGGAAGAAGTTCTTTATGGCTGAAGTCACCTTCTCTTCATCCTCGGTGGGATAAATTTTTGTTGTTATCTCGATGTCAACACATCTTAGAAATTCTCTTAGAACGGCTTTAACCTTTTCCTTGAACGATTCAACATCGGATTCGTTCTCAATTGTAAGATCACTTGCTTCCAAAGCCTCTTTCAATCCCCAGGATTCCTCTCTCTCATCTCTGCCTTTCAGCTCATCGAGGGTTGAAACGTCGTCCTCTCTCCCCCTTACTTTAGTCCTCTCCAGTCTTTTCTCAGTGCTCGATTCGATTCCGATTAGAATGAAGTCATCTCCAAACTCCTTTCTGAACCTTTCAACCTCTGCAATCCCCCTTATCCCATCTACAACGACCACTCCGCTATCCTTTCCCGCCTCCCTTATAATTGGTATGCATCTTTTTGCAATTGCATCCATGCCCTCTCTCTCCCTGAGCTCATTTGCAATTCTGCCGGCGTTTTCATCGCTGATTTCTAAACCTCTCTTTCTCAGCTCGTTTCTTATTACATCTCCCATAACCACAACAGGAATTCCCAGTTCCTTTGCGATCTTTGAAGCTGTACTTTTCCCGCTTAGAGGATATCCAACGAATGCGATGAGCTTCATAGCTCTAATAACATCGATGTGATTTAAATCGTTTCTCAAAGATCCTTTTCATGACTCCAATACACTCGAATGCATCAATGGTCAGACGTATCCAGACGCATCCAGACATAACAAACCAGACATAACAAATAAAAACTTAGGAATCTTTATTAACCCAGGTGAAGTTTGAAGGGGCTTTAAAGGAAGGAAAGGGATTCACCCTGATGGAGGTAAACGTTTCGGCTGGTGCTAAAGAAACGGGAGTCACGGGGTATAATGAGTGGAGAAAGGCAATTGAACTAAGGGTGAAAAGTCCCGCAAGGGAGGGAAAGGCAAATAAAGAGATAATCAGGGGGATGGAAAAATTATTTGGAACGAGGGTTGAAATTGTTAAAGGGATGAAAAGCAGCAATAAAGTTCTGAAGATCCATAAAGAATACGTAAAGGTTGTTGAAATCCTAAGGGATGTTCTGGAATGAGGAATCGAGGTATACCAGATATAAGTTTAACTGAGGCGGAAATAAAAGAATTAAGGACGATTGTTAAAGATCTAATAAAAGCATCCGAAGCTGGAGCTGTCATTGTTGTCGAAGGTCCGTCGGATAGAGACTCGCTAAGGGAGATAGGGATCAGGGGAAGAATCATTCTTGCATCGACCAAGCCGGATGTTGATGTTGTGGACTCGCTCCAAGGAAAGGAAGAAGTAATTATAATGTCAGACTGGGATGCGGAGGGAGGGAAAATCGAGAGGAGACTGAATGAGAGGTTCAAATCCAGGGGAATCGTTGTCAACACCGAATTCAGAAAGAGGATATTCAGAATCGTTGGGAGGGAAGTAAGCAGCATTGAAAGTCTCACCAGATATCTCGATTCCGTTCTTTAGGTGTTTGAATGTATAAAAAGCAAATTGCCCTCTATTTTGCCGGTTTCTGTGCTTATGCATCCTCAAGTATCGTCTTCCCCATAATCGCACCCTATGCAATCCTTCTTGGGGCATCTAAGGGAGAGGCTGGAATTATAGCCGGAGGATTTGCTTTGGTGACCTCTCTGACAATGATACCCTTAGGAATACTCGCCGATAGGTTTGGGAGGTTTAGAGTCATCGTTTTGGGGATGCTTCTCTTTATCATTACTCCTCTTTTCTATGCGATGGCCTCCAACTTCGCCGAATTACTTCTTGCAAGGTTTCTCCATGGATTGGCCATGGCTCTTTTTGTTCCTGCATCGAATGCTCTCGCAATAGATCTCTTACCTAAAAAAAGAGGAGAAGCTCTTGGGTGGATTGCAACTTTCACGATGCTCGGGTACTCAACTGGCCCGGTCATGGGAGGGGTAATCGCATCATCCTATGGTTACATTCCGACTTTCTACTTCTGTGGTGTAGTTGCTTTAGCAGGTTTTTCTCCTTTAATCCTCCTTAGAGGTAGGAAGGAATCTGGAGAAAGCTTAAATTTTGAGCTAAGCCTGAAACCGGAGAGCTGGGGGGCATTAGTAACCCCCTTTTTTGCAACCTTCGGAAGCGCAGTAATAGGAATTTTCGCAATTCCTCTTTACCTTCCTAAGTTTGGCGTTGATGTGACAGTGGTAGGGATCCTCACAACCGTTCTTTTCCTTTCTTCAGCCATTGTAAGGGTTCCCGCTGGAAAAATTTCCGATTCAATTGGAAGAAGGCCCGTAATACTTCTAGGCCTCACTCTTGAAGCCCTCGGAATTTTGATGTTCCTCTCCACCGATTTTCCCCTCATAACGCTTGGCTCGATCATCACTGGCGTTGGAATGGGACTAGCAAACCCGGCGGGCTTTGCTCTACTCTCAGACCTGCTCCCTCCAAGAATGCGTGGTTTTGCAATGGGGGCTTCGAGCACATCTTTGCAGCTTGGAGTTTTTGTTGGCCCAGCGATTATGGGATTTGTTGCTGGAGCTTACGACTACTCTGCAGTTTTCATTTTGACAAGTCTTATTACTTTTTTAGCAGTGATTACGATCTCTTTTTTAACTGCAAACAGGAATTTTAAAGCAAGCCAAAATTAAACCAAGTCAAAAATTTGAGGAGTCCGTGGAGAGATGAAGCTGGAGATTAGATTAATAGGGAAAAAAGGAGGGAGCCAAAAGGTATTCAATGTGCTTTTCATCTCCGTATTCTCTGCAATGCTAGGCTTGGGAATAGTTGTTCCCCTCCTTCCTTTCTATGCTGAAAGCCTTGGAGCCACTGGAATCTGGATAGGAGCTATATTTTCTGGCTTTTCCCTTTCAAGGGCTGTTTTTATGCCCATCATAGGGAACCTCTCTGATTTGAGGGGGAGAAAGATCTTCATACTTTCAGGCTTGCTCGCCTACTCCCTTCTCTCCTTTTTGTATATCTCCGCCAATTCGGTCTACGCTTTAACTGCTGTTCGAGTAGTCCATGGAGTCGCCTTCGCGATGGTGATTCCGATTGCAATGGCTTATATAGCAGATCTCTCTCCTGAAGGCGGTGAAGGAAAGCACATGGGAACTTTCACTATCTCGATGTTTTTGGGGATGGGATTCGGGCCTTTGCTCGGGGGAATAATAAAGGACACCTACGGAATGGAGGCAGTCTTCATCTCAATGGCTATTTTTTCAATCATTGCCTTTATTATCTGCCTAATCTTTCTTCCAGAAGCCAAAGGAAAACATGTTGGATCTTCGCTGAGGGAGGCTTTGAAGAGTAAAATCATGAGGGCAGTTCTCTTTTTTAGAGCGATGAACGCGTTTGCCTATGGAACTTTCATGGTCTTCCTTCCTGTTGTTGGCTTGAAACTGGCAAATCTAAGGCCGACTGAGGTTGGAATCTTGATAAGCCTCAGTATATTTACAACGGCCTTTCTGCAACGGAAATTTGGGAAGATAGCCGACATTAGGAGGAAATCGTTGCTGATCGTTTTTGGATCGATTGTAGTAGCTTTCTCCCTGTTCATGATTCCCCTCTTTAATAGCTTCACTTATCTACTTACCGCAGCACTCCTCATCGGAATCGGTGGTGGAATCTCCTTGCCATCAGCCATGGCGATAGTGACGATAGCCGGCAGAGAGGTTGGCCAAGGATCGGCGATGGGAGCTTTCAACACCGCGATGAGCATTGGGATGATAACAGCCCCGATGATTTCGGGAGGCATAATGGATTTGTTGGGGGAGTTCTACGTTTTTCCCTTTTCTGGGGTCATCATCCTGCTCTCTATCCCGGTTTTCTGGGTTATGATCTCTGATAGCCAGATATAGGTATGGAACAGGTATCAGGTATTGACTAGCAGGATTAGCGGGACAGGCAGACTTAAATATTATCTTTGTAAATTTTGAATAAATGTCCGAAGAAGTTATTGAGGTGAGAGATCTCTCAATAAGCTATGGCAATTTTGTTGCAGTTAAAGGGTTCTCATTCAATCTTAAAAAAGGTGAGATTTTAGGGTTGTTTGGAAGCCATTCTTCAGGAAAGACATCAGTTCTCAGGGCGATAATGGGGTTGGTAGATTATGAGGGGGAAGTGACTTGTTCTGCTTCTACAATCGGCTACATGCCCCAGAAGATTTCGCTGTATGCGAACCTTACGGTTGAGGAAAATCTCAGATTTTTTGCCCTTATAAATAGAGTTGAGGATAAAATCAGAGATGAGAGGGTTAGAGAGCTTTTAAACTCCTTAGATCTTGAAAACCTTAAGACCTCTCTAGTTAAGCGTCTAGGTTATGGAATAAAACGTAGGCTGATGTTTGCAGCATCAATTATTCATGATCCGGAGGTTTTGGTTCTTGATGAGCCGTTGAGCAACTTGGATTCGCCAACGAGGGAGAGGATATGGGAGATAATCGAAAGGTTAAAGGAAATGGGAAGGGGTATTCTGCTGGCTACAAGCAACATCGAGGATGCTGAGAGGTGTGGTAGAGTAGTTTTAATCAAAGATGGTGTGAAGATTGCAGAAATAGAGCCGGAGAGGGTGAAGGAGGAAAGAATCCTTCTAAAGCCGTTTAAATTTGAGAAAGCGATGGCAGCACTTGATGAGTTCGGTTTCAGGTATATTGTCTCAGAGGATGGAATAGAGGTTTTTGTGGATAACGCCTCCATCGCTATTCCGGATCTCCTTGAAATGATGCGAAGAAGAGGTATAGAGGTAGAGAGAACCGATATCAGAAGACTAGGGCTGGAAGAGGTTGTATCTGAGATCCTCGGGTGATCTAATGGGTTTTACAGAAATGAAAGGGGTGTTTAGAAAGGAAATAAGGGAAGCTAGAAGAGATGGAAGACTCTCTTTGATTCTGTTTGCTTCGACTTTGGTGTTATTGGTCGCATACCTATTTTCGTTCTCATCTCAACCAATCGTTGCAGTTGTTGAGGAAGATGGCGAATTCCCCCGACTCTCATCTCTTTCGGAAGCTGTAAAGTTGAGATACTTTGTTGCAACGGAGAAAGAAGCGTTGGAGATGCTGAGGAATGGAAAGGTCGCTGCGGTTGTATGCTTTAAAAGTCATGGTGTAGAGATATTCGCTGAAAACTCCTATACAGGTTTGGAAGCGGTGAAAGCTATCTATTCCAAACTTTCCGAGAAGATCAAAACCACCTATATACCTTCAAAATCGAACTTATCGTATCTTCTTGTTCTCGGTGTAATCGGTCAAGGCATTGCCTTGCTACTTGCCTCGACTGCCATTTCAAGGGAAAAGGAGGAAGGCACGTTAGAGATGCTTTTATCGTCTAAGCTTCCAGTTTTTGATTTTATCTCGGCAAAATTCTTTGCGGTATCGATCCTCAGTATCATCGCCGTCTCCATAGGGGCGGTAATTTTAATCCTCACGATCTCTCCCGTGTACCAGAATTACACGTACCTTACACGTGTTTATGCAGAAATTCTCCTTCTGGAATTCCTCGTTATAATGGCATCAGCCGGAGTAGGATTGATTTTTTCTGTGGCCCTATCAAGGGATGAAGGAATTCTTGCAGCGATGATTTTTCTACTTGCGAACGTAATCCTCTCTTTTCATTCTTTTTATCCTTTTTATCTGGTTAAAAACATAGCAATTTTTTCATATTTTCTGCCTCTTTTACAGGCCAAAATCGCATTTGGTCTGGTTGAGATTGAGGGGGCAAACATTCTCTCCAATTTGCTTATGCTGATCTTATACACACTGATTTCGATCCTGATAGCTCTCATCATTTTTAAGAAAAGAGAAAAGTCATTCGTTGGGGGTGTAAACCCATGAAGCATGTGGGAAGGCCTTTAGTTATAGCAGTATTTTTGATTTTAATCTTGATTTTAATTACATCATCTGCCAGTGCCTATTCTGAAGAACCGATGGAACCGAATCTCGTTGCTGAGGTTATAGGCGGCAGAAGCATCTCTGGTATGGATACCGTTCAATTTGTGATCTCCAATTTAGGCCTCGATTTGGGAGCTGAGCGACATCATTGTGGGTATGCGGATGCATATAACGTCACGATTTGGCTTGAAGGAAATAAGAGCATCAAGGTGATAACAAACAAAACCTTTTTTGAGAGAATTCCGCAGTCAAGTGTTTTCGAGATATCATTCCTCGTTTTAGCAAAGCCCAACGTTTCCGGAAGGGAGAATCTGATCCTTCACATGGAGTACTACAAGCTGAATTTTCTGAACTCAAACCAGAATTTAGGTCAAAATTTAACCCAAAACTCAACCCACTCAAATCAGAGCTTAGCTCAAAATTTAAATCAAACTTTGAATCAGAATCTAACCTTCAATTTCACTTTTGAGAAGGTCGAAAAGCAGGCAAGCTTCATGTTCAAAATTGTTCCACTCTCTTCACCAAAAATCAAAGCGATCATCAAAAAAGAAAGATTTTATGCCAGTGAAATCAACAATCTACGAATTTACCTAATCAATGAAGGAGGACTGGCGAGAAACGTTACAGCCAAGCTAGCCTCTCAAAACCTCAGCGTATTTCCTGATTTTGCCATCATTTCAGCGCTCCCTTCCGCAGCAACTGTTCCTGTAACCTTTCAGATTAAAAAGGAAACGAGAAACGCTGTCGTCAGTCTAAATCTTAGTTATGAGTATTTTAATGGAACAGAATGGATTGTAGGAAAAGAACAGCAAAATCTTCTCTTAAAATTTGAAAACAGGAAGGATGAAATTCTTAGCATTCCAGATAAGCTCGAAGTGGAAAGAGGTGAGAAGGGAGACGTTTCTTTCTACGTCTTTAATCCCTATGAGTATCCAATCACCCTGAGCTTGGAATTGAAATCGGATTCTGGCATCACTTTTAAACAGAAAAGAATCTTCCTTAGGCTCATTCCCGGTGAAACTAAACTCTTGCCTTTGGATTTTGAGGTGGATGATAAAGCGAAATTTGAAAGAATTGGCGTTAAGATCGATGGAAGCATCACGATTCTTTCTCCGTATCCAAAAGACGAAAGGTTCAGTAGGATTTTGTGGGTGGAAATAAAACCTGAGCCGGAATTTGAGGTTAGGGCTGTTAATCCCATTTTCTCGGGAAAAGAAAACCAAATTCTGGAGATCTCAATAAAAAATACTGGAGAAACTGCTGAAAATATTCGTATAATCCTTAAACCGGCGATAGGAATTCCTTTAAAGCTTCATGACACCTTTATCGAGAAACTTGGGAAGGGTGAAGAGAAGATTGTGAAATTCAGGGTGGACGTTGGTGATTTACCCCCTCAAAACTATGCGATGGAAGCGTTAATGTTCTACAAAGATTTGCAAGGAGAGGAATTGAAGAAAGATATCGTTTTCAGCGTCAACGTTTTAGCTGGATCGTCTGAATTCGGGATAGAAAATGAACATGCTGAAATCCTTGGAATCTTGGTTGTGATTCTGATTCTTGCCTTCGTAGCTAGGCGAAAATAGTGTGGGGAGTGTAAAAGGACGTTAAGAGACAAAAATAAGGAGAATCAAAAATCAAGTCAAAAATCAAGGGAACAGGGGCGGAAAGTCTAGACCCCTGGCTTCATCCAGACCAAACATGACGTTCATATTCTGAATTGCCTGTCCGCTCGCACCCTTAACGAGGTTATCTATCGCAGATGAAACGACGATCCTATCCTCTCCGGGAAAGATTGCGATGTCACAGAAGTTGCTCCCTCTGACATAGCTGAGCCGTATCGTCTCCTGAAATCTGATGAAATAGCATCCTGAGTAGAATTTCTCATAGATCTCCCTGATCTCCTTTTCCTCCAGTTCGCCCCTCAAAAAGATGTGGGCGTTCGTTAGAATTCCTCTTGAGCCAGGAAACACTTGGGGTGTAAAGGAAACCTTAACTTCCCCTTGTAGCTTTCCCAGCTCTTGAACCATCTCCCGGTAATGCCTGTGATTCGTTACCTTGTAGGGTACGATCGCCTCATGCAAATTCGGATAGTGGGTGAACTCGCTAACAGAAGCTCCTGCACCGCTTATACCACTCTTTGAGTCGAATATGACTCTCTCAATCAGCTCTTCGGCAGCAAGAGGAGCGGCTGCGAGAATGGTACCGGTCGGATAACAACCCGGATTTGCGACGAGTTCAGCTTTTCTAAGCTCTTCTCTGTAAAGCTCAGTCAGTCCGTAAACAGGCTTCGCATCTATGTCGAAACCGATATGTTCTTTTTGGTATACCTCCTCATACGTTTCCTTATCCAGTCTGTAGTCTGCAGAGATATCTATAACCTTAATTCCAACTTCAAGGAATTTTGGAGCAAACTTCATCGCTTCTCCATGGGGTACGGCCAAAAATACAGCCTTACATCCATCGAAATACTTAAGCTCAGGGTTGACGAACTTCAAATTGTAAAAACCCTTCAAAAAGCTGTGAAGCTTCCATATCTCTTTTCCTTCATGCTTTCTGCTCGTAACAGTTTTTACCTCGACCTCTGGATGAAAGCAAAGCAATCTCAATAGTTCAGAGCCGGTATATCCGCTCCCTCCAACGATTCCAATCTCAATCATCCCCACACCCGAAAAGAATTTGGTAGTTTGCATTTAAAGGTTCTCTTTCTTTTCCCTCAAATCTTCAGTTCTTCAAGTTTCTTTTCGAGTTTATTTGAATACTTTACGATCCTGGAAAGAATCCTTATCGTTGTAACTATGTCGGGGAAAACGGGAAATCCGTGCCTTTCGTACTCGTTTTTCAGCTCAAAAACCGCGTTCCTTTCCCCCTCAATGAAAAAGTAAATGGGCTTGTCGTAGCTTTCTATCATTTCAGGGGGCTTGTAGTGAGGATACATCTTTCCTACCGCCCATGTTCCTACCACAACACAATCGAAGTTGTCATCTTCCAAAACTGCTTGGATGGACGTGTTATACGCCGCGTCAACTCCGAAGAACTCGATTGAGGGCCAGATGTCGAAAGGATTGCCAACTCTATGCCATTCCGGCGTAACTGCGCGAATTCTCTCCAAACTCTCGGTCGAGAATTCTGGGAGGGATAACCCACCGAGATATGCCTCATCAGCCCCCTGAACGCATCCAGAGCCGACATAGTGCAGAATTGCCACTCTGTTTCCCTTTGGTAAGGGTTGGAGGTATACGCCTTTGAGAACTTCTAGCATTTCTTCATAGCTGAAGACCCTTATGAGGTTTAGTTGCCTGCAGATGGCGTTGAATATCCTGTCATCTCCAGCAAGGGATGCCGAATGGCTTAGAGCCATCTTCTTCCCAAAATCGGTTATACCCGATTTAAAGACTACAAGCGGTTTTTTTAAGCTCAATGCCTTTCTTGCGACTCTAACGAATTCCTTTCCGTCCTTGAAGCCTTCCGCGTAGATTCCAACGACTTTGGTTTTCTTATCTTCAAGCATGAATTCGAGAATTTCATGATCTTGGACATCGCATTTGTTCCCGAGTCCGGCAATTTTGCTAAATCCGATTGATGGGTGAGAGGATGCGATGTGATTCATCAGGATACCTAGGAAAAGACCTGTTTGGGCTATAATTCCTATTCCACCTTCTTTAATCTCTTCAAGAATTGCAAAGGAGGATGTAAATCCCGTTTCGGGGTTCATAATTCCTGTGGTGTTGGGGCCAATTATCCTCATCCCGTATTTCTTTGCAACCTCAAGAATCTGATCTTCGAGTTTTGCACCCTCTTCGCTTTCTTCCCTAAAGCCGGAGCTGATGATGACTGCATTCTTCACACCTCTCTTGCCGCATTTGAGGATTATTTCCGGCACCAAACTGGCTGGAGTCGCTACAACTGCGACATCGGGGGTTTCAGGAAGCTCATCTACCGATCTGTAGATTCTAATTCCAAAGATCTCATCGCCCTGAAGGCTTACTGGATAAATTCTTCCCTTGAATTTAAGATTTACAAGGTTATACAGAATTACAAAGGCGGCCTTTCCCATTTTGAAAGATCCAAAAACTGCAACCGAATCGGGATAAAAGAACTTATGAATTCCTCCCCTTCTAACTTCTTTATCCCCTCTCTTGGAATCTAAAACAATCCGGGCATCAACGACTGAGTAGCCTTCCTCATAAACGAAGACGGGATTAAGATCCATTTCGGATATCTGAGGTTTTTCTTCTACGAGTTTGGCAATCCTTTTTATGAGATCTACAACGCTCTCAACATCTCCTTTAATACCTCTGAATCCCTTGAGGAGTTTGTAGACCTTGACATCTTCTACCATTTCTCTGATCTCTTCATCACTTGCTGGAAGGACGCAGAATGAAACGTCCTTGTAGAGCTCAACCAACTCTCCTCCCGCCCCGAACATTATCGCATGCCCGAACTGCTCGTCGTAACTTACTCCAACGATTACTTCGATCCCCCTCTCAAGCATCTTCTGGATGGTTACTCCTTCAGCCTCTGGAATCGAGCTAAGCTTTTTAAACGCATTTACAAGCTCGTTTTCATCTTTAATATTGAGTATGACCCCACCAACGTCAGATTTGTGAGAAATCTTTCTGGAAGCTACTTTCAATACCACTGGATACCCGAGTTCCTTTGCAGCCTTAATAGACTCCTCCTCACTTTTCACGAAAAAAGTCGGGTTTACGGAAATTCCATACAATCCCAAGAGATTTTTTGATTCGTGTTCCATTAAAAGTCTAGATGACTTTGACCCCATCTTCGATCCCATCTCTGATCCCATTTAATCACCAAAGGATTTTTTGCCCTAGAAATTAAATAGCTTTCGAAAACTCTTTCTGATTTCAGCAAGTAATTGATAGATTTGTTTCTGATTTTTTGCATAGTATTACAATTCCATTTCAAATTACAAGAAGTGAAAAAGTTATATCGGTGGAATCCGATTGATCTCTAATGCAAAATGAAAAAGAAAGTGAAAAGAAATTTCTCAAATACTTTGAGGAAAAGGTAAGAAATTCCGGCTGGTACACATTGATCGAAATGAAGCCTCTGATTGATGAGAATGTCAAAGTTGAAATCGATGTGGCTGAAAAGCATAAGCAGGCATTCGGAACCGCTCATGGAGGTGTGATCGCCAGCATTCTCGATTCTGCTGCCGGATTGGTTGTGAATAGGGAACTTTTAAGACGTGGGAAGATTGCTGTGACGGCTGAGATCAAGGTTAACTATCTTAAGCCTGTTAGGAGTGGAAAGCTTGTAGCTGAAGGAAAGATCGTTAGCATCGGGAGCAAAATAGCTGTTTCGACTGCTGAAGCCAGGCAAGATGGTGATGTTGTTGCCATCGCAACAGCAACCTTCTATATCATGGATGCCCCACCTGGGTTAAAGCAGCTGGTGGAAAAATTTGGGTATGAGGTGTGTTAGTTGCGGAAAAAAAGTACATTCTAAAAATTTACCCCTCTGCCCGGAGTGTGCGAGAAGGGATAGCGACGTTTATCGAACTCTCCACAGAGTTATAGAGGTCAGGGAGGCAGAGGTGATAGGAAAGTGCTGTCTCTGTACGAACTTTTGCGAATTCTCCGACAATACAACTGGACTCTGTGGGTTGAGGGGAATAGCTGATGGAAAGAGATTTTCCCTCTGCTCACCAAATAACGCTCTCCTTTCCTATTACGAAGATCCCTTGCCGACTAATTGTTGCAACGCATGGTTTTGTGAGGGAAGCAAGATGCATGGAACGAATTTGGCGGTATTTTACTATGGATGCAACTTCGACTGCCTCTTCTGCCAGAACTGGCAACACAAAAATGTTGAGAGAGCAAATCTTGTATCGGTTGAGGAGATGGTTGATGCTGCGATGAAAGATCGCGTAAAATGCATCTGTCATTTTGGCGGATCTCCGGAGCCACAGCTCACATTCGCCCTTCGATTCAGTGAGAAAGCTGCTAAAGAAAAGGATCTGATGGTATGCTGGGAGTGGAACGGAGGTGGCAGAGAAAAATACGTAAGGAAAGCAGCAGAAATAAGCTCTCAAACCAATGGCACAATCAAATTCGACCTGAAAGCTTGGAATGAAAATCTCCATCGCATTCTCACAGGCAGAAGCAACAAGCCAACCTTAGAAAATTTCGCAATCGTTTACGATACAGCTCCAGAGGTAATCTCTGCGACCACCCTGATGGTTCCGTATTATGTGGATGAGGTTGAAGTTGAGGGAATAGCGTCATTTATAGCTTCTTTTGATAGGAAAATCCCCTACAGCCTTTTGGTTTTCCACCCCGACTACAGATTGAGAGATCTGCCAGTGACTCCACTGGATCAGGTTAAAAAATGTTATAACGCTGCGAAAAGATATTTGGAGAGGGTCAATGTTGGAAATCTACATCTTTTGGGCCTGAGGTTACTTTGAATTGGTCTAATGCTTTAATTCTTGAATTCATCGCTCTACATCGCTCTAATCCATAATTTTCCTGTAAACCCTTTCTAGATCGATCTCCTTTGGTGTAAAAAGACCTCCATCACCACTCTTTCTCGGAAAAACATGGAAATGGAGGTGTAGGATCTCCTGTCCAGCTATTCTGCCAGCGTTGACGACGACATTGTACCCGTCTGCCTGAAGCTTTTTGAGTAAAAGTTCAACAACCCTCTTAATAGCTCTAAGAACGAAGACAGCCTCCTCATCGCTCAGGTCTTCTAGCCTTTCTACGTGTCTTTTAGGCATTACGAGTGTATGTCCTTCCACCACCGGATTGATATCTAGGAAAGCTAATACGTTCTCATCCTCGTATATTTTGAAGCAGTCTTTCTTGCCCGCGATTATTTCACAGAAAACGCAATCCATAATCTTTAGTAGCCCATAATCATTCTACTATCTTTGCAGCCTCCTTTAACTCGTCCTTTATCTCTTTAAACTTTTCTTTAAGGCTTATGAGCTCTTTATTGAAGTGTTCGACAATCCACTCCTCTGAGAACCTCTCCCCCTTCTCGATTAAATTCAATTCGGCATCGAGTTTAGAACCACATATTGGACAGAGAAGAGCGCCATTCTCAACTCTGAAAATTACACTCATGCAGATGGGACATTGGTTCTCAAAGACCCTCGTCTCTCCTTTCTTCAGAAGTTCTGCTGCCAGTTCAAGCTTCTTGAAGGTCTCTTTATCGGTGAAGATCTCCGCTGGCAGAGCAGCTCTAAGTTCGATGTTCGCTAACACATCGAAACCGAGAATTCTTGCCAAAACCAAGTGAGTCGCGGAAGCCCAGCCAACCATCTCGTTGAAACCGTGGTAGGTTAAAATCAGAGCTTTCTTCCCCCTGAATCTTTCATGGTATCTTAGAGACATAAAACATCTGTCGAGAAACGCCTTGAGCTTTCCAGTTGCATCGAGCCAGTAAACGGGGGAACTAATCAATATTGCATCAGCCCTTTCAATAGCATCGAATATCTCTTCAACGTCGTCTTCTATCAAACAGTCCTCTCCGTATAGGCATTTGTAGCATGCCTTACATGGCCTTATATCGAGTTTGGCGAGGTTCACTATCTCAAGCTCAGCCCCAACTTTCTTTGCAATATATTTTGAGGCTAGAACGCTATTCCCATTCTTTCTCTCCGTCGCCACAATGCTCAGAAGTTTAAGAGGCATGAATTTAGTTTTTGCCAGAAGGATATAAGGTTATCTCTTTTTATGTTTCTCAGCTTCTTACCTAGGCTCAATCTAAGTTGTTAGAAAAATTTATAGATTCTAACAAAAAACAATAGTCTGGTGAACTAAATGTTAGAAGAAATTGTTAAAGTTGGAAAGAAAAATATTGTTGTAATTCCCTCTAAAATAAGGAAAAAAGTGGGTATAAAAGAAGGGGATCTCCTTAGGATAAACGTTAAAGGAGATAAAATATTGATTGAAAAACTCACGTCGGAACCTTTTTCAGTACTCGCTGATGTCATAGGTGAGCCTTACAGGGAAGAAGTTGATGAGAAAAGAGCAGAAAAATGGCTAAAAGAAGCAAGATGAGGTGAATCGGATGCCTGTCGCTGATACGGAATTCATATTTGCTTTGAATCCCAATGACAAAAAACACGCTGAAGCCATGAAAACTCTGTCGATGGGTAATTTGAGGATCCCAGATACAGCCATCTTTGAATTTCAAGCGGTTTTAAGAGCGAGAGGCAGAGCGCCATCAGAGATAGCAAAGGCTATGGTAGCGCTTAAACAGATTTTTGGAAGGAGAATAAAGGAAGTTTCAACGATTAACACGAGTTTGTTCATGACCCAGGCTGAGATCGAGGAGAAATACGGGCTGAGTTACTTCGACAGCATGATTGCTGCATCAGCTTTGGCGTTTGATGGAGTTGTAGTCTCAGATGACAAAGATTTCGATAGAGTCGAGGGTTTGAGAAGGTTACCGCTTGGAACCGTGGAATATGATGGCTAGTTCTATGGGTTAGGGATTTAATCTTTTACGACGTTTTTTGTGAGTTTGTGTCGTAAGTTTGGATATCTAAGAGTTGTCTCTTTTACGACTTTTTCCAATGTAACCTCTTTCAAGCTTTGTTTCCAGTGAAATTTAAAAATTCAAAGAATGTACTAAATTTAGATATAATTGGAGGTAGAGGGGAGGTAAAACATGGAGTTAACGAAAACGGCAGAGGTTGTTCTGCAGAAAAGGTATCTTTTGAAGGATGAAGAAGGCAAGGTTGTTGAAACCCCCGAAGAGATGTGCTGGAGGGTAGCAAAAGCCATAGCCAAGGCTGAGGAGAATTACGGGAATGATGTGGAGCAGTGGGCTAAGAAGTTTTTCGAGCTAATTTACAGCCAAATATTCATGCCTAACAGTCCAACGCTTATGAATGCAGGCACAAGCCTAAATCAATTATCTGCATGCTTTGTCATTCCCGTTGAAGACTCAATTGAGGGAATTTTCAAGGCTTTGACTGATATGGCAAAAGTTCAGAAATCTGGAGGTGGAACCGGTTTCAGCTTTTCCCGCTTAAGACCCTCGGGGGATATTGTAAAATCAACAATGGGTGTTGCAAGCGGTCCTGTAAGCTTCATGAAAATCTTTGACGCAGCAACAGAGCAAATAAAGCAGGGAGGCAGGAGAAGAGGAGCGAATATGGGAATTCTCAATGTCCATCATCCCGACATCGAGGAGTTTATTACAGCAAAGAGGGAAGAGGGAGTTTTGAGGAATTTTAACATCAGTGTGGCTGTTACTGATAAATTCATGGAAGCTCTCAAGAATGGAGAGGATTATGAACTCATAAATCCTCGAACCGGTGAAGTTGTAAGAAAAATCCCTGCAAAAAGGATCTTTGATCTGATGGTGGATGGAGCATGGAGAAACGGTGAGCCCGGAGCTGTTTTTATAGATACGGTAAATAAATTCAATCCAACGCCGCATGTTGGAGAAATCGAAGCTACGAATCCTTGCGTAACCTCTGATACGTGGATAATGACTTCTGAAGGGCCTAGACAAGTTAGAGATCTAATCGGCAAAAAGTTTGAGGCGATCGTCAATGGTGAGAGGTGGGAAAGCTGTGATGAAGGCTTCTTTAAAACGGGAGTTAAAGAGGTTTTCAGATTGAAAACGAAAGAGGGTTACGAGCTCAGGCTCACATCAAATCATCCGGTTCTTAAGATTAAGAAAAAAACAAGATACAGGATTGAAACCGAATGGGTTGAGGTTTCACGGCTAAAGAGGGGAGATGAGATCGTAATAAATAATAATAGAAGCCTAAACAGCTGGCAAGGCAAGTATGGAGAGGCGGAGGGCTATCTGATAGGACTTTTAATTGGAGATGGAACGATTAAGCGGGATAAGGTTGTTCTGTCCTCTTGGGGGAGGAATGAAGGGCCCCACTCTGTAAGAAAAAGAGCCCACTTTGTAAGAAAAAGAGCTTACTCCTATGTATCTAGATTTCCACATCGTTCGGATTTCAAAGGCTGGATTAAGGTGAAAAACAGAAATGAGTACAGACTATCAACGGCATATTTGAAGAGAATCGTTTGCAAATTGGGTTTGGAGCATGGGAAAGAGATTACATCTGAAATTGAAAAAGCATCATCCGACTTCTACCGAGGTTTTCTGCAGGGATTGTTCGATGCCGATGGTTCTGTGATTGGTAATCAGTCGAAAGGTGTAAGTATAAGGCTTTCCCAAAGTAATCTCCAGCTGCTGAAAGCTGTTCAGAGGATGCTCTTGAGGTTAGGTATAAGCTCTAAGATCTACGAAAACAGGAGAAAGTCTGGTAAGAAACTTCTTCCCGATGGCAGAGGAGGTCTAAAGGAGTATAAGATCAAAGATCAGCACGAACTCATAATCTCCAACGACAATGTGCTCGTGTTTTTCGAAAGAATCGGTTTTGGAGACGCTGAAAAGCTGAAAAAGCTCGAGCGACTAATAGAAAATTACAAAAGAAGGCCAAATAGAGAGAGATTTACTGCCACGATTGATGAAATCGTTTTTGATGGCATCGAGGAAGTCTATGATACCTCAATTCCGGGAATAAATTCCTTTGATGCAAACGGCTTAGTTGTGCACAACTGCGGGGAACAGCCGTTGCTTCCATACGAATCTTGCAATCTTGGCAGCATAAACCTTGCCAAATTCGTTAAAAATGGGGATATAGATTGGGATCACCTAAAGGAGGTTGTATGGACGTGTGTTAGATTTCTGGATAATGTGGTTGATGTTAACGGTTATCCAATTCCTGAAATAGAGGAAATTACTCTCGCGAACAGAAAGATCGGCCTTGGTGTTATGGGCTGGGCCGACATGCTCTTCCTGCTGAGAATTCCATATGACAGTGATGAGGCATTGCAGCTTGCCGAAAGGGTGATGGGATTCATCCAAGAGGAAAGCCATAAGGCATCGCAGGCTTTGGCAGAGGAGAGAGGGGTCTTTCCGAACTGGAAAGGTAGCGTGTGGGAGAAGAAGGGAATCAAAATGAGGAATGCAACTACAACAACCATAGCTCCGACGGGCACGATAAGCATCATAGCTGGATGTTCGAGT
>Ga0190363_1000747_pt1 | contig 19426 bp, 17 predicted proteins | sample 48721867_MG_FD_161272 | JGI IMG/M metagenome (GOLD analysis project Ga0190363, IMG submission 161272) | Hydrothermal vent microbial mat bacterial communities from Southern Trench, Guaymas Basin, Mexico - 4872-18-6-7_MG | ecosystem: Environmental > Aquatic > Marine > Hydrothermal vents >... | reverse complement strand
TATAATTAATCCCTTAAGAAGTACCCTTTTAGTAATTAAAAGTCCTTAAAACTAGAAATAATAAGGGATGATAGGTGCCGAGTTGGCTGAGTAGTGATGAACCTTCAGCGGAATGACCTAGGCTCATAAATTAAGTAGTTCTTTACATGATAAGGATATATATTTCTGCTAACCTACTACAGTTGGGTTAAACATACGTAGGATACCATCAGAAGGTCTAAACCCTTATAGGGTGGCATGAGTTGGTTAAGGTTGTATCATTTGATGTGTGGAATACATTGTTACGGCTAGATAAGGTATACGTAAGATTAGCTGAGTTAGTAGGCACCGTCTCAAGTATGAGTAAAGAGGAAGCACTGGATAAAATACTTAAGGCATATAAAGAAGCCAAAAAATTAAGAAGATTAGGTAAAGTGAAAGCGAGTGAGGTTGTTGAGAAATCTAGATCTCTCATGGCTGAATACCTAGGGTTAAAGAAAGAGATATTGTCAAATTTAATAACTAAATCATTACTACTCCTAAAGACAAATGAAGTACTTATCGAAGATGTCCCCACCATACTTAAATATATTAAGAAGTTAGGACTAAGAACTGTCATACTAGGTAATGTACTCTTCTGGCCAAGTACATATACTAGGAAATTACTAGAAAGTGCAGGAATAAGTAAGTATTTTGATGCTCAATTCTACGCTGATGAAGTAGGTGTTCAAAAGCCTGATAGTAAGGCGTTTCTAATAATATGTAAAGTATTAAGTGTTGAACCTGAGGAAGTCATACATGTTGGTGACGGTATCTCTGAGGACCTAGGTGGAGCTTTAAGTGTTGGCTTTAAGGCTGTATTAATAAGTGACAGAGTTGAAAAACCTGTAAGCATAGGTGATTCAATACACATAATACCACATATACGACATCTCATCGACGTAATTAAATTAATTAAGAGAGAGTAAGATCGCCGCACTTATAGGTACTTAATTATAGCTCCTGACTTAGGATTTAATTTCACTGTACTCTTGACTTTGCTCATGTCAATGAGATTCCTGCAAGGTTTACTATGCCTTATACGTAACATGTTTAAATCAACATTTACTCTAGCCCTACTTAAGTTCAATAATATATGAACTACCTCATTAAGTAATGCGCGTTTAACTATTAACACGTTCTTATTAATACATTTTACAGTTATCCTACCAAGTCTCATTACATCTAGAGTCTTAGTTAACTTCACTAGCGAACGTATATACTTCCTAAACTTCTTACCACAACTAATAATGTCAGTAAATCTTAATGGGACAATACCTGTAAGCGATGTAGTTAGTAAGTACAGTAATTTCATTTCTGTTTCATCTAAAACACCGCATCCTACTTCCTTCGGTAATGCTGGATATGTTGTTACGTTTTTAATGAAAGGCTTAAGTATGTAATTATGTGATACTATTTTACAAAATTCTCTACATGTTAATGTACCTGTTATTAGTGATGCTATTGAATTACCTAAATGGTTATCAATTATACCATCAAGCAAAGTCTCATTGGCAAGGTAATAGGGATTACCTAATGACTCACCAAATACCATTATATTAGGATTAATATCCTTAGCAGTTGTAACTATGGCGTTTATTAAGTGTTGAGGTATTGCAAAGCATTTCTTAATAACTAATCCAGTAATACCTAATTTAGTCCAGAACTTCACTGTTTCTTCGATAACTCTTAACACTTTAGGTGATTCCACATTTAGTCTAAGCAATGATGTTGCTCTATCCTCGAATGCTACACTATTGAAGTTTGCTAACTCCTTCAATATCTCATACACCATGTAACATGAACCCTTAATACTATGAGTAAGTTTACCACTACTTAAGCCCTTACCTAGACTCTCATCAAATATTAAGAACCAGTCCCAATATTTCGACTTAACTCCTCTCTCGATTACATCTATAAATCCGTTAAAGCATGGTGACACGTAAGTTAATGGAATCTCAATGAGTACTTTATACCCTTTCTGCATAAGTAATTCTACACTATCCACTATGTCAGGAGCTATACCGTTATCTATCTTAATCATCTCTTCAGGTTTTATTATAGTTGCTGGGGGTAACCTTACGAGTACGTAATCTATGAAGAGACGCTTTAATGAGCTGATTACATCATCGCATCTATCCATGATATCTTCTAGACTCACTTCTAGAACTACATTACCTAATAATTCGTTATTAATTAAGGAATTTACTTCGTTAATTCTTAAATCTAAATATTCTATATTATCTATGCCTTTATAGCCATAGTATACAGTTTTATGCTTACCCTTGAGTGCCAACCTAAATCTATAGCTTAAATTATCATTACATAAAATAAGGCACTCATAATAATCAAAGATATCATCACTATGAACTTTCTCCATTTCCATAACGCCGTTCCTCACACCGCATCTGTAATCGAGATAAACATTTTGTGCATAATCCTTGGGTAATCTTATCCTTACACTCCAGTAATTACCTAGCTTACTAACATATACTTGATCATATTCAATATGAGCTATGAGTTCATTTACATCCTTACACTTCATAAGGACTTCAACTATCTCATCAACACCCACTCTAGCTATTGATGCATCAACCGTTTTATTAAGGTAATGTACCTTTAAGCCCTTTATAAAGAAGTCATTCTCAGGATCCACCATCAATTCATTTAGGTTAACCATGAATGCATATAGGTATACACCCTCCCATAACTTTAATCTAATGTAGCCTCTACTACCTATTCTAGTTAAGGGGAATAATCCTGGCATCCAGGAGCTTAAGTCCATCAATAAATGCACGGTTTTAGCGTTCTTAGGCCATGGAACACTGAACTCTACTACATACTTACCGCATCGATTCTTAATGCATTCCCTACCTAATATTTTATACAAGATTTATTCCTCCTTTACTTATTAGGAGTTAAGCATGTAGTATCAAGTTTAAACCTACACTCTAAATTCTTAGTTACAACACTTAAAGACTCTATGACATCCGGGCTTGTTAAGGCATTTATGTCTATACTTAATGGTGTTACAGATATGCAACCCTCTACCAGTGTAGCGTAAACGTCTGTCCCTTTTTCAGGTTTGATAGGTTTTGTTTGAAGCCAGTAATATGGGCGTCCTCTTGTGTCATATCTCATCTCGAATTCAGCTCTCCATCTAAGTTTTGCTAGCTTAGTAAGTTTAACGCATTTGTTAAATTTACTAGGTGATGGAATATTTACTGAGAGTAGATCAACATTATTAGGTAATCCGTTATTTAACACATACCTAGTTAGTTCCTTAGCTAACACCTTTATTACATTCCTTAGTACTTCATTCTTAAAGTCCTCAAATAATAATATATCAGCTGAAAAAGCTATTGAAGGAATACCTAATAAAGCCGCCTCAATAGCTATAGCTAACGTTCCGCTGTAGTATGTATGTTGAAGTGAGAGATTCTCACCAACATTAACACCTGATAGGACTACATTAGGTTTAAAATTAAGAACTGAAATTGCAAGGTGAAGAGCGTCTATAGGTGTGCCATCAGTTACGTAGACATCATATGATTCAAACCTAATCTTATGTAATCTTAAGGGCTTATTAAATGATATTGTATGACCTATGGCTGATCTAGGGAGCATTGTTGAAGTAATTATTACCTCACCTAGATCCTTAACAGCATCATATAGTATGTAAAGACCCGGTGATAGGTAACTATCATCATTAACGATTAATATCTTGTATGTCACCCAGTAACACCCAGATCTATGAAATAATTAGCTGTAGAGTTTATGAAGTTCATTACTATTTAAGCTCGTAAGAAGAGTATGTTACTTAGATAATGATTGCGAATTACTAGCTGGTGATTAAGGCATGAAGTGCAAAAGAAAGCTCAAGGCTAAAGTAATGATAGTAGATCCTAGTGGTACATGCCATAAACTTAATGCTAAGGTATACTACCATGAGGCTAGGAAGTGTAAAGCCAAATATAATCATATAGACATACTCATCCCTAGGACTCAGGAATATACTGATATTCTTCAAAAAGGATTTTATGATGCCTTAATCATTAAAAATAAATTACTTCTTGACCTAAGTACTCTCGTTGAAGGTTATAAGCTAGTCATTGAGTTAAGTGGTGAGGGTTTTACTAATAACGCTAGGTACGTATCTAAGGTACATAGGTATGCGATTAAGGAATACATAAAGGTAACCGTAAGGTTACCTAGGTATTCCTTAATAAATCAAGAATAAGTTAAGCTACTTTACTCACCTTTATACATAATTTAATTAAGGATGAAGATCATATTAGTTATCCCTTCATCTTAAGAGTTTCATTGTTGGTTATACTTAATTTACCAGCTATCGTGAGTTTAGAAGTCTCTAAACATTGCTAAAGTCGGTAATTGATTGAAGGAATCTTATCCTTTTATGTATAGGTGGATGCGTAGCTAGTACCTCGCTTAAATCTATAAATGGTTCTGTAAATGCGTATATGAAGAGTGTCTTAATCTTACTATGCTCTATATACTCCCTACTCCTAAGTGAGTAGGAGTAGTATCCATGAATTTTCTTGAGTGCTGAAATCATAGTCCATGGTGATGTAACTTTAGCTCCATGTGCGTCGGCGAAGAACTCCCTAAGCCTTGAGAATGCTAATACTCCAAGCTCCATCAATATACTAGCAACTATTACACCAATACCTACAGCTAGAAGTAATGCTGAACCACCTCTCTCATTCCTCCTACCTCCACTAGCTATACCTGAGAATAAGAGGAACCTGCCTAGGTAGTAAATAAATGTAGGTACTATTCCTAGGAGTAACATTAAATGCATATCTCTATGTTTATGATGCCCTAGTTCGTGACCTATAACAGCCTTTAATTCATCTCTTGTCATCCTCCTCAATAAGCCTTCGGTGACCGCTACGTAGCTACCGTAAATTGGTGATGAGTAAGCAAATGCATTAGGATAGGGTGCTGGTACAATCACTGCCTTTGGAGGTTTAATTCCGGCATTCTTGGCTACTTCGTTAACTATCTCTTGGAGCTGTAGGCTATAACGTGCTGAGTACACGGTATTAATTATTGCTGGAGCGAATAGCCACGATATTAGAGCAGGTATTAATGCGAAACATAAAGCAATAATTGCTATTAGGCTTAAGGTACTTAATCCAAGTATCTCAGCTACTAAGAAAATTATCAATAATGCTGATGATATAACGGCCGTTGCTGTAGTAATCATTGATGACCTCAACTCATAAATGCTTAATGGAGTCTTAGTCTTTATATACTTACCGATTAATCCACCAGCAATAATTAACGCTGCTATAGCGATACCGTAACCTATAGCATCGACGACCCACCATAACCAGAAGAATCCAGTAGGGGTAAACGGAGAGTATTCAGGAAGGGTCGCTGCAAGTAATAACCATAATACTGAAAGTACTAATAGCGATAACGCAAGTAACGAAAGGAATACAAGCATCACCCTATAATTTTTCAATACACATACCCTCATAGAGTGTAGAGATAGGGGATTTATTAACTTAACTTTAATCCTAAAATAATGTCTCAAGTAAATTCTTACACGTGGTTAGGTATGTGCATATATAGATTACCTAAATTAATAGATATAAATGCTAAATCTAAATTAATAAGAAATCGTGAATCATTATTAATCTTAAGTAGGTGCATAGAGTTAGAACATCCTGAAGTAATTGAAGGATTTAAAGAGAAATGTGCCATACTTACGGTTTGTCCTGAGGAGGAGCACATAAATCATGTAGGATTTAAATTGGCAGGAATACTAGCACGTGACAACTATAAAGAAATAATTGTTTTAAGCGTTGATGGCTCAATGCATTGCGTGCAATTGCACTTCATGGTTGAGGAGATATTTAAGATTATGGATTTAGATAGTAAAGTCAATCGTAGGCATTTGGTTCTTACTAAAGGTAAGGTTATTGAGGTGAGTAAGGATTGCGTGAAAAATGCTAGATTCTTGAGCAGGGTTGATAAGTTATTAAAGATGAGATGAAGAGCTAACTCAAATATCAACTAGTTAATCTATCTAAAACAAGCTTTCTTACTTTCCTAGCTTTTTTAAGAGCAAATTCCCTATATCCAGCATCAGCTCTATACCATATTTTAGGCGGTCTTTCCAGGCCCTTAATTACCTTAGCCATAATTACTGTTACACGACCTACATTAACGGCATCTAGAACTGCATTCTCACTTTCAGTTACATCACCCATTTCAGTATAGTATGCTAGAGCCCATGGAGGTATTATGAAGCCCATGCTATTAAATGTGACCATTAGATTCTGGATAACAGCTATGGCTCCAGTATCATTACCAATAGCTATGAAGCCAGCTATCTTACCTTCAACCCATGACCTACCCTCAATAACTATCATATTTTCAAATACAGTCAATCTATCAATGAATGCTTTCAACGCACTACTAACATTGTACCAATATATAGGTGTCGCTATAATAAGTACATCATTTTTAAGTACTTCCTCCTGAAGCTTCTTCATATCATCATCTATAGGGCATGGATACTTACATGATTTAATATTATCACTAACACAGCCCATACAGTGCTCTATCTTGAGATCATAGAGGTTAACAAGTTTTACTTCAGCACCTTCATTTTTAGCTCCTTCCAATGCTAACATTAATGCTTTATACGTATTACCGTACTTCCTTGGTGAACCATTGATTCCTAACACCTTGATCATCCTGAACCCCTATTAATGAATTAGAGAGGATTAAATAATCTATGAACTTAATAGTTCTGAATCAATTGAAGATAGGTGCTAACTTGATATCTAGGTATGTGATCATACTAGCTATTGCATCCATGGTGTTAATAGCGGTTGGTATGTTCTTAATATCTCAAGGTATTCCCTCACAAATGTTAACACCAGCACGTGAGGAAGCTGAAGTATGCAGGTTCCTCATAATTTATGATAAGGAATTGAATGAAACAAGTAAGAAGTCACTAGTGAGCATTGCATCAGTAATTTCACGGTACTTAAGTAGAAGCGGTGTTGAGTGTCAAGAGTATAAATTCTTAAGTAAGAATGAAGTCAGTAATTACACCATACCTGTATATCCAGCGTTAATAGTTGAGTCTGGGACTTTACCAGGTGATTTAAGTGAGGCGTTTCTCAGACTATCAAGTAACCATTGGTTATTGAAGCCACCATACCTCTACTACTTAATACAAAGCAGTGGTGGTGGAGTAAGTATGGAGTACATATTTAGCTCTAAAGCCTACATAGTTAAGAGCTCCATTAATATCCCTAACTTAGGAATCCACATAGAGAATGTTAAGGAATTAAAGGATGTACTTTCATGGACATCATCAACTAAGGTTATAGAGATTAAGAAAGTCGAATATAATCAATACCCTAATCTCCCATACTATCCATCAATAATTATTATACCTATGAAGAGTATAAACGTATCAGAATACTCCCCAATAGTGATCAGTCTAGGTAATAATACGTTTATATATGAACCTTTATGGTACAACACATATCTTCTCCCATATATATCAAACATCTCTATGGGTAACATAATGCTTGAAGTTCATTTTAAGCCATCATTTAAGGGGCCATACGTAGGTAATACGAAAGCACCAATAAAGGTTATAGTGTTCGAGGACATTAACTGCCCCTATTGTGCTAGACTATTTAATAATACCCTACCACTGATTTACTCTAAGTATGTAAATAAGGGTTACCTTGCGATGATTTTCAATATATTAACAGTTCATGAAGAATCTAGGAAACTCCATGAAGCACTGGCATGCTATTACTTATTGGAGAGTGACGGTAAGGACTACTATGAATTGCTACTCAAGCTATATAGATTAGTTATTGAGGGCAAGTCTATATCCATGAATGACTTTGAGAGGCTTACCAATGTTAGTAGTATTAAGTTATTTAGTAAGTGTAATGTGACGTCAATACTTAATGAATTTAATGAACAAGCTAGAAGGTATGGTATTGCAGGTACGCCAGCTATGCTCATATGGAGTGATAATAAGGATGTAGGAGTGCTGATTATAGGGTATGTAGATATAGAGGTAGTTAATGATGTCATTAAAGCTTTAATACGATGATCTATCCGCTAATCAAGCTTTTAACTTATAATTCACGGTTAGACTCGTTGTAAACTACTCCCAACCACCCACAGTTATTCTCTTAACTCTAATGTGTGGTCCTCCATCTGATACAAATATCGTCTGCCCTTTACCGCATCTACCATAACCTATCTTAAAGTCCTTAGCTACAGCATCAACTAATGAGAGTGTTTCGAGGGTATTGCCGGATACGCTCATATTTCTAATAGGTTCACCTATTTCACCATTAACTACTTCATATGCTTCTTGAATACCTACTTGGAAAGTTCCATCAAGATTTGCTTGACCACCTCTATACGATACTAGGTAGTAACCAAACTTTATGTCCTCAAACAATTCATCGATAGAGTAATCACCTGGTAGGATCACAGTATTTCTCATCCTTATCAATGGTGGTACCTTATATGATTCAGCTCTAGCGTTACCTGTAGGTTCAATGTTAAGTAGTTTAGCGTACTCCCTATTAACCATTAATTCTTCGATAACACCTTTTCTTATTAAGTAAACAGGTCTTGTCTCAACACCTTCATCATCATACTTAAATGTCCCAAAACCACCTGGTATTGTTGGATCGTCGACTATAGTTACCTTCTCAGATGCTATTTTCTTTCCTATTTTATCCATTATCGCTGAACCGGACATAGTTAGGTCAGCTTCACTTAAATGGCCGAAGGCTTCATGAGCAAATACACCAACAACTTCAGGTGCTAGTATTACAGGGTAGTTACCACCACGTGGTGTTTTCGCTCTTAGTTGCATCTTAAGTCGTTTAATTAACTTTTCAGCTATTGCTTCTTGAGGATTCATGTTCCACATAGTATAGCCATCAATACTTCCTAATTCATCTCTGACAGACGCTGTGATTGTATTCTCGCGACCTGTAACCCATAAGTAAATCCATGTATAACATAGCTCTTGCCTTATATCTCGCCCCTCAGAGCTTACGTAGACGGTATCTCCTATGATGTCAGTGTACCTTATGGTTACAGACTTAACACTACTCTCTTTGTAGAGTAAATCATTAAGTTTCAATGAATCCTTAACTTTTACGTCAAATCCTACACTTCTAGGATCTACCTTCACTACAGTTTTAACGTCATCTCTTAATGCCTCAAGAATATAGACATCAGATTTTCCCTCACCCTTTGTAGATAACGCTCTAGCTGCATTAAATGCTTCATTAGCGGCTATCTTTATACTCTCCTTATCCAATTTACTAGTTACTGAGAAACCCCAAAAACCCCTATATAATACACGAACTGCTAGTCCTGAATCGATACCGTAAGTTACATCCTTAACTGAGCCGTCAACTATTGAAAATGAGGATATCAAGTACGACTCAAGTCTAAAATCGGCAAATACAGCACCTTTATTGACTATCTCCTCAGATAATCTTAATAAGAAGTCCCTCAGGACATTAATATCACTCATACAAGCACCGAGCTAACCGTCAAACTAAGTTATTTAAACCTTACTACATAAGATTATGGTCGCACTTAAATGAGGTTTATAAAGCTTCATATAGATTTAGTGTAGGTAGTACCTAAATGCAATCAAATAATGAAGTTATAGTAAGGCTAGTGAATGTCAGTAAAGTATACAGAGTTGGTAACATAATTACCTGGGGTTTAAGGAACGTTAACTTGGAGGTAAGGAGAGGAGACTTTTTAGCTGTAATGGGTCCCTCAGGCTCAGGTAAGACAACCCTTCTTAATATTATGGGTTTACTCGATAAACCGACAAAAGGTGAGGTATTTATTGATGGCTTACCTACATCAAGGCTTAAGAGTTCAGTAATTGCTAAGATAAGGAATAGGAGAATAGGTTTTGTTTTTCAATTCTTTAACTTAGTTAATAGGTTAACAGTACTTGAGAATATCGAATTACCTTTAGTACCTCGTGGTATACCAAGGAAGGTTAGGGTTAAGTTAGCTGTGGAGGCTCTACTTAAAGTAGGTGGCGATGTTTCTTGGCTTAATAAGAAGCCTTACCAACTTTCTGGCGGTCAACAGCAAAGAGTTGCGATAGCCAGGGCAATAGTCACTAAACCGACCTTAATATTAGCTGATGAACCTACAGGTAATCTTGACAGGAAGTCATCTAAGCAGGTAGTTAAAACCTTCATTGACCTTAATAATATGGGACAGACAATAGTCGTCGTAACTCACGATCCTGAAGTAGCTAACTGCACTAGGAAGATACTGACAATAAGAGATGGAAAGATAATTGGTATTGAGGAGCCTAACCCTGAAAAATGCATAGTAAACACCGTTGCCTAACGATATATATTCATATAAATATTTATGAGTGTATATATCTATTAAAATGATGAAGGGTGTAATCAATGGGTGAGAGAATGCACCTAAGATACGTGAGCCTTAATATCTTGCTATTAGTTTTCATAATCACTTTAATGACTCCTTTAGTAATTTCGGCATCCTCAAATATTGTCTTAGTTAATTATGTTGTTTATTCAAGTGTTGGTGAAACTAAGGTATATCCTGGAAGTAGTAATGCTAGAATAATCATTGACCTAAGAAATAATGCTTATACTGATATCAGTAATGTTCAAGCATGCTTTTACCTACCCGATGGGTTTTCCGTAAGAGGGGGTACGTCATGCATTGATGCAACAACATTAAATGGTACTTATAAAAGGTCATTCTCACCAGGTGAGTTATTTAGAGTTGAGACTAGGTTTGACATCGATAAGAACTTAAAGCCCGGTCGTTATTACTTCGAAGTTCATGTGCTCTACACATTAGGAGGCAGTAGATATGAGGATAAAGTTTATGTGCCTGTAGACGTAAGTCCTTACCCTTCAGTTAGTGTCTCAGTAATTGATTATTGGTGGGATAGCGAGAGGGTTTTCCCCGGTACTAGAAATGCTGTGTTGAATATACTGCTAAAGAATATAGGTAACGTAAGCGTTGAAGGAGGTTTAATTGAAGTGTTAATGCCCAATGATATAACGCCTAGTAAGTTTAGGTTATCTATTGGAGCACTAAATACTAATGAGACAGCCACATTAAGGTTAACGGGAATATACATACCACTAACACTCACACCTGGAAACTATAGTATCAAGTTAAAGCTAAATGTTACTGCGAGAACAAATGATGGAGTAACATATACCACATATACAGAGACATCATTCAATGTAACGATATTTAAGCCTAGACCATTAAACATTAAAGTGGTTAATGCATTATGGGTTAATGATATAGCTTATCGTGAGTCTAGTGGTCTTTCATTAATTTTAACGCTGCAAAATTTAGATCATTCAGTAATAGAGCACTTAGTTGCTAAACTAGTACTACCTAAGGGCATAAGAAGCTTAAGTAATGAATCCTATGTCATATCTACACTTGAAGGAACTCAAGATTTTGGAAGCATATTTACGCTAACGTTTAGGGGGATAAATATCAGCCTTAAAGAAGTAAGGAAAGTGATGAATATGACTTCATACCTCTACATAGTTGCTAACTTCAGAGGTGCAGAGTTCGTAATTAATCAAAGTATAAACTTTAACGTAACCTTAGTTAGGGAATCCATGTTAGCCTTGGTTTCCCAAAGGTGGTTATTCAATGGTAGACCCGCAACTGCGTTACCATCATCGAAAGATGTGGCATTAGAACTTACTATATCTAATCTAGGCTTAAATACCGTAACAGTAATAAAGCCGGAACTATCATTACCTCAAGGTTTTAAATTAAAATCAATTACAGGCTCATGTATTACTGCAGGTGCTACTCCTGGGCATACATGTACTCTTCAATTTAACATGGATATAGATAGTAAAGTGAAGCCCGGCATATATAAAGCTAAGATTACAATAAATTACGTAGTAAGTTCAGGTAATGCGCTTCTCTACTCTACAGATGCCTTAAGTACGTATGTAGCTATTGAAGATCCTAGTGAGTATAAACCAAGACTGGTTTTAGGTAGCATTTGGTGGGGTACAACAAGACCTACGACAGTATTTTATAATGCCCAGATGGTGCCGCTACACATAGAGTTAGTAAACGTAGGTAGGTGGGATGCTAAAAATGTTTACATTAATGTAGTACCACTAAGTAAGGATGTTGAAGTCATTGGAGGGAGAGGTTTATGTGCGACTACTCTACCTTCAGGTTCATCATGTACTTTCATACCCTACGTTAACTTATATAATGTGTCAAGTAATTATGTAGACTTTCTAGTTGAAGCTAATTATAGCGTGTCAATGTATGGTTCATTCATGAATTGGTCAGAAAATTATGTAATTAAACTACCAATAAAGACTTATGCTGCATTACTTAGATTTAAAGGTATTGAGATTAGGAATTGGGGCTGGCTAAATAATGAACCTGTATTTCCCGGAACTCAAAATGCAACATACGTCGTAGTTATATCAAATCATTACCCATACAATATAGAGTCTATTGATGCTACTCTATATTTACCTAAAGGATTCTCTAGTAAGTACGGTAATGTAGTGAGAAGTTATGTACCTGGCCCTGTAAGCAGTAATCAGGAAGTTTCATTGCAATTTATCGTGAGTGTTGATGAGAGTGTAAAACCTGGAAGGTACTTAGCTAAACTTGAACTAACTTACGTGATTGATGTTGGAGGCTCGTCAATAGTTAAAACAGAAAGTTTGGTGGTGCCCATAATAATTAATAAGATAGAACATGGTGTAGAGTATGTAACTTCAGGTTGGTACGGTACTGTAGCTGAACCAATGACTTATGGTAATTTATTTTACGTTGTATTCCGTAATGTTGACTTTCCAGAGATTAAAGGTGTTGTAGCAGAACTTAAGTTACCTAATGGAATAGTTTCATCATTAACTAATAAGTCAATAGTTAATATGACTCCATCAATAGTGACTACACAAATACCTTACTTAACTCAAGGAATGGGTAGAGGTGTTACTGGTAATCAACTTGAACAACTTATATTAAAGGCTGTAGGGAGGATGGCAAGACAGCAAGCACAAAGTATAGAACCTTATACTTCCCCCACATACTCTAGGGGTGACTTATTAGTATTTACAGCGAAGCTTAACATACTAAACATATCACCCGGAATATATTATGCTAAAGTAACATTGTCATTCTTAGATCATTGGGGTACTCTGAGGAAGTATGAAGTCCGTATACCTATAACAGTATTAGGAGGCACTAAGGTAATAAGGATGTGGATTAATAATGACTTAAAGTTTACTCATAGACGTGGACTATTAAATGTAAGTATAATGAATATCGGTTCATCACCCATATACAATGTGTACATATTCATATACTCAAAAGTGCCTTACTTGGTAGTCTCGGATCCATTAAAATACTTTAATATATTACCACCAAATAAGGCCGTTAACATAATAGTACCCGTATACTTCAATCCATTATCGATGCAGGCAGGTATACCTATAACGTATGGTAGTGCATTATTTGTTTCATCGATAATATACACTGATGTTAATGGTTTCAGGCATAGCTTCAATACAACATTGGCCGTAGTTGTTGAGCCATACATAGAGATTGAGTTAAGTGATATTAAAGCTACTTATGAGACCGGCACACTTAGGGTGTCAGGTACTTTGACTAACCTAGGTAATGTTAAGGCTGAGAGGGTTGAAGTCATAGCTATATATTTAGGTATTAATAGTTCAGCAAGCTTTGTAGGTGATATTGATCCCTCATCGCAAGCATCATTCAGCATAATCTTAAGTAACGTACCACCAAGTGACAGAGTTAAGCTCATTGTAAAGTACAGAAATCCCTATAACGAATTATATGAGATAAGCAAAGAGTATCCAGTAACCATATTAAAACCCACTACGACAACCACAATAACTCCGGGGTTCCTCGGTATAACAGACGTGACTACTAGAATAATAATTGTAGCTTTAGTAGGTATATTCTTAGCTATTGTAGCATTAGCTATTAGGTCTTACCTTAAGGGACATAGTGAAGTTACTAAACTTGAAGGTATTGAGGGGAGTTAACATGATTTTAAGTGATGCAGTTAAATACGCGTTTAAGGCCATGACTGAACGTAAATTTAGAGCTTTATTAACTATAATTGGTATAGCTATAGGGCCTTTAGCATTAGTTATGATGACTAGTGTAGTGAGAGGTTATTCTTCTTATGTAGAGCAGCAACTTCTCAGCTTAGGCCAGAATACTATCGTAGTTATGTCTACAGCTGAATATACGCTAACTCGTAATGACTTAGACTTCATTAAATCGTTAGATGAGGTATCAGATGCATCACCATTTTATCTTACTTCAGCCTACATATCAACACCTGAAGGTAGAAAGCAAATCTTCGTATATGCCATAGACATGGACATACTCCTTAAAATAGTTGGTGGGTTGAAACTACTCAAGGGTGAGTATCCATCACCTACAGAGCCTCTCTACGCAGTCATAGGGTATAGGATAGCTTATTCCGAGAAGACAGGTAGGAAATTGTATGACGTAGGAGATACCATAACTATATTTATACCTGAGGTCGAAGCTGGCGGTATAACTAAGTTAAAGAGGGCTATTGTAAGAGTTAAGGGGGTATTTGCAGAGTATGGAGGTGCCATGTTCATATCACCTGATACAGGTATATTCCTACCTTACTCAGCTGGTAGGAAAGTATTGAAATTAAATAAATGGACTGGTATCTTAGCAATCGCTAAAGCTCCTGAATTAGTAACTAAGATAGTTAAGGAGCTTCGTGTCATATATGGAGGACGTGTTGACATAATAGCCTTCCAGGAAATAGCTAGGATTGTAGGCTCCATCACGGCCGCTATGGACTTCATAACATTCTCCACATCGCTTTCAGCATTCGCTGTAGCTGTAGCTGGTACAGCGTCAACTATGATAACATCAGTTATTGAGAGAACGAGAGAGATAGGTGTTCTTAAAGCACTAGGATTTACGGATGGGCAAGTAATGATGTTAATATTGGCAGAATCAATAATTATGTCACTCATAGGTGCATCGATAGGTATATCACTAGGTGTGATTGGGGCTCATGCATTAGCGAGCAGAGGGTTAACGATAAGAGGTACGGCAGCTATAATTATTGAAGCACCACCTCAAATAACGCCTGAGTTAATAGGTATGACCGTAATCATAACACTCGTTGTAGGTATTGTAGGTGGGTTATTCCCAGCTTACAGGGCAGCTAGGATACCACCGGTTGTAGCGTTAAGGTATGAATAATTATGGTGCTTTCTTAGCCACTTTATCTGTCTTAAGTTTGGGTCTATGTAAAGCGTAAATTGCGAATATTATTGCTAGTAAAATATATAAAATTATGTTGTCTCTATTATCTTCATTATTTTCCGTGTTTTTTATAGCTGTATTAGAGAATGCGTAAGTGAATGTATGTGTAAAGTGAAGCAGTGGTACTGTGAGTAGTATTAACAGAACTACATGAGTAATGAGTAATCTACTTAACATTACACTCCCATCTCTATGCCAGGTATTCTTAGCTTGTACTCTAGCCACTTAAAGAATATTGTTGCAGCAGTAGTCATTACTAGGTATATTGCAGCTAGCGTTAAGAATATCTCTATCGGTCTGAAGTATATGGAGTTGAAGTGCTTACCAACAGCAAACATCTCTTGGACACCTACTACGAAGGCGAGTGATGAGTACTTGATCATGTATATGATCTCATTAGATATTCCTGGTAATGCCCTCCTAATGGCTTGTGGTAGTATTATGTACATTACCTCTTGTAACTTAGTCATACCTATAGCTTTAGCAGCTAGTGACTGACCTATATCTATAGACCTTATCGCTCCCCTAACATATTCTGACTGGTACGAACCACTACATAGTATGAATCCTAACACAGCTGCCCAGAAAGGTGTCAAGTATATCCGGAGATCAGCTAAGCCGAAGAATAGTAATAATAATGTTACCAATAATGGGAACCCCCTAAACATAACAACTACTGCTGTAGCTATTAATGACGCTATTCTACCACCATAAACTCTTAGCGTACCTAATAAGATCCCTAATGCTACACTTGCTGGTGCAGCTATAGCCAGCATCTCAAGTGTTGTTAATACACCCTTAAAAAGTGCTGGTAAGAACTCTTCCCAAAATGTCATTTCCTTTCACCGTAGAGTCTACCGACTTTCTCAAAGAACTTCTTAGTTACCTCGTGTTTAGGATTAAACACAATCTCCTTTGGAGGGCCTCTCTCTATGATCCTACCATCATACATGAACATTAATTCATCAGCAACCTCAAGAGCGAAACCTATCTCATGAGTAACTACTAAACCTGTTACACCCTTCCTGGCTAATTCCTTCATTACCTGAAGTACTTCACCAACTAACTGGGGGTCTAAAGCTGATGTAGGTTCATCGTATAGGATTATTACGGGATCCATAGCTAGAGCTCTAGCTATAGCAACTCTCTGCCTCTGACCTCCACTTAATTGTGCTGGGTACTTATACCATAGATCCTCAGTTATGTAAACTGTTAATAATGCCTCTTTAGCTCTCTCAAATGCTTTCTTCTTGGGTAATTTTTTAACCTTAGTTAATCCTATCATAACGTTATCTATGACTTTTAAGTGATGGAATAAGTTAAACTCCTGAAACACGAACCCTATTCTTTGTCTTATCTTATTTATGTCAACCCCAGGTCTTGTTATCTCTACATCCTCAAGCCATATACGTCCCCTATCAGGCTTTGTTAACAGGTTTATGCACCTAAGTAATGTGCTCTTACCAACGCCACTCGGTCCTGCAATAACTTTAGTCTCACCTCTCCTGACTTCGAAGCTAACACCTTTCAGAACCTTCAACTTACCATAACTCTTATGAAGATCCTCAACTCTTAGGACTACATCCCCACCCATATTACATCCCTCCACTCTTAATTAAGCCTGGAATTTGTACCTTCTCATAAATTATGTTAAACAATTTAGTACCACCGTAAGTATATATTATGAACATTATACCAGCGAATATGTACGGAATTAATGCTTCACCTGTCGCGATTACCACGTAGCGTGTCCTATTTAATGTCTCTAGAACCCCCAATGTGAAACATATGGCTGAGTCCTTAAGTAGTATAGCGTATTCGTTGGTCCATCCAGGTATCGCTATCCTTAACGCTTGAGGTAGTATTATATGCATTATTGCTTGTGCTCTCGTCATACCTATAGCTCTTGCAGCTAACATCTGCCCCTCTTCTATAGATTCAATAGCACCACGAAATATTTGAGACTGATAAGCACCACTTCTAAGTCCTAAAACAATTATACTGGTAAGTAATGCAGACAGCTTTACCCCAAAGATTAATGGAAAGACACCCCAATAGAATAGGAATAATTGAACTATCAGTGGTACGCCTCTAAAGAACCATACGTATATGTCTAGCAAGGTTTTAACTATTCTACCCCCATATGCCTGTCCTATGGCTATAGGTAATCCTATAAGAAATCCTAATCCTAGACCGCCGAAAGTAAGTGAGAATGTCCATAACGCACCTTCAAGTATGTATGGCATGTAATTTATAAATTCTGGCGATACTATCGGCATACACCATCACTCCTGCCATCTCTACATAGCAATTCTAGTCTAATTAATATTTAAATTTACTTTAACTTAAAATATGTAAAATATTTAAATTATTTTAATGGATGATGATTGAACTCATGGTAAAAACTAATGTCGAACTTACTTTAAGCCCCATTTCTCTAGTAGTTGATCCCAGAGTGGGCTATGCATTAACTCACTTAATGCATCATTAACCATATCTCTTAACCACTTATCCTCACATCTGAAAGCGATACCGTAAGTCTCTGGAGCACCTAATGTTGTCAGTATCTTAACTTTATTAGCTAAATCTGGATGCTTCTTTAGGTAAGGATTTAGGAATGCTGAGTCAGTAATTACGGCTATAGCCCTACCGTCTAGTAGTGCCTCTAGTGCCTCAACATAGGAGTTTAACCCTAACTTCTTGAAGTTATATCCCTGCTTAAGTAGTCTCTCAGCCCACTCATCAGCTGTTGATCCTAACTGTACGGCTATGTACTCGCCTGAATTTAGTATCTCTTCTACACCTCTAGTTTCGTCAGCCCTGACAACTAATTCGTGAATGTATGAGTAGTATGGTATTGAGAAACATATTTTCTTCATTCTCTCAGCGTTTATGGTCATGCCTGACGCGATAATGTCTAAGTCTCCATTAACTAGAGCAGTAACTATCGTTGACCAATCCCAGGGCTTATGTATAACTTTCCAACCATACTTCTTAGCGATCCAGTCAATCACATCGACATCAAACCCTACTGCTGTACCGTTAGGTAATACGTAAGTGAAGGGCGGGTAAGCAGCATCAAATCCATGAACAATGACTACCTCCTTACCAGGTGGTGGGGGTTCTGTAAATTTACCTTTAGAATACGCACATATCTCCTCCGGCTTAGGTATCTCTGGTACAGGTTTAGCAACCCATCCTACAACTCCTCCAATTATTAAGCCTATTATGAGACCAACAATTAAGTATAGAACAAGTTTCTGCAAAATGTCACCCAAATAAGATACTATACGGAGTTTTAAAAATGTAATGCGCTGCATAGATAGTTTTTAATGTTTAACTCGATAAACTCATTTAAATGCTTACTTAGAGATAACTTCTTGACCGAAACTTTAGCTGAATTTAAATACTTTCTTTAACTAATCAGAGAAAGCTTGAATTACTTTTACATAACGGATAGAACTACTTACTTCAGCTAATTCTTATTAAAACTTCCGCTATGTATTTAATTATGTTGAAAAGTAATCAGTCAAGACTGATCTCTTCATAGTAATAACTCAGTACCGCCTGGGGTCATCACCGCGATTACTACTGAATGGCGTTTTAAGTATTTTCATGCTGTCACGTTAAACTTTTGAGGATTCTGAGCTGTTTCTAGACTTTAGGTCTTTCAAGTCTTTGTAGGTTCTGGTACGCTTCTTTAGGTTTTAGTCCTAGGTATTCAAGTGCTAAAATATATGCTGATGCTGTGTGCTTATCTAAACCGAGGTCTCTCGTTATGAGCTCTGCCAATTTACTCGTGTATGCTGGGTTAGCAAAGACGGGTTTCAAGCCATATCTCAGTGCCTTAACTACAAATATTTGTGACGCCTCCCTCTTAGCCCACCTAGAAATCTTCCGGTTTGCAGTTCTGCTCCTAGTGAACTCTCTTGTCTTTATGGCGTCGGGGTCTTCGAAGACGATAACGTTGCCTCCGTGATGGTAGCAGTAATCC
>Ga0190363_1000746_pt1 | contig 19434 bp, 24 predicted proteins | sample 48721867_MG_FD_161272 | JGI IMG/M metagenome (GOLD analysis project Ga0190363, IMG submission 161272) | Hydrothermal vent microbial mat bacterial communities from Southern Trench, Guaymas Basin, Mexico - 4872-18-6-7_MG | ecosystem: Environmental > Aquatic > Marine > Hydrothermal vents >... | reverse complement strand
CGCCTGCTCGAAGCCTCCAATAATTCCAATCGTATGCCCGTAAACTGAAATGTATGTTTCCGTCAGCTCTTCGATTATTCTCCTTGTTTTTCCCTCCCGCCCAATTATTCTACCCCTTATACGCCTCATATTAGACTCTGATTTCCCAAAAATCTGCCTTAGATCTATCATGTCAAAAATTACGTTTTCATCCTCAAGTAGGCGGAAAGCCTTTTCTGGCGAGAAGCCTCTGCCTATGGCCGTCACAACATCCTTTGCTCGAAACAGTTTCGAAGGATCGTCATTTTCGGGGTTTAATTCGATTGTTACGTCTCCTGTTGAACTATCTATGATCAGCTTCACGCCCAGTTCCTTTTCAATCTGCTCCTTCACTGAGCCGCCTGGTCCTATTAATACGCCTATCCTTTCGCGGGGAATCCTAATGAATGTGCTGGCTTCTGACACCAGTAACCCTCCAATAAAGCTCATCCAGTGGCAACACTTCAACGCCTAACCTACTGAAGTAACGATTCAAATTTTTTAGGTCTCTCATCAAAAACATTTCGGAGTTCGGATGTTCAAGCGGAACAGCCTGCGAAACATCGATTAGAACTGGAAGGCCGCGCCAAATCATCACATTGTATTCGCTTATGTCGCCGTGAACAAGTTTGGCCTTTCTATATAGACGCTTCAAATATGTTACTAGAATCTTGTATATGCGTTCTGGATTTTTGGGCGGAGCCTCCTTCATTAGGGGAGCTGAAATTCCATTCTTGCCTATAAACTCCATGACAAGAACGTTGTTTTTGACTGCAATTGGTCTTGGAACGCGAACCTTGGCGGCGTATGCCAATTCAAGGTTTTTAAATTCCTTCTGGGCCCATGCATAGACGAGGGAGCGGGTGTCACGCCTAACATGCGCGAATCTTGGGTCTCCCTCAATATAGGGGAGTTTTCCCCTTTTAAACTCGGCTGAAACAGTTAAGTAGATTTTTATTGCAATTTCGTTTCCTTCTGCGTCTTTTCCCCAATATACGCGGGCTTCTTTTCCGGCTTTAACAACGCCGAAAATTTCTTCTATAATATGCTTATTCATTAGGTCATAAACTGTCATTAGAGTTGACTTGTCAAAAACTTCTTCTAGAACTTCGTATTCTTCGCTTCGCTTTTCCTTCATTAATTGCTCTCTTTCATACTTCTTTTCTTCGCGTAAAAGTCTTTTTTCAGCCCTTTCTTCAGAAGTCACTCTTTACACAGCCCTAAATTGTCAAGTATCCATTCTTCCTTAACCATTCAACCTGTGCTTTAGTATATCGCCAAATTATATCGCCTCTAGTTTCAGATTGGAAATCCCAAGGAGAAACAAGCACAACGTCTCCTTCACGAATCCAAACCCTACGCTTCATTTTACCTCTAATCCTACAAACACGTTGATGACCATCTTGACATTTAACTAAGACACGATCATAACCGAGCAGTTTTACGGCTATGCCAAGCACATCGCTTGGCGCTGGCAGGACTAAATCTTTAAGTTCCTCCTCGCTGATTACCTTTTTCTTACCCAATTAGGCACCTCAACATTTAGTTACAATGCTACAAATATATAACCTACTTAAAAACATGTTGAAACAATACATTCAGTTTATTCAGTAACTTAGTTATAACATCATTCTTTTCCGTACTTTGCTTGCGAATTCGGCGACAATCACGCCAATGAAAGAGAAGATTAAACCCCATAGAAAGATTAGTTGTAAATGAATCTGCAAAAAGGTATATGAAACTCCGCCATTTGAGGGTATCGGCGGGCTTCTAATCATGGCTACTACATTTACTTTTAGGAAAGCCATAGTGATCAAAAGAATTAGAAGCAAAATGAACGTTGCAAATGGCGGCTTAAAGAGGTCATACCAATCATGGGAGTTTGTACGTCTGACAGTTAGTAGCCACATTATTGCACCGGGAACTACTAGGGCATATGCAAGGGTTGATAAACCGATAACAGCGGAAAATGGCGTAGGTAATTCCATTTTTAGTGAAGCTATGATAAAGGCACTCCAAAAAACAGGGTTAATAGCTACCAGAACAGCGCCTGCAAAGCCTATTAACGCGGCGTCTCCTAGACTTAAAGGTACTTGTTGAGCTTTTTTCTCGGGAAATTTCCGAAGAAGTTGCACAGCCATTTCGCCTTTTTCGGTTAAACAGTATCGTCCATCTTGATCTTTTTTAATTAAATCGCCCAGGATTTTCAAATGATAATTGAATTTTCCGGTGTTTTTAATTCCTACAAGTTGCATTAAATCGACATATGGCAGCTTTTTCCCAGAGAGACTCAAAAGAATTCTACGTCTAATTGGGTGCTTGAGAATATCACTGAGGGACTCGAAATCAACACTCAATTAATGAAACCCTCACTTGCAATTTAAATTAAAGAAAGAAAATCAATTTAAGGCTATTTGATTAAAAAACTTATCAAGAATTAATCATCAGAATTGAAAATTAAACCAGCCTTTCTAAAGTCTAATTATTTGGGCATGAGGAATTCCTTCGATCAAGAGGACAGCTTCTGGATGAACAAGTCCAGCTTCTATAGCCTTTTCAACAACGTTTTTGCCTACGAGATTGACTATTGTGCATTGCTTCATAAGTTCGACCGCTTCCTCAATTGTTGTTTTTATTCCTTTGTAGAATTTTTCGTTTATGTGAAAGACTATTTTTCCTTCTTTCAAAGTTTTTCCTAGAAGTTCTGCGTCGCAGGCCGCAAGCAGCATGCATTTTCCACGTTTCTGTAAGTTGGCGTAGACTTCCAATGTGCAGCACTTCTTCGATAGATTATATGCTCTAAGAATGTTTTAAGGTTTTATTTCAGCCCTAAAATTTAGGCTTTAAAGCATATTCTAGACTGGTCTTATAGAACTTTTTGCACCACAAGCCTCGCATACCAGGAACCAAAGGCGTTTCTCCTTAACAATTTTTGTGTCAGGTCTCTTGCAAATTGGGCAGATCACATATTCCTTTGTATATCTCTCAACAAGATGCTGAAGAGTTTCATTCTCGAATTTACCTTGAAAAATTGCTCTTTCATCATCTATTACCCCTGCAGTTGCCATTTCCTTGGCTAAAAACTTCAATAAATGTTGAGGAGGCCTATTTAGAGTTTCTGCTATTTCCTTGAAATTATGTACTATTGTCCTCATGCCAAATATCGTTGAGCGAACTCTTGGAATCTCGAATCTTTTAGACTCAAAAATTGTTGGCGGGAGCTGCGAATATGCACGTTCTAATAGTTCCTCATATTTTTCATCCAATTTGGACTCTCCATCAAGCAGTTATCAAATCATATGTAAGGGGATATTTAAAAAGTTCTTAGCAAATATTACCCTTGATGATTTAACATGGGCGACATTTATCTGTAATTTAGGTTTCTGGAGTTCCTAATATTTATTAAAGTGTTTACAATATTGTTTTGTTAGGGGTTAAAATATGGAGTGGCTAGCAAAATATGATTCTACTAGAATTTGGAAGCATAAATTAGCCACTTTGGCTGAAAACACTAGGATAGGCTACATTAGATATTTCAGAAAGTTCATAGATTTCGTAGGCATTAATCCCGATGAGCTAAGGGAAATGAAATACCTAGAAGATTCTGAATGCAAACCTTGGGAAAGACAGAAAGTGGAAAATCTGGTGAGAGAGTTCCTCAGACATGAAGAAGAAAGAGGCTTAAGTTGTGGTACTAGAGTCACGGAAATACTCGCTATTAGTCACTTCTTCAAAGCCAATGGATTAAAACTTAATCTAGATAGCTCTGACTACCCTAGAGGTTGTGGATTTGGATCTAAGATTCCTACGCATGAAGAGATCAGAAGAATAGTGGATGCTCTAGAAGATATACGATTAAAGGCATTCGTTCTGATGCTAAAAGACACTGGACTAAGATCCTCAGATGTTTTAAATCTAAAGTGGAATGAAATCAAAGAGTACAGTGATGGATTCTATGGCTTTAAGGTTATAACCAAAAAGAAAGGTGTTCCCGCACGTGCATTCTTCGGTCATGAAACTGCAAATGTCCTTAAACTGCTCAGAGAGAAGAGGCTAAAGGGAACTGATAAAATTCCTCCAGAACCAGAACATGAACTGCTGAATCATCCAGTATTCGCTACCTACATTAATCCTTCAAAACCTATGGAAAGAAGGTTCATTCATAAAAAGTTCTACAAAGTTACGAAACTCCTAGGATTAGAAGACATCACCCTTCATGGTCTACGTAAGTTTTGGGAACAAAACTTCCATACGGAACATCCAGCTATAAAGAAACAATTTAACGGTAGAACACTGTCAGATGACGAGAGAGCATATTACCTGAAAACAGACGAGGAACTCTTGGAAATCTACAAATCACAATATCCTAACTTGGAAATTTTCACGGAAAACAAAGCTGTTCAGGAACTAAGACTAGAACTGCAAAAGGCATACTTGACTATCAGTGAACTTAAAGCAGAACTTGAAAAGACAAGGAAAGAAAGTATAACTATTCCCGAACTCCTAGAAGCATTTGAGGGTACACTGCCAGCAGATATATACAACAAACTCAAACAGAAACTTACACAAGTCAAATCCTAAACTTCTCTCTTTTTCTGTTAAGCCTTATCGATACTGTTGCGAGATCAGTCACTGTTCCTCCATCCAATATATATATAGGGTAGATCTGAGGCTGAACATAAGTTATTACACAAGGCTTTAAACTGTTTTCAGTCGGCTAGTTCATGCGTTCAGTAAGTGACGTTTGATGTTTTACGACGCTAGTACTCGCAAAAATCGTAAAACTGCTGTTTCATGAAATGCTGTACTATCTTAGGATATACGATTTAACAGCAAACTGTCAATGTCAAACTCTAAATTCACAACATAAAACTTAACTGTAGAAGCTAAATTCTGCGTTAACATCCACAAATAGCTTAAAATTTTAGAGCGTTGTCCCCCCGCTTGCTATCACGCATGTTCTATACGTTCGTTCATTAAGCTCCAGCTACAGTGACTAGAACTGGAACTGTTCGACATAACAGAGAAATCTTGGGGTTAACCCCAAAAAATTTGAAACTATAGGTGCAATTACAGAATGTTGTTATTCTATTTCCGTTAATGGTTCTGCTCTTATTCTTTTGTGGTTAAAATGTCCATATAAAACTGCTTGAAATCTTTCAATATTGTAGGGTAAATCTAAGACAGTATTTCCCTCTAATTCTTTAGGTTCTAAATTTATGAAGTAATGTAATGTAGGCTAAATATTCATTATTGCAAGCTAAACAGTACTTAGATATCATTAGATAATGGTTTGTTATGCGTGTGTGACAGTGTAAAGAAAATGGAAATTATGTTGGAAACTTTCTCCTTAGAACCTTTCTTTTTACTGATGCAATAATGGAAATCACTATCAACATTAATAGCAATGTTATGATTGATGGAAATTCTGGAATTATTGTTATTTCTAGTTTTGAGTGTTCGTAGGTGAAGTAGATTATACTGATTCCTTCTGTAAAGTTTTCATAAATTGTCTGGAAGTTTATTATGGTACCATTAACTTTCACCGTGTATGGTGGAGACATAACCTCATGCGGGATTGTCAGTCTACAGAATCCAACAGTTTGGTTAGCTGTCATGTTAGATACATGCATAACAATAGTGCTGTTAGACTTGAAATACCTGAAATCCTCAATGGTAGAATTGGATACAACATCCACAGAATAACCAACAGAAGTATTAAAGCTATTAAATGGACCTATCAGAGGATATCTATCTACATTATTTTCATCGATAATGTATAGTGCATCACCTATACCATCACTTCCAGTTATATTCTGATTAGAACCAATATAGTAGTCAACGCCAGTATAGTCGCTCCAGTAATTGCCGCCATTTGGATAGCCATCATCCCAAACATTCGTTAAATCATAACTATGCACTTGTTGACTATTATCAACGAAGTTATTATAGTAAATAACGTTGTTTGAAGAATTGTCGAGCCTAATGCCATAATAGTTGTTTGTTATGCTATTTCTGGTAATGGTATTATTTGAAGACGAACGGAGCAGGATGCCATACCGGGTGTTTGCTGTTATGTTGTTTCTGCACATACTGTTGTAGTTTGAAGAAGAGTCGAGCACAATGCCATAATAGTTATTTGTTATGTTGTTTCTGCACATGCTGTTGTTTGAAGAAGAGCTGAGCCCAATGCCACACACATTGTTTGTCACGTTGTTCTCGCTAATACTGTTATAGTTTGAAGAATAGCTGAGCATGATGCCGTAACCATTGTTTGTTATGTTGTTTCTGCATATGCTATTATAGTTTGAAGAAGAGAAGAACCAGATACCATCAAAGTTGTTTGTTACGTTGTTCTCGCTAATGTTGTTGTTTGAAGAAGAGTAGAGGCAGATGCCATAATAGTTGTTTGCTGTTACGTTGTTCTCGCTAATGTTGTTGTTTGAAGAATCGTGGAGTCCAATGCCATAATAGTTGTTTGTTATGTTGTTTTCAGTCATGCCGTTGTTCGAAGAGGAGTCGAGCCTAATGCCATCAAAGTTGTTTGTTATGTTGTTTCTGCATATGCTATTGTTTGAAGATGTGCTAAGTCCGATGCCATACCGGGTGTTTGCTGTTATGTTGTTTCCGCTTATTCTGTTCTTGTAAGATGAGCTGAGCCAGATACCGTCAAGATTGTTTGTTATGTTGTTTCCGCTTATTCTGTTGTTATAAGATGAGCTGAGCTTGATACCATACCGGGCATTTCCTGTTATGTTGTTTCTGCATATGCTATTGTTTGAAGATGAGCTGAGCCAGATACCGTCACGGTTATTTGTTATCTTGTTTCCGCTAATGTTGTTGTTTGAAGAATTGTCGAGCCTAATGCCATAATAGAACGTTATAATTATGATGTTTTTGATTGTTACGTTGCTTCTACCATTCAAGTCAACTCCATTATAAGGACCTATTCCTGTTCCTTGAAGCGTGTATCCGGCACCGTCAATCACTATGTTGTCTCTTTCGACCACAATCCCATGAGCAGAGCTTGAAATATTATCTGTCAAGATATAGGTTACATTGTCATAGGTTATGATTGGTGCGTCTGGCGGGTCTATGTTTCCATCAGCCCTAATATAAACAGTTCCAGTCCACTCGCCTTTAACCGGTCTAACATTAATTGCTAAGGAGAATAAGCCAGTCAATAATAGTATTAGGATTATTCCAGAAACAGTCCTCTTATGCATTTCCCTCCTCCTGAAAATACGTCTTATAGTTTAACGATTTATTAATTGTGGAGAATTCTTCCACTGTTATTGATGTATGTTATTCTGTTAATGCAAATGTTATTTTTGTCTTAAAATAGGGTTAAGAATACAATTGGATAGTAGTGATAGTATGTATAAGGAGGGACATGCTGGTCTTTCGTTGCTGTTGCTTTCTCCGTTTATCTTTATCTTCAAGTTTCTTGGAGTAGAGCTAGGTGATATTCTCGTAATCTGTATATTGATGGTTGCTCTTTCTTCTCTTCCGGACATTGACATAGAGTTGAGGAGAGAGTATGGATCAAAGATTAGGCATAGAGAATAACTGATACCCTCTTGACTGGCCAACAACGTCTTAGGCTGGACATTGGGTTTGCTAGCTGGCTTTGGTGGTACAGCCAGTCATTTGCTTGGAGATGCCTTTACCTACGAAAGCTTCAAACCATTTTATCCATTCTCAAACAAAGAAGTAGCCCTCAGAAAATTCAGGTCAAGCAACAAAACCATAAATAAAACAATGCTAGCTATAGGCACACTTGCCTTTATTATTCCATTCCTAATTTTCCCTTGAATATTATTAGACAAATAGTAGCACAAGTAGCTCAGTTAGTAAATGCTCTCTAATAGTTTTGAATTGGAAAATCTCTTCGCATATAGCTCTATTTCACATAACATGCTATTCTACAAAACTACAGCAATACTGGGAAAGACAGGAACATTTTACTAAATAGGCTAAAATTCAAAAATAGACAAGGAAATTAAAGCGTGGTTCTCCTCTTAGGATTAATGAGACATATTTTGTTCGTTTTTTAGACTTGTAGCAAAATAACGTTAAAAAAACTTAAGTTCAGAAAAATGGTATATTAAAATTAGAAATGAAGAAAACGACTTTGAGTAAATTGAAAAAACAAGTTGTTCGATTTTGTAAGAGGCATAAGAATACTATATGGCTTATAGGTTTTATTCTCAACATTCTATCCCTAATTTTACCCTTCATAATTGAAGAACGAATCGTACTTATTCAAAAGGTTCGTGTAAAAGAACTACCGATCATTTATGAATACTCAGCAACTCCAGAAGAAACAGCCAAAATTACAGATTTTGTCTATATTATTATTGAAAGAGCAAATGGAACTATAGAATACATAAAAGGGAAATAAGCAATTAGCATTTATTGTTCATCTGATATTGCTTCTGTTGTTATTCCATGTTTCGTTAAAGTGTCAATGTAGAATGTTTTGAAATCTCGCAATGCTGTAGGATAAATTTTGGCTAGTATCTCTTTCAGTTCCAAATATAAGGTTACGTTTGTCGTTAGCGGATATTCTGTTATCTTTTTTCGTATTGTGTTTAGTTTGCTTAGAATTTCTTCTATTTCATTTACTGTTAATGGCATGAAATAATGGATTACAGTGTCTGTTATTATTTCATCCGTTAGACTAGGGCTAAGAATTACTTCGTTGTCTCTTATGTCTGGTATTCTTTCTAATAACTGCAATCTTTCATGTAGGAAATGGTTGCTTAATGTTCCTAGACTAATTCGGATACCATATTGTTTTAGGAACTGTATAATTTCTCTGTAAGTGTACCCAGACTCATATAGCTTGTTGACTATTCTTCTCAATTTGGGATATCTACAAATCTTGCATCTCTTCTCTGGAGAGAGAGCAGCAGGTGATAATACAATGTCAGAACTGTTCTTAAAAGTAGAATGCTGCTCTCTTTTCTCCGAACCATGCTCATTCATTTCTTTCTTCCCTCGGCAACATTCCTTGCTTCTTCAACCATGCCTCTATTTTCTCCTTGTCCCACTTCAGCAGTATCTTGTTGTTGGCAATCTCAATCATACCGTAACTTAGCAAATCTCCAAGATATTCGTCTACCGTTTCTCGTCTGATGCCATAATTCACGGCAATGCTACCCTTGAACTCTCTGAGCTCAGCCTCTCCGTCTCTCCTGTACAACTCGAAAACCAAATAAGCAATTCTTTCTCTCTTCATTTTCTGGAACTTGTCCAAACTATCCCAAATCATACAACATCCCTCCTAACCTTTTACCTCAAACAAACATGTACTCTAGAGTATGCATTCCAGATACACACACCCACACATACATATGCACATCTACATCCAATCATATCTATACATCCGCACCAACCATAATGAAAGAAATGGGAAGATGATGTTAATGGAAACATTGTCTAGTCACTCTTAGAAATGAGAACTGTATGTTCCTCTGCCTTGATTACTAACTTTAAGCCTAGTTGCTTAGCTTTGCTTCTCAATATGTTAGCTGCTACTTCAGGATCATCAGTGTCTATCCCTAATTGTTTCCAGAATGTAGAGACTATGGGAATATCGAAAGGCTTACGAGCGGCAATTTCGAGAAATTCTTCTACATTCATGTTTTTCCTCTCCTCTTTAAGTACTCTATTAACTCAATACTGGACATTTCATGAAGAATAGGCATGGGCTTAGAGTGAAGTTCAGTGACTTTCTTTTTAGGCTTAACTGTGTTGCGCCACAACTCCTTAGTATCCTCAATTTGACGATGCAGCGTCGCAATTTGTTTCTTTAAATCGTACACAAGATCAGACATTGATTTCACTCTCCGAAGCTTGCATTAAGAAAATGATACTAGCTCTAATGAGTGAGGCAATCTCTTCTATATGATACAGCATTAAGTAATGAATAAGCATTTTTTGTCCTTTTTCCGTGGCAGAGTAGACATATGAATACTTTTCACCATTTCTTTTAATCCATCCGTGTCGGCGCAAATCTTCTAAATACTGCGTGACAAATTGTGGTCTAACACCCAATGCTTTAGCAATGTCACGAATAGATGCCTTGGGCAGCCAAAACAGAAATGACATTATCTTGAGATGTCTAGGACTAGAACATGGCAATTTCCTTAGTCTCTGTTTCTTTTCAGCAAAAGAAATGTTCATATTATCCACTCTCCATTCTTGTCTTCTCCTCTTGAATAAATTGGTCAATAGCCTTGTAGAGTAATTCCTTCTTTAACTGCTCTAGTTTTTGTTTCTCATTTGAGAGTTCAACTAACTTAGCCTCAAGTTTAGCCCTTTGTTCATGCCACTCTGCTTCTCTATTTAGTTCTTCTTTGATACGGTCACAAGCTGAGATAATAGCTTCATCCAGCGACATGGGTTCACGGAACAACTCTTCTTCTGGCACACCAGATTCCAAGGCGAGTTGATATTTTAGGAAGTCTAGCGCATCTATTCTATGTTGTTCAGCTTCATACTTGCGGACAAGTTCCCTAGCTTTTTGAATGCTCTGCAGATACTTCTCTCTTTTGGTATAGGGTATATTATATTGATAGGCAGGATACTTTTTGTAGTAATAGTAATAATACTCTGGATATTTCTCAGCAGCTTCTTTGTACTCCTCTATTTGCGGAATCAATTGCTGGATTAACTTACGAATATCTGGATCATCCTCTCTTGTTTCTAGTAACTTTAGCAACGCCAATACTTTCGCCAATAGTTCTTCAAATCCAGCGTAATAGCTAGAAATATAGGGAAGATACTGCTCTAACTCTTTCAAGTTGTAAGTTACTATTGGAGCAAGCCTTATCTTTTCCACTCTATTCTGGATATTGGCTAAATATACTTCCAGACTTTTAACAAGCTTTTCCATTTCCTCAGAGTTAAGGTATTCCGACAGTATCTGATCTTCTTCCATGTTATTCACCATGTATAACGATGCCTCATATGACTTATAAACATTACACTTTTATGTTAAAACTATTACTTTTATTTATTCAATTCAACATTATTTTTTACAACATTTATGCTTATTACAGTCACTGTAACCAAATTCAATATATAGTAGCATCATACACAAATCTATTGGATGGAAATGAAGGTTAAAAGATACCAAAGAAAGGCTATGCGTAAAAATTTGCATACAAAATATGGCGATGTACGATGTGTTATGTGCGGAAAAACTATTAGTGTTGGAATGTCCTATTTTGGCAGAATCTCTAAGCCTTACTGTGAACAGTGCCATTTCAAACGTTATATTGACATTGAAGATAATGATTCTAGTTATGTTTGGACTACTAAGGATTCGCTAACGTGGGTATTGGTGGAAAATACTATTTCTGCTAAAGATGTAGAGGAACTGGATGATTATTTGTTATTGAATGCTCCAGTAGACTAATAAAATTGCACCAATGGTTTCAAATTTGTGAGCTAGCCCACAAATCTCTCTGTTAGAGAAAGTGACTGTAGATATCGTACAATACTACTTTCAAATTTTGAGGCTAGCACCAAAATTTCTCTCTGTATTGGAAAAGTCACTGTTGTCTTTAATCATACGATAAGCTGCAATTCAATATATTACAGCAGATCTAGAATAGTATTCGCATAATTGTAATGTTTTAGTGAAACTTGAAAACAGTGACTTTCCTAATAAACGTAAAGCTGTCTAAGTCTGTCCTCAAACAATAATATTTAGAAGTTTCTACAACAAAATACTCATAGAGTAAGCAGTATAGATGATAGACATGAAAAATGAGAACTCCAGAGCTCGAATCTATCTGTATACTGGAACCGGCGGCGGAAAAACAACCAATGCACTTGGACTAGCTCTAAGATGTGTGGGGCATGGCCTAAAGGTTATCATAATCCAGTTCATGAAATGGTGGAAAGAAACCGGCGAATATAAGGTTAAGGATAAACTTGCGCCCTACTATGAGATTTACCAGTTCGGCCGAAAAGGATGGATAGGCCTAGAAAATCTAACCGAGGAGGACAGGCAATTAGCCAGGGAAGGTTTAGAATTCGCCAGGAGGGTAGTTAGAGAGAAAAGGCCTCATCTTCTAGTCTTAGATGAGATAAATTTGGCTGTTTACTGCAAACTTTTGGACGTTAAAGAAGTTCTAAAGTTTCTTGACGAAATACCTGAAGAGACACATGTAGTTTTAACTGGACGGTTCGCCGTCAAGGAGCTTATTGAAAGAGCGGATATAGTAAATGAAATAGTTGAGATAAAGGCTCCTGAAAAGCATCCAACAGTCAAGGGAATACAATATTAATAGGAATGAATCTTGAGGAAAGTTTAAGAAAAGTTTCGTTGATTAACTCTAATTCTCGCCACGGTGAATCATGTTGACTAGGACAAAAACTCACCCTTACATACCGAATTCTGTGAGAGAAATTAAGGAAAAAATGATGAATGAAATAGGAATAAAATCCATAGAAGAACTCTACAGCGACGTCCCAGAAAAGTTTAAGCTTAAAAGAAAGCTAGACTTGCCCGAAGCCCTCTCGGAGCTAGAACTAGTCAGACATATTGACAAACTTCTTTCAAGAAATAAAACATGCCTAGACATGCCAATTTTTCTTGGAGCTGGATGCTGGCCACATTATATTCCAGCCGCCATAGACTACGTGATTCAGCGAAGCGAGCTATCAACATCCTATACGCCCTATCAACCTGAAATTTCGCAGGGAATACTTCAAGCATTATTCGAGTATCAAAGCATGATATGCGAACTAACCGAAATGGAAGTAGCCAACTGCTCAATGTATGATTGGGCTTCAGCCCTAGGCGAAGCCGCAAGAATGGCCGCTCGCATAACAAGAAGAAACAAAATATTAATTCCAAAAATAATTCATCCAGAAAGAAAAGCCACCCTTCAAACTTACGCTGAACCAGCTGGAATAAAAATCGAAACAGTAGGCTATGATGAAGAAACCGGACAACTAAACCTTGAAGATCTTAAAAATAAGATTTCAGATGAAACTGCCGCCGTGTATATCGAGAATCCATCATATTTAGGCTTTATAGAAACTCAAGTCGATGAAATATCGGAAATAGCCCATGAGAGAAACGCGTTATTCATTGTCGGCGTAGATCCAACTTCGCTTGGAGTCTTAAGGCCGCCCGGAGACTACGGCGCGGACATTGTAATTGGAGAAGGACAGCCGCTTGGGAATCCAATGAATTATGGAGGCCCCTTACTGGGGATTTTCGCTTGCCGCGATGATATTAGGCTTATTCGTCAAATGCCCGGAAGAATAATCGGAATGACAAGAACCATTGAGGGAGCGCAAAGGGCATTCTGCATGGTTTTACAAACCCGTGAGCAGCATATTAGAAGGGAGAAGGCAACTTCGAATATATGTTCAAATGAAGCCTTGTGCGCTGTTGCAGCCGCGGTATATATGGCTATGCTAGGTCCGAAAGGTTTCAGAGAACTTGGAAGGCACATAATGTTTAAGGCAAATTATGCCATGAAAAAGCTGAATGAGATAGAAGGCGTAAAATGTCCCGTTTTCAATTCAGCCCACTTCAAAGAGTTCACAGTCAATTTTGATTCTGCTGGGAAAAGCGTAAAGGAAATCCATGCAAGGCTTCTGGAAATGGGCATTCACGGCGGAAAGGATATAAGCCGAGAACTCGCCGAACTCGGGCAGACGGCTCTTTACTGCGTAACTGAAATTCACAGCAAAAGCGACATCGACTTGCTTGTTGAATCCTTAGCTAAAATTTTGGAGGCTAAATAATGTTTAAACAGGCAAGATGGGATGAACCAACAATTTTTGAAATCGGAGTTCCAGGCAAAAGGGGCTATACTCTTCCAAAGCTTGAAGAAGAAATAACTGAAGCCGTGAAAACCCCGGAGGAAATTATTCCTGAAAAAATGCGTAGGAAAAATACGCCGAACCTTCCAGAATTATCCGAAGTTGAAGTTGTCCGCCATTTCACTCGGCTTTCCCAGATGAATTATGGCGTGGATTCCGGACTGTACCCGCTTGGAAGCTGCACCATGAAATATAATCCTAAAGTGAATGAGACATTAGTTAGACATAGGGGCATAGCGTGGATTCACCCCTACCAAGACGAATCAACAGTTCAAGGCATACTTGAAATGCTCTATAAACTCTCGAAATGGCTAGCCGAAATAACCGGCACAAAAGAGGTCTGTTTGCAGCCGTCAGCTGGAGCCCACGGCGAACTGCTTGGAACATTGATAATGAGAGCGTATCACAGACTCAATGGAGAACTTGAAAAGAGAAGGGAAATTATAGTTCCCGATTCTGCTCATGGAACAAATCCTGCAAGCGCCGCCATGGCAGGATTCGAAGTGGTAGTTGTTCCATCAGACAGAAATGGATGCGTAGACATTGAAGCCTTAAAATCCGCTGTTTCCAAGCGGACAGCCGGCCTAATGCTGACAAATCCAAACACACTTGGAATATTTGAGAGAAACATTGAAGAAATCGCTAAAATAGTGCATGAAGCTGGCGGTCTACTATACTACGATGGCGCAAACCTCAATGCAATCCTTGGAAAAGTTAGGCCGGGAGACATGGGATTCGACATAGTGCATATAAACATCCACAAGACTTTTGGAACTCCGCATGGCGGAGGCGGTCCAGGGGCAGGCCCAGTAGGGGTTTCAGAAGAGCTGGAAAAGTTTTTGCCTATCCCTCGCATAGCCTTTGACGGTAAACGTTACTATCTGGATTATAATAGGCCCTACAGCGTTGGGAAGATTAGGAGTTTTTATGGGAACATTGCTGTTCTGCTTAAGGCATACGCCTACATTCTGAGCCTGGGCGCAGAGGGTCTAGAGGAAGTTGCTGAAGTGTCTGTTCTAAATGCTAATTACGTAGCAAAGAAATTGGCTGAAATAAGGGGATTTAGGCTTCCATTTGATGAGAAAACACCCAGAAAGCATGAATGTGTATTCAGCGCAAAGCAACTAAAAAATGAAGCTGGAATCCAGGCTTTAAACGTAGCAAAGAGACTACTAGATTATGGGCTGCATGCACCAACTATGTATTTTCCGCTAATAGTTGAAGAAGCCCTAATGATTGAACCGACAGAATCATTCGAAAAAGAGGAATTGGACAAATTCATCGAAGCTTTAAGGAAAATTTCTGAGGAAGCCTATACTCAACCAGACAAAGTTCTAAAAGCACCCCATAACACTTCTGTTGGAAGAGTTGACGAGGTTAGGGCTTCCCATCCGAGAACCATGGCGCTAAGCTGGCGAATGTACTTAAAGAAGAAAAGTCAAGGGAAAGTTTAGCTTTTGCAATGAATTTATATGCAACCTTAACGTTTAGCTCATTAAAAGTCACCTAGGGATGAGTGCTAAATTTGAATGAAAGCAAACTTGAACGTAAGGTTCGAGAGGCAGTTGAGCAAGTTATCGATCCAGAAACTGGCCTAACCTTCGGCCAGATGAAAATGATTACCGGCGTTAAGGAGGAAGAACCAGGCGTTGTGAGAATAGACTTCGTTCCTTCCAGCCCATTCTGTCCAATAGCCTTCAAACTGGCCCAAGACATAAAGGAGAAAGCCCTAAAAGTTGAAGGAGTTAAAAAGGCTCTTGTGTACTGCCACGGCCACATGATGGAAGAAGAAATAAACAAAATGGTTAATAAGTAGGCAACTAAAGGATGCCAAATGAAACATTTTCTAGCTGTTGGAGAACATGAAGTATACTGTTGCGGAGCACGCGTAAGAATAAAAGATGGAAAAATTGAAGTTTTAACAAAGCCTAGGGTAATCTACTGTCCGCTGCATGAGGCTCTCTACGGAACCAGAAGAATAGACGAAAAAGCCGTTAAGCAAAGTATCCAGATAAAAATTAGAAATTTCGGATTTTGCTGCGAAAACAGAATATTTGATGATTCAATGTTGGTTCCCTATGGAAGCTCAGAGATAATCCGCGTTTGCATGGAAAAGAAACTGTTAGACTGCGCAGTAACAGTATGTGAAGGAACCGGAACAGTAATAACAGCCAATCCAAGCTTAGTTCAGGCAATAGGAGCCAGACTAACCGGAATAATAAAAACTTCGCCAATAAAAGGAATAATTGAAAAAATTAAGAAAGAAAAAGGGATAATCCTTGACGAAACAACAGCAAAAATTGATCAGGCAGAGGGAGTATTAAGGGCGGCAAGTCTCGGATATGAAAGAATAGCGGTCACGATCGCAAGTTTTCTTTCAAAATCTATGGAAAAAATAAGGGAGATCGAAAAAGAAAGGGGAGTTAAAGTAGTCATTTTCTCGGTTTGCAACACGTGTGCAAGCGAAGAAGACGTTGAAAGAATACTCTCCCACGCCGATATAGTCTGCGCAAGCGCATCCAAAATAATAAGGGAAAAAATCGGGCCAGAAGCACGAATACAGCTGGGCGTAACCATACCAGTCTTTGCACTAACGGAGCTCAGCAAAAAATTAATACTAGCCTATCTAGAAAAGTTTAAGGAAAAACTTGTAATATTTAGAGTAAGCAGACTTCCATACCAAGTTGAGGGAAAGGGCCCTAAAAATGAAGGTTAAAGTTAAATATTTTACTTTTCTACGCGAATTGATAGGAAGAAGAGAAGAAGAATACAAATTTGAGAAAGAATTAACATTAGAGGAGCTAATAGGACATATAGCTGAAAAATATGGAAAAGAAGCAAAAGAATATCTCTTCGAAAAGGATGGAAGGTTAAAGGAGACGTTGAGCTTCCTAGTGAATGGAAAAAGCATAACAAGCCTAAACGGACCGAAAACAATGCTAAAAGAAGGGGATATAATAGCCATAATACCTCCAGTCGGAGGAGGTTAATGGAGCCTCGGCCGGGATTTGAACCCGGGACTACCGCCTCTTCGTAAGCTCATACTTTTACCAAGGCGGTGCCCTAACCGGGCTAGGCCACCGAGGCATTTTATACCAAAATATACCAAAAATAACAAGCTTTAAAAAGCATTTCGAAACTAGCATTTGAAAATTTTACCATCGAATTCTCGGATTTAGATATGCATATGCTAGATCGACCAGTAAATTAGTAATTATAAAGGCCACGCAGGTAACCAGAGATATTCCTATTAAAAGAGGAAAATCGTATCTTGAAGCAGCTCTAACGACTTGATATCCTATTCCCTTTATTACAAAAACATTTTCAATTACTACTATTCCAGTTAGCATAGAGGAGAAAAGAACTCCAGAAATTGTTAATATAGAACCTAGAGAATTTTTTCTGACACATTTAACTATCTCTTTCTCCTGCAGCCCTTTTGCCCTGGCCGCTATAGTGTATGGCATACCTAATTCACCTAGAACTGCTGAGCGGGTAACCCTTATGACGATTGGCATTATTTGTATGGATAACGTTATTACTGGAAGAGCTAAATGTTTCAAAGCGTCGAAGAATACAGTTAATTGCCCATTTAAGATTGCATCAAGTGTGTAAAGCCCTGTGTAGGATCTCCAATTAGGTGAGAAAACAATAGCTTTAGATGCTTGGCTTAGTCTTTCCGGTTGAACCCAGCCTAACCACCAGTAAAAGATAACGAGCAATAACAGACCAATACAGAATTGTGGTATAGAGTACCCAAAAATCGAAATAGTTCTAACAGCAAAGTCAATGGAATCTTCTTTTGATGCTTTTTTGGAGGCCCGATCAGCTAAGAATACTCCGATTTTATAACCACCAAAGAATATTATAGGAGCCGAAAAAAGGATCAGCTCTAATGTAGCGGGAAGACATGATAGGATAACATTTACAACAGAAGTGGAATAAAGGAACGAGTAGCCTAAATTACCCTTCAAAATCCCTTGAAGCCATATGAAATACTGTACGTAAAACGGGTCATTGAGGTGATATTTTTCAATCAACAATGGTATGCTTGAAAAAATGTCTTGACCTGGATAACGATAGGGATTTGTGGGTATAAATAGTGCGACTCTTTGCGCAGCCGGAAAAAACGAAGCGACATAATACATTACTAAGCTTAGCGCAAGCAGCGTTGGTACAATTGATATGAATCTTTTAATAACATACCTTAAGAGAGACAGGATCTCATCTCCTCCTTATCATTGGGTCTAAAATATTCCTTAACGCGTCTCCAATTAGACTCCAACCTAAAACAAAGGCTGAAATAAACGACATTGGAAAAAGAAGCGTGTATAGATACTTAAATGGTTCCTGTGGGCTTCTAAAGATTGAGCTTCGCGAGATACTTATTAATGATCCCCATTCTGCGTAACCTTTCTTGGGACCAAACCCCAGAAAACTTAAGGTTGCAACCGATAATGTTGCTCCCCCGACGTCAAGGAACGCCATCACGAAGGCGGGAAATATTGCGTTTGGAAGCATATGTCTGAATATTATTCTAAAGTTTGAGCATCCTATTGCCCTAGCTGCTTCTATATAATCTTCATTTTTAACTCTGATTATCTCCCCCCTAATTAGCCTCGCATACATAGGCCATCCTGTAATGGCTAGAGCAATTGCTAGTTTTTCTATAGAAGATACCACTATTGAGAAGCTTAAAGGGCCTAAATTCAGTGGAAATTCATTCGGCAAAGCTACAGTTAATAAAATTACAAGCAGAATTCCAGGAAAGGCGAAAAAAATGTCGGTTATTCGCATTAGTATCTCATCAACTATTCCCCCGAAATACCCAGCTATGCCTCCCATAATTAAACCTATAAACAACTCCGCAAGAACCACCATCAGACCAATAATAAAGGCTGTCCTCGTTCCCCAAATGCATCCATAGTGAAGATCATACCCCGCTAATGTTCCAAAAGGATGCTCAGGCGATGGAGGAGTAGGTAGTGGAGTAATCTCGATTTCAGTGACTGGACCATAATAAGGGATCAAATAAGGATTCTCACTTTTCGGTGGCGCCAATACAGGGGCTAAAATTGCAATTAAAGCAAAAAAAGCTATTATTATGAATCCAGTAAAAGAAAGAACATTCTTTTTAAGTCCATGTAAAATTTCAAGAAATCTTTCAAGTATAAAACCTAAAAATTGCCGGGTTTCATCCCCAAAATTAAATGATAAGTTCGGGAATTTATCGCTCATAGTCCGACAATAGCTATAAGTAATTTTTGTCTTATAATCTTTTATCTAAAACATCGAACGTCAAATTTACCTCTCTCTGCATCGTAGTCATAATAAGACTTCAAAGTTATCCTACAATAACGAAAGGATTTGAGATTTCACTAAAGGTTATTAATGAGCACATCAAGTTTCTATTTTGGTACAGAATTGTCTAGGCGGGGGTGTCCGAGTGGTCAAAGGAGGCAGGCTTAGGACCTGCTGCCGTAGGGCTGCGTGGGTTCGAACCCCACCCCCCGCACCAACAACATTAAATTTGCGGGGAGTTCATCCTCGGAGGGGTTC
>Ga0190363_1000744_pt1 | contig 19456 bp, 19 predicted proteins | sample 48721867_MG_FD_161272 | JGI IMG/M metagenome (GOLD analysis project Ga0190363, IMG submission 161272) | Hydrothermal vent microbial mat bacterial communities from Southern Trench, Guaymas Basin, Mexico - 4872-18-6-7_MG | ecosystem: Environmental > Aquatic > Marine > Hydrothermal vents >... | reverse complement strand
GAAACACCTATCCTTAAAGAAAAACCTAGCATACGATGGGATAATATAGCAAATCTTGAGGAAGCCAAAAAAGCAATTCAAGAATCCATTATTTTTCCGGTTAAAAGACCAGACCTTTTCCCATTAGGTTGGCCAAGAGGAATCCTATTATTTGGACCTCCTGGTTGCGGTAAAACCTTGTTAGCTGCAGCTGTAGCAAGTGAAATTGATGCAAACTTTTATTGTGTAGATTCAGCCTCCATCATGTCTAAATGGTTGGGTGAATCTGAAAAAAATATAGCAAAAATCTTTGAAGAAGCAAGAAAAACCTCGGAAAACGGTAAACCATCCATCATATTCATGGATGAAGTTGATTCACTTGCAAAAATCCATAGTGAAGAAGTTGGAGGGGAGGCAAGAGTAAGAACCCAATTTTTAAAGGAAATGGATAGTATCAACGATAAAAATGTAAATAGACATGTATATGTTATAGGTGCAACCAACAAACCATGGTTTTTAGATGAACCATTTATCCGAAGATTTCAAAAAAGAATTTTAATTCCACCACCAAACTACCATGCAAGACTTGAAATGTTTAAAATTTACGCAAAAAACCTTAACCTAGACCCAAACATAGATTTTGAAGAACTTGCAGAATTAACAGAAGGTTATAGTGGAAGTGACATAAAAGATATTTTTCAAACAGCCCAAATAAAAGTTGTAAGAGAATTTTTTAACAGCCCAAAAGCAGAAAACCCAAAAGAAAAACCAAGACCCATAAAAATGGAGGATTTTCTTGAAGCAATTGAAAAAAGAAAAGCAAGTATTTCAACTCAAATGTTAAACCAGTATTATCGATGGTATCAACAATACAAGGCACTTTAAAGTAAGGTTTCAAAAAACCCTTTCTTCCTTAAAAGCAAAATTTTATCTCCTTCCTTCAATTTAAGTTCACGTCTAGGAAGTTCCACCTCATCGCCTCTAACAACCAAAATTGGATGAATATTTTCACCGCCGCATAAATCAGTTTTACCTAAAGGTTTATCAACATATTTAGAATCTTTTTCAACCTTAACTTGAACAACCTCCAAATCTTTTCTTGCAAGACCAACCACATCAATCAAACTTATACCTCTAAGCATAGAATCAATCTGCATAGCAGCAGATTCAGCTGGATTAACAATATCAGTTAAACCAACCATCCTACAGGTTTCCATAAAAGTACTATCCTTAATTCTTACAATAATTTTTTTAACTCCATAAGTTTTTGCAAGAATAGCAGCCATAACATTAGTATCATCTTCACCAGTTGTAGCAATAAAAGCATCAGCACTTCTAATTTCAGCATCCTCTAACACATGAGGGTTAGTAGCCTCCCCACAATGAACATCAGCTTTAGGAACCTTCCTAATCAATCTTTCACAAACCTTAGGATTTTTATCAATAATTGTAACTCTCCAACCCTCCATAGAAAGTCTTGCAGCAGTAGCCTCCCCTACACCGCCCCCACCAACAATAACCGCATGCATGAAAAATTTTAAAGTAAAGATAAGAATTAAATCTTACTCGTAAATCGATGGTGTACCTATTGAGAAAAAAACTACTACGAGTCTTTGAAAGACTACAAATTAGAATTCATGAATTTTATATAAGAATGGGGTTAAGAGTAACCTATTTTAAACATTTTCAAAAATGGACTTTATTTGGAATCATTGTAGGAATAATTGGAGGTTTAGGAGCAGTTCTTTTCTACCATCTTTTAAACTTTTTCAGTCTAATCTTTTTAGAAAATCTTTCAAAATTAAATCCATGGTTAATCTTATTTATTCCAGCCATAGGTGGACTAATTGTTGGACCAATAATTTATCTTTTAGCCCCAGAAGCTGAAGGACATGGAACAGACGCCGTAATTGCAGCCTACCATCGATATTGGGGAACTATCAGAGCAAGAGTACCCTTAATCAAAACTTTAGCTTCATCCATAACCATAGGGTCAGGTGGAAGTGCAGGTAGAGAAGGACCTATAGCCCAAATAGGAGCTGGTTTTGGTTCAATCTTAGCTAAAGCTTTAAACCTTGAAATTCAAGATAGAAAAATAATTCTTGCAACTGGAGTTGCAGCAGGAATTGGAAGCATATTTAAAGCACCCATTGGAGCAGCTATTTTTGCAATAGAAGTCTTATACAAAAGAGATTTTGAAGTTGAAGCATTTATCCCAGCCATCATAGCATCTGTTGTCGGATACTCAGTTTTTTCAACCATAACAGGATGGGAAATCATGTTTAAAACTCAACCTTACATTTTCCATGAACCCTTAGAACTACCATTTTTTGGGATTTTAGGTGTTGTATGCGCCTTTACAGCCATACTTTACATAAAAATATTTTATGGTTTAAGAGACATTTTTTTTAAAAAAATATCCATACCTAACATGTTTAAACCAGCAATAGGAGGGCTTCTCCTTGGAATAACAGCTTTTTGGTTCCCCCAAATTTTAGGGATGGGTTACAACCACATACAAACAGCAATTCTAGGAGGTTTACCTTTAACAGTTATGTTAATCCTAGTAATAACAAAAATATTGGCAACCTCTTTCACCATAAGTTCTGGTGGAAGTGGAGGTGTATTTGCACCATCCCTTTTTATTGGAGCGATGCTTGGAGGAGCTTTAGGCCAAATATTTTATCTTTTATTCCCAGAAATTGTCACCCAACCAACAGCATTTACCCTTGTAGGTATGGCTGCATTTTTTGCAGCAGCAGCAAAAGTACCTGTAGCCTCAGTAATTATGGTATCAGAAATGACTGGAGGATACTCATTACTTGTACCTTTAATGCTTGCATCAGCAATATCCTACACCCTTTCAGGTGAAAGCACCATCTATGAAAACCAACTTGAAAGAAGAGAATTTACACCCTAAAAAGAATTTAAAGCAGAACCAGTAAAATAATCCTCTGAACAAAATTGGAAAAATACTGTGACAAAAATTTTCTGGTAAAAACTTTAATGGAATTGGTTAACATTCCTAGTTTAAGTGGTAAAGAAGAAAAAATAGCTAAAAAAGTTGTAGAATACCTTCAAAAATTTGGTTACCAACCAAAAATAGATGAATATTATAATGTAACGGCAGAAATAGGTTATGGAAAAACTGTTCTTTTAAATGCCCATTTAGATACAGTTCCACCCAAAGGAAAATGGGAAATAAACCCATACTCAGCAAAAATTAAGGATGGAAAAATTTACGGATTAGGAGCATCAGACAACAAATCCGGGGTTGCAGCAATACTTGAAATTGCGAGAATTTTTAGTAAAAATAAACCTAAAGGAAAAATTGTTTTCCTTTTTACAAGCCGAGAAGAAAGTGGAAAAATTGAAGCAAGAAAAATTTTGGTGGGAAAAATTAAAGCTGAAGTTGGAATATGTTTAGACCATCATATAAACACAAAAAATAGAATAGCTGAACTAATTGTTGGATGTCGAGGAATAGGAAACTTTGAAATTGAAGTTTACGGGAAATCTTACCATTCTTCAGAACCGGAAAAAGGTGTAAATGCAATATATAGAGCATTAAAACTGGTTAATACTGTTCAAAACCTAAAACCTCCAACCCTACAAAAACCTTTAAAAGTTAAAGCTGTAGCAAGCATAACAAAAATAAACACTAATGGTTGGGCAACAAGAATCCCGGACCAATGTAAACTAACCTTAAATTATAGGTCTTTACCCCAAGAAAAAAGAAAACAAGCAGAAAAAAGAATTCTAAATCTTACCAAAAAAACCCTTAAAAAAGATTTTAAAATAACCTTAAAAACTTACCATGAAGGCTACTTAATCCCTCTCAACCATCCTATCATAAAAATAGCTAAAAAATCTGTGGAAGAATTAAAGTTTAAACCTAAAATTTCCATAGCTAAAGGATGGGTTGATGCAGCATTTTTCACAAACCAACTAAAAATTCCAACCATCTGTTTAGGACCAGTAACTCCAGGTCAAGCTCATGTGGAAAATGAATATGAAAACATTCAAAACCTAATTTATGGAACCAAAATAGTTTTAAGAACCGTTTTAAACTACCTACAACACCAAAAATAATGAATTTTTTACCAAGCTAAAAAATGTTTAAAAAATTTGAGGTTGCTAACCGAAAAAAGGGTCAAAATAAAATCTGGAAAAGTTTAGGTGAAAAATTTGAAGCTTACAGTTTTAGCTGGTGGAACAGGTTCAGCAAAATTTATTCGAGGTTTAGCAAAAATATTCCCCCAAAAAAATCTTTCAGTTATAGTTAATGTTGGGGATAACATCAAAATTTATGGTTTAACAATATGTCCAGACCTAGACACGATAATGTACATGTTTTCTAATATGCTGAATAAAGAAAAAGGTTGGGGAGTTAAAGAAGACACTTTCAATTTTCAAAAAATGCTAAAAAAATATGGGTTAGAGACATGGTTTAAACTTGGAGATAAAGATTTAGCAACCCATATCTATAGAACTTTTCTACTTCAAAAAGGTTACAGCCTAACAGAAGCAACAAAAATTTTATCTAAAAGTTTAAGTGTAAAAGCAAAAATTCTTCCAGCAACAAACCAATGGATAGAAACAAAAATAGTTACAAAAACCGGGAAAATCCATTTTCAAGAATTTTGGGTTAAAAAACAAGCAAAACCAAAAGTTTTAAACGTAACCTATGAAGGAATCAAAAAAGCAAAACCAACCCTTGAAGTTGTAGAAGCAATTTTAAAGGCTAAAGCCATCATTATAAGTCCAGCAAACCCTATAACAAGCATTAAACCCATCTTAACCATCCCTGGAATGGAAAAACTTCTCCAAAAAACTAAAGCAAAAATTTTAGCGATATCACCCATCATCGGTAACCAACCTATAAGTGGACCTGCTGGAAAACTTATGGGTGGATTAGGCTTAAAAACATCACCAATAACAATCGCAAAAATTTACAAAAAATTTTTAGATATTCTTCTTATCCATACCACAGATAAAAAACTAAAAAACAAAATTGAAAAACTTGGAATAAAATGTGTTCCAACAAACATTTTAATGAAAAATTTCAAAGATGAAAAAAAACTTGCAAAATTTACCCTAAAAATTTTAGGTTTAAATTTTCCTTAAGAAACCTATAAGCATTAGTTTTTTTTCCAAACCTGATAAATTCTTTAAGGTCTTCAACCTTATCAACATCTAACATAACAGTTTTGGAACAATAAACAGAAACTTTAACATTGTTTTTTAAAGCTTCAACTAAATGAGAAAAAAAACTATTTTGTTCATAACATGTTTGAATAACATTAGGTGGATGAAGTAAAAGTGCATTTGTTCCATCAAACCGTGTTGAAGGTGAAACAACAATAGAAGGCTTCTTTAAACCCATCTTAACAATGTTGTTTATATCCTCAGAACGAATAAGTGGAATATCTGAAGGTAAAATAAGAATTGCTGAAACTTTTTCCTTAATACTCTGCTTAACAGCATAATCAACAGCCATATTCACACCAGCTTCAACTTTTTCCAGTAACCCTTCAACCCCAAATTTATCCGCAAACCTTAAAACTTTCATATCAGGAGTGACAACAAAAACCTTTTCTACAAACCTAGAATTTTTAACAGAAACTAAAACATCTGAAAGCATTTTTAAATTAAACTTCCATCTTAACTCATCAACCAAAAATCTTGAAAGCCTACTTTTAACATTTTTAAGTTTTCTTACTGGTATAACAACATAAACTTGTAACATTTCTTTTTCAACCATTGAATTTTTAAATCTTTTAAGTATCGTATATATTATTTGGCGGCTTCCAATGTCAATTCAGAAAACAAAATACATTTGGATGAATGGAAAATTTCTGTCATGGGATGAAGCAAAAATCCATGTATTAACCCATGCACTCCACTATGGAAGTGGAGTTTTTGAAGGTATAAGATGTTATAACACGATTAAAGGTCCAGCAATTTTTAGACTTCAAGACCATATAAAAAGACTGTTTAATTCCGCCAGAAAATGTTTAATAGAAATACCTTACCCTGAAAATAAAATTTGTGAAGTCATTGTTGAACTAATCAAATTGAATAAGCTTAAAGAATGCTATATTCGACCCATAGTTTTTAGAGGTTATGGAGAAATGGGTTTAAATCCTCAAAACAACCCTGTTGAGGTTGCTGTAATCGTTTGGGGTTGGGGAGCATATCTTGGAGATGAAAGTTTAAAAAAAGGTGTAAAAACAATGGTTTCATCCTACCGTAGAACACCCTCCAATGTTTTACCATCCCATATCAAAGCAACAGCATGCTACTTAAATTCTATCTTAGCCAAACTTGAAGCCTTAAACCATGGATATGATGAAGCAATCATGCTTAACCAAAAAGGTTTTGTGGCTGAAGGTCCTGGTGAAAACATTTTCCTAGTAAAAAATGGCGTTATTTATACCCCACCAGCCTACTCAGATATTCTTTTAGGTATAACTAGAGATAGTATTCTAAAAATTGCTGAAAACCTTGAATATGAAGTTAAAGAGGTTGATATAACTGTGGAAATGCTTTACAATGCTGATGAAGCATTTTTTACTGGAACAGCAACAGAGGTTGTGCCTATATGTGAGGTTGATGGAAGAAAAATCGGTGATGGAAAACCTGGACCCATAACCCTAAAACTTCAAAAAGAATATTTAGATATTGTTAGAGGTAAAAAAGCTGAATATGAGGCTTGGTTAACCTACATTTAAACAGTTACTTTTTTAAACAGTTTAAAGAATAATTTTATTTTTGACCCTAAAGCTTAACAGCTAACGTACACAAAACTTTGGGGAACACTTATGGACAAGGAAAAAATAGCAAAATTTTTGCTTGTTTTCATTACTCTTTTTATGTTTTGGCTTTTACTTGTTTCCAGCCTTAGATTTGATGAAATTTTTGTAGGTGTAATTTCAAGTTTAATCGTAGCCTACGTAACCTATAACTTGCTTATTTATGGTGGTGTAAAGGATAAACTTAACCCTAAAAAATGGTTTTGGGCTGTTGTCTACTTTTTTTATTACTGGTTTTATGCTGAGGTTAAAGCTCATGTTGATGTTATCAAAAGAATACTTCATCCAAAAATGCCCCTAAAACCTGGAATAGTTAAAGTTCCCTACACAATGCAAACAAATTTTGGAATAGTATGTGTTGCAAACTCAATAACAAACACACCAGGAACAGTAACAATTGAAGTTGATGAATCTAAAAAATGTTATTATGTTCATTGGATTTGGATTGTAAGTCCAGAACCAAAAACTTGTCATGAAGAAATTATTTCTGGTTTTGAAAAATATGTTAGGAGGTTTTTAGGTTGATTGAACCAATAAAAACCATTTTAACCTTAACAGTTTTAGGAATAATTTTAGCTATTTGTATAGCCTTCTATAGGTTGGTTAAAGGTCCAACAGCCCCTGATAGAGTTATAGCTGGAGACATGATGGCAAACCTAGCAACAGCTGTAGTGGTAATTTTAAGTATCTACTATGAGGAAGCTATGCTTTTAGATATTGCAATACTTCTTGCAATTTTAGGTTTTATCGGAACCTTAGCAATCTCAAAATATGTTGAAGGTAGAGGTGTAGGTGATTGATTGCGGAACTAGTAGGTTTAGCTTTAATTTTTCTTGGAGTTTTTTGTTCTATCGTAGGTTCAGTTGGACTTGTAAGATTTCCAGATGCCTATATAAGGTCTCATGCAGCAACAGTTTCCAGTATGGGTGGGGCAGTAGTTGCATCCTTTGGTGCATCAATTTTTGCTTTAACAGTAAACCCAGCATTTTCAATTAAAGCATTTATAGTTGCTTTAATCATTATTTTTACTTCACCAACAGGAACTCATGCCATCCTTAAAGCAGCTCATAAAAGTAGAATTCCCATGTGGCCTCAAACATTTTGTGACAAACTAAAGGAGGATAAAAAAATTGGTTGAATTCCCCCTAAATTTAAACCTAATATTTAACATTCTTTTAATTCTTTTAATCATTCTTGCTGTTGTTGCTGTTGAGCTTAAAGACCTACTTTACGCAGTTATAGTTGCTGCTTTCTATGGTGTAATTGTAGGTGTTTTATATTTTATGCTTCAAGCACCAGATATAGCTTTAACTCAAGTTGTTGTTGGAGTTGGAATACAAACAGCTTTACTTGTAATAGCAGTAGCTAGAACTTTAAGGGTTGAGGAAGAATGAATGAAGAAAAAATTTTAAGAATTACTGGAATAATAGCAATAATACTTGTTACCTACTTTCTAATTTTAACCGTCACCTATGATTTTCCTACATTTGGTTTACCTGTTCAACGTGTAGGTCAATATTATATTGAAAACACCTTAAAAGATATTGGTGCATGGAATGCTGTATGTGCAATAGTTTGGGATTATAGAGGATACGACACTTTAGGTGAAACCTTAGTTCTTTTTACAGCTGTAATTGTGGTTGTGGTGGTGTTTAAGGTTGGGCTCAGAGAAAGGAATGAGTATAATCGTTAAAACAGTTTCCCGTATCATATCACCTTTAATGCTTGTAATAGCAGCCTACATAGTCCTTCATGGCCAAGTAACCCATGGTGGAGGTTTTCAAGGTGGAGTTTTGGTTGCATGTGCCTTTATCCTACTACTTTTAGCTTTTGGTTTAGATTTTGTTGAGGAAAAAGTAACTTTCAAGTTTGGTCAATGTTTTAGAAGTTTAGGAGCTTTGATGATAATTGTTGTTGCATTTATAGGGATGTTTTTTGGTTTTTGGTTTTTCAAAAATGTTGGTGTTTACCCTTACGGTTTTCCCGGAGAAGTTTTTAGTGCTGGAAGTTTACCGTTATACAATCTAGGTGAAATGGCTAATGTTTCAGCAAGTTTCCTAGTAGCCTTTTACTTTCTTATCAGAGAAAAAAGGAGAAACAAAAAATGAATGAACTTCCACCCAATTTCCCCTACATTGTATGCGTCATTCTTATAATGGTTGGATTGTATTGTGTTGCATGTAAAAGAAACCTTATAAAAATAATTATTGGATTGATAATTTTAAGTGATGGAGTAAACCTGTTTTTTATATGCATCGGATACAAGATTGGAGGAATCCCTCCAATTCTTCATGAAGAAACCTTTAAACATGGATTGGAAGTTTTTTACGCTTTAGCTGTAGACCCCTTACCCCAAGCTTTTGTTTTAACAGCTATCGTTATCAGTATGAGTGTTGTTGCAGCAGCTGCAGCTTTAGCTGTAAGAATCTATCAATTGTACGGGACTTTAGATGCTCAAAAAATTAGGAGGCTTAAAGGTTGATTCCGGCAGAATGGCTTCCCGTTGGATGTATTATTGCCCCCTTAACAGTTGGAGTGGTGCTTATCCCGTTAGGCTTTTATACTTCTCGTAGATTTCAAGGTTTATTTGCTATTGGCACCTCAGCTTTTACACTTTTTCTTACCTTTCTTCTTCTTCAAGTAACTCTTGAAGGAACCATAGTAATCCATAAAATGGCTGGTTGGAAACCTCCTTTCGGCATCCTACTGGTTGTTGATGTTTTTAATGGGTTTATAGCATTTATTATTGCTTTTCTAGTTCTTTTTGCAACTGTTTATTCAATTGAATATATGAAGCGTGATACAGGTTTAAGCTACTATTATGCACTTTTAATGTTGCTTCTTAGCGGAATGGTGGGTGTAGTTTTAACAGGGGACATTTTTAATCTTTTCGTTTTTCTTGAGTTAACAAGCATTTCAGCTTATGGGCTTGTAGCTTTTAGGTCCATGGAAATGGAACCTTTAGAAGCTGGATTTAAATATCTTGTAATGGGTGCAACAGCAACCTCTCTTGTTCTGTTTGGTATAGCTCTTCTTTATGGAGCTGTGGGAACAGTAAACTATGCGGATATAGCTTACAGACTAAAAAATGGAGGATTACTGGTTGGAGTTAAAGGAAATCTTGTTCTTCCTTTAAGCCTAATCTTTATCATGGGTGGATTTGGGATAAAAGCAGCAGTTTTCCCTCTTCATACATGGCTTCCAGATGCTCATCCAGCTGCTCCCAGTCCAGTTAGCGCAATACTTTCAGGTGTTGTGATAAAGGTTGGTGTTTATGCTTTATGTAGAATTCTTTTTCTTGTTTTTCAACCAGCCCATATCAACTGGGTTTTTTTGATAAGTATGGTTAGCTTTTTTACAATGACTGTTGGAAACTTTATGGCTTTACTTCAAGATGACATAAAAAGAATGCTTGCATTTTCAAGCATAGCCCAAATAGGTTACATACTGGTTGGGGTTGCGGCAGCAAACCAGCTAGGGATTTCAGGTGTTTTACTACATACATTTAACCATAGTATAATGAAAGGGTTAGCTTTTCTTTGTGCAGGAGCTTTTCTCCATCAAGTTGGGACAAGAAAACTGGATGAGTTAGCTGGTGTTGGAAGTAAAATGCCTTTAACAACCATGGCTTTAACAATAGCTTTTCTTGGATTAATAGGAGTTCCACCATTAAACGGTTTTGTAAGTAAGTTTATTTTGTTTACTGCTGGAATCGAAAGTGGGTTAATTTGGCTTGTGGTTGCAGGAATAATCAACAGCGCAATATCTGCTGGCTACTATCTAAGATTTATAAATGTACTGATCAGGATGGAAGCTTCCGAGAAGGTTATGGATGTTAAAGAAGCCCCAGCAATTATGACTATCCCAATTTTGATATTAGCTGGACTTATAGTTTTACTTGGAACATGGCCTCAACCTATTTTAGATGTTTCTGAGAAGGCTGCATTTAGTCTTTTTAACATAGATAAATATGTTACAGCTGTTTTGGGTGGTTAAAAAATGAGCTTATATTTTCCTGCATGGTTTTGTTGGATTATTCCTTTTGTAGGCGCACCTTTAATATTTTTAGCTGAAAAAATTAACAATAAGCTAAGGGATGGATTAGCTGTATCTTTACCTTTTCTTTCCATGTTGATGTGTTTAATGCTTTTACCCAACCTATTAACCCAAAACTATTTTGAGGAAGAATTTGTTTGGGTTTCTATTCCAAATCTTAAACCTATAACTATAGGTGTTCTAGTAGACCCCTTAAGCATCATCATTGCTAATGTTGTAGCATTTATCAGTTTTCTAATCATGGTTTACTCCATAAAATACATGCATGATGAGGAAGGAGTTGCAAGATACTGGTTTATGATGAACCTATTCATAGGTGGAATGCTTCTCTTAGTTTTAGCTAACAATTTTATATTTTTCCTAGCCGGATGGAAAACAGTTGGCTTATGTAGTTATGCTCTTATTGGACATTATTATAGGGATGAACCTAAAGATTGGATTGGAGGTCCACCCCCAACACCTTATCAAACACCATCCCAATGTGGATTAAAAGCATGGATAATGACTAGTATTGGAGACATTTTTCTTTTAGCAGGTTTAATTCTTCTTTACCTATACTCTGGAACAGTAAACTTTACAGAACTTTTCCAAACCCAAAATCTTTGGATGCCCACCTTAACAGCAACACCTGGAATGTTTACCTTAATCTCCATCCTACTTTTATGTGGACCTTTAGGTAAATCAGCCCAATTCCCTCTTCATGAATGGCTTCCAGAAGCTATGGCTGGACCTGCACCTGTTAGCGCCCTAATTCATGCAGCAACCATGGTTAAGGCTGGAGTATACATGGTTGCCCGTTTTCTCCCAGTTTTCTTTTATGGTTACTGGGTTGGAGGATTTAATGAAGCTTTAACATTTTTTATTTTAGCAGCTTACATTGGAGGATTTACAGCTTTTCTTACAGGAACTCAAGCAATGGTTTCCCTAGAATTAAAAAAGGCTTTAGCCTACTCAACTATGAGTCAAATAGGTTATATGATGCTCGGGTTGGGTATTGCAGGTTTAAACCCTAAAGCCTTAATTTTAGGGTACGTGGCAGGAATTTTTCATCTTATCAGTCATGCATTGTTTAAGGCTTCTCTTTTTCTCTGTTCAGGAACAGTAATCCATGAATGTAAATCCATCTACATGGCGGATATGGGTGGAATTAAAAAAGAAATGCCTATTACATGGTTTTTAATGTGGATTTCAGCCTTATCTTTGGCAGGTTTCCCTTTCCTTTCAGGTTTTTGGAGTAAAGATGCAGTTTTGGTTTCATGTTTAACAGCTCAAAACTATTGGCTTTTTATGTTAGCTTTAGGAACAGCAGCCTTAACCTCCTTCTACAGCATACGATTTATGGGTTTAACCTTTCACGGGGATAAAAGCAACCATTTAGCCAAACTTGAAAAAGAAGGTGAAAAACCTAAAGAAACAAGCCCTCTAATGTGGATACCTTATGGAATCCTAACAGCCATCACAATTCTCGTAGGTGTTACAGGTCCATTTTTTGAAAGTTTTATCCACCATATTTTTGAATCATTTCTCCATGAAACTCTTCATCTACCAATTAACGGATTTAACAGTGAACCTACAACCCATTTACTTGTTCCTTTAGCCTCAATAGGAGTTTTTCTTCTGGGTGGAATTCCAGCCTACCTACTTTACATAAAACGTCAAATTTCCCCGGAAAAAATTTTAACATCCTATTCATTCCTATCCAAAATTAAAACTTTCTTTTGGAATCGTTGGTATATAGATCCTCTTTACAACCTTGTTTTTGTTAAAACCATTTTAAAACTTAGACCTTATGTTGAAAGATTTATTGAACATCCGATGGATGTAGCCTACAATGTTGGTGTACCCAAACTGATGAGTTATCTTTATTTTAAAATAAGAAAGTTTCAAACAGGAATTTTACCCTACAACATGCTTTACATTCTACTTTTCATCATAGCAACCATAATTAGTTTGTTGGTGGTGTGGAGTTAAATGTATCTTCCATATTCACTTCTACAAACAGTTTTAATCCCATTAATAATGGCTTCTTTTACTGCTTTTGTTGGAAGAAAGGTTGGAAAAAAAGCAGGTTGGATCACGTTTTCAACCTTAACCTATACAACCATTGTTTTATGTATGGTTGGAGTTGAAGTTTTACATAAAGGATACATTTATGAAGAATATGTGTGGATTCCAATTCTTGAAGTTAAATTTGGTTTTTTGGCTGATGGTTTAAGTTTACCTGTAGCTTTAGCAATGAATGTTACCTGTGCAGCTTTAGCTCTTTTCTCGGTAAACTACATTGAACATAGAATAGAAATAATTTATGGTCATGGTGAAGAAAAAAACTTTCTTTATGCAATTTACCATTCCCTTTTTCTTGTTTTTCCAGCTGGTTTAGTTTGGATAAGTTTAACAACAGACCTAATTGTTGTATATTTAGCCTTAGAACTTATCCATATACCTCTCTACATTATAATGTACTATTTTGGATATGTTGAACGTCGAAGAATAGCTTTAATGAGTTTTTTGTGGGGAACAGCTGGAGCATCAGTTTTCTTTGTGGGAGTTTTATTAGCCTACACTCAAACTAAAAGTTTTACAATTTTAAGTCTTCAAGGTTTAACAGGAAACCCATTAGCATTTTGGATATGTCTCTTTATGCTTGTAGGTATCTTAATTAAAATGGCTGTTTTTGGTTTTCAAGCATGGTTACCATGGGTTCATGCTGAACATCCAACATGTATAGCTGGAATTCTAGCAAACATTGTAGGTATAGGAAATTATCTTATCGCCAGAATTTTAATTCAACAAATGTTTAAAACCTTTCAAATGTTAAGCATCCCAACTATGATTTTAGCTTTAGTAACAATGGTTTATGGAGCATTTTTAACTTTGGCTCAAGATGATGTTAAACGTCTTTATGCATGCTCAACCATCAGCCAAACAGCCTACTCACTTTTAGGTTTAGCAAGCTGTACAACCTTAGGAATAGTTGGAGGAATCTTTTGGTTTATAAGTCATGCATTTGGAAAATGTATCCTTTTCTCCTTAGCAGGAGTTTTAGTATATCAACTAGGTATAAGAGACATGAAACAAATGGGGGGATTAGCACAAAAAATGCCTTTAACAGCAATCTTATGCATCTTAGGTTCAATGATTCTTTCAGCAGTTCCACCTTTAAGCGGATTTATCTCCAAATGGATCCTTTTCTCAGGAGTATTTCTTCAAGGAATCCAGTCAGGCTTATTTATCCTTGTTATAGCTATGTTAAGCATGATTGCAACAGCCTTCACTGTAGTTTATACTTTTTGGCCTATTAAAAGAATGTTTTTTGGCCCAATCCCTTCCAACCTAAAAAATGTTAAGGAGGCTCCCTTAATTATGGTGGGACCTTTACTAGCTTTAGCTTTAATCTCAATTCTAATCGGGATTTACCCCAACCTTATTATGGATTTTCTAGTTTCTTGGGCTGGAAACCTTAAAATCTAATTATTAAAGAAAGATTCTAGTTTTGAAACACCAACAATTTCATCAAAACTAATATCTAAAGCATCCAAAACCTGCTCAAAAGTTGTTCGAATATGTTCAACATATTTTTCAACATCAATTTCATCTAGGCTAGCTAAAGCTAAAAGTTTAACTCCAGGTTCCCTTCTAATCTTTACATACCGAATAATAGAGCCAGCACCAATTTTTTCCCTTTCCTCCTCTGAAAGTCTTTTTAAAGCTTTAACATGTTGAGGTGTTGTTTTCTCATAGTCTTCAATATCTTTGCCCAAAACAACAGTAAATGCAAGCTCCTCCAAAGAATACTCCTTATTTTTCAGTTTTGTATAACATTCCTTTACAATCTTCTTAATTTTTTCTTTAGCTTCCATAAATTCAACTTCACTTTTAACTTCACCTAAAATTTTAACCATTTCAACAAAAGCTTTCTTTAAAAATTCAGGAGTATTCCTTTTTTTACCAGTTAAACCTTTAATTTCAACATTTCCATCCAAATAAACTCCAATATAGTTTTTCTTTCTAGTTGAAAAAACAGAATATCTATAAAATTTTTCAACATCCAACTCCATCCCTAAAACTTCCCTAGACCATTCAACCAACTTTTCAATTTGCTCCTCAGAAGGACTTCTTAAAAAAACTGAGTCGGTATCTCCGTAGACAACCTCTATTCCTAATTCTTGAGCTTTACTAATAGTGCTTTTTATTGCGTATCTTCCTATGCTTGCTGTTGCTTCAGCAACTGGTGGACAATATAAAACAAAATGTTCAGCACCAAAAACTCCGTAAGCTGCATTCAAAATAACTTTTAAAGTTCTTTGAACAATAGAATACCAACGTCTAAGCTCTGATGGAAAACTCTGGTCTTTAGCTTTAACCTTATACCATCTAACCCTTAAATCTCGAAGAGAACCAATAACTAAACTTGTTAATCCCAACTTTTTCTTACAAACCCAATGGTTTGTTTCCGGAATAAGATTATCTTTACATTCTTCATGAGGACATCGAATAGTTTCATAGGATAAATTCCATTTTTTGATGATGCTTGGATAAAGACTACTAAAATCAAGCACAACAACATTAAAGTTTACTCCAGGTTTAGGCTCAATAACAACAGCACCTCTATACTTTTTACCTTTAATAACAGCATGAGTTGAAGTAATACCTTTCTTAGCCAAAATTTCATCTGAAGTTGGAATCAAATAACCATTTTTACGGTGTTCTTTATACATTAAACTTCTAATCCAGTTTGAAACACCCTGTCTTGAAACATCCTCCATAGGCATTTTAGCAATCCTAGTTAAGGCTACTATAAGCTTCATAACAAGATGGTCATCAAAACTTGTAAGCCCAAAAGTTAACTCAGAATCCCTTAAACAGTAAGCAGCAAGCTCAAGATAGGTTAAATCTGAAATATTCTTTTCCAAACTAATTTTTCCAATTCCAAGAAGAATCTGGGAAATATCTTGAAGTGTTACCTCTTTATATTTCTGGTCAAAAGCATAGGTTTGAATGGCCTTATTAAAGAAAAACCTGTAGAGGTCTACATGGATACCGTAGGTAAGCATAGCATACTCTCTACCCATTTGAATGGGGATTTCCTCTTTAGGAAAACCAAGTTTTTGAGCCCTATGCCATAAATATCTTAAGTCAAATTCATCTCCATTAAAAGTAACAACAATAGGGTAGTCAACAATAAGCTTAAAAATCTTAACAAAAAGTTCAACCTCAGAATCACAATATTCAAGCTTAACATCGGATGGAAGCCTAAAATCTCCTTCCTCAACATTATCTCTTCTTAAAAGTAAAACCTTTTTTAAACCATCTGAACCAACAAAAGAAACACAAATAACCCTGTATAAGGCTTCTCTAGGTTCGGGAACCCTATCAACAGTTGGTGATTCAACCTCAATATCTAAAGCCACATATCTAAGGTTGGGAACGGGTGTTTCCAACAATTGAACCCAATTAAGAATGTAATCCAAAAATTCTTTCTGTTCACCCATGAAAACTTGTTTAATCTGTTCCAGAAAACTTTTATTTTCAACCCTAACCGGAATAAGTTTTCCATTTTCAAGGTTATAAGGTATTCCAACCTCTAAATTTCTGTCATAAAGATAGTTTTCATAATATTTTATGTCAGCTTCCCAAATTTTAGCTTCAGGCCTAGTTTTAGGAATAATATCCCTTAAGGAACCTGAAGGTTTTCCTCCAATTGTAAGCGGGTCATGAGCAACAATTTTTGTAACCTTAACATTTTGGTCAAGTAAAGGATTAAATTTTTTAACAATCTCAAAATGGTCTAAACCCTCGTTCAGCATAACCTCAGAAATTTTTTCCAATTCTTCAGGTGGAAGACTAGTTAAACAGTAAGGTTTATGACCAGTATTATCATACCAAAGATAAATTTTTCCATCAGCTGGATTATAAAATTTTAAAACAGCACAACGTTTTTCCCCATCATAGGTTGCAGATAAAAGGTAAACATTTTTAAGATTTAAAGGTTGAACCGCCATTTTAGCCTTAAACTCTCTATTAAACTCAATCCAACTTTGTATATCCTCATGAATCTTTTCAGTAGGTTGAATTTTTTTCTCCTCAACTTTTTCTTCTTTACCAAAAAAATCTTCTAAAGATTTTTCCTGCATTTTAACAATCCTAAGATAGGTTTGAATTTAACCCCTAAAAACTTTTATCTTTCTACCCTTTTCAACTGAACATAAGGTTTCAAAAATTGTTTTTGCAGCCAAAATTGAGGTAACTCCAAAATCATAATCTGGGGAGACTTCAACCAAGTCTAATCCTACAACGTTAACATTCACCCCAATTCCATACAATATATCGTATAGGAGGGATGGGTCTAAACCTTCAGGTTCGGGGTTAGAAACAGCTGGAGCATAAGAAGGGTCTAAAACATCCATGTCTAAGGTTAAGTATAAACCAGAAAAATTGGAAGCAAACTCTTTAATTTTTTTTAGAATTTCCCCAACAGTTTGATGTTTAACCTCCGTAAGGGTTAAACATTTAATCTTTTCATTTTCTAAGAATTCTAACTCCTCCTTACATACGGCTCTAACTCCTACAAAAAATAATCGGTCTCCACCAATTTTTTCAGCAAGTCTACGCATAAAAGTTGTATGAGAAAATTTTTTACCTAAATATTCATTCCTTAAATCTAGGTGGGCATCAAAGGAAATAATACCCACATTGGTAGGTAAAGCTTCGCCAACACTAAAAGTTAAAGTATGTTCCCCGCCCAAAACAACCAAAAATTTTTTCAAACTAAAAATTGTGGATACAGCAAGTTTAAGATTTGAAAAAGTTTTTTTAAAGTTTTTACCAATTTTAAGATTTCCAAGGTCATGAATTTTTAGGTCCTCAAAATATAAACCAGACCTAAAGCTGTAGGTTTCAATGTTTAAGGATGCCTCCCTTATAGTGTTAGGAGCTTTTCTAGAACCAAACCTATAAGTGCTTGTTCTATCAAACGGAAATCCAACAAAAACATAGTCAGCTTCTTCAAAATCTACCTCAAAACCTGAAAACGGATTTTTTGGTTTAACAAAAAGCTTCCTAAAAATTTTATTTTTCAAAAATCCTCTCCATCACGGCAGCCACTAAAACTGGTAAACAAATAGTTGCATCACATATAACTTGAACTTTATAAGCTTCACCACCAACTTTTCCCCAAGAAATAGCTTCCTCCAATGTTGCACCTGAAAGTCCACCTGGTTCAGGTCTATCCATCGTAATTTGAATTACATAATCAAAAGGTTTACCTAGCTTAAAAGCCGCTTGAAAAGCATAATTTTTTGGCACCCCTCCCCCAACAATTAAAGCTCCGAGTTTTTCAGCATCTTCAATCAATCTAAGAAAATGTCTTACATCCTTAAAAGAATCAACAACAATATGTTTTCCACCATGTTTTTCCACATATTCTTGAACAGCTAACCCAAAACATGAATCTTGAACAGCTGGAACAAAAATTGGAATCTTATATTTCCAAGCATTATAAATTATGGAGTTTTCATCTGTAATTCTACTACCAATTTCTTCAAAAAATTCTGCTGTTGAAAAAATTTTATCACCATTTTTTTCTACAACATCATTAAAGATTTCCATTAAAGGTTTGTCAAACTTAAACACAAAATCTTCTTCAGGAATAAAAACATCATAAACTCTGTCAATACCATGTTTATAAAGAAGCTTATCATCAATGTTAGGTGTTCCCCTATAATGGAAACCTCCAAAAGCCTCCAATAAATCATGAACAAGATTTGCTCCAGTACTAACCATAATATGGAACATTCTACGTTTAATCATCTCAACAATTGTTTTTTTCATTCCTCCTGGAACCATAGCTCCAGCAAGACTAAAAATAATTGTAACATCATCTTTAAGCATTTTTTCATAAACACTTACAGCTTGAGCAAGTCTTCCAGCACCAAAACAACCAGAATTAGACATTTCCGTTACAAGCTCATTCACAGTCATTTTTGGTTTAAGCTTAACATGTTTTACAGGTTCTCTACATATTTCACCAGCCAACTTTTATCACTCATCTTTAAATTCCTAAACTTACAAGATAAAATTTTTTGTTTAAGATTTTAAAGAAACAATAGACAAGCTTAATTTATCTATTCCAATGAAATTTTAGGTTTGAAGTTGAAGCTTAACCCATGTTAGTCTAAAAAAAGACTTTAGTAATCTTTTTTCCCATAAACTTCATTAAAATCATCACTTTACAATACCATAAAAAAGGTTTACATCCAACTTCTAAAAACTAAACAGTAGGATGGTGTAGCTGTTTACATCATAAATCTTGTTTGGTTCTAAAGGTTTTTCAGGTTCCGCTTTCATCCGAATGTTGTTTGTTGATTTTTGCATTTAACCTAACCCGTATTCTTTAAGTATTTGTTTAAACTTTACAGCATCCTCCTCTAAAATTGGGCTTTCAGAAATAATTGTTCCACTTACACCAACTTCTTTTAAAGCCTCCACCAAAAATCTAAAATTTATATCTCCTTCCTCAAAAATCAAATGTTTTTTCTCATTTCCATCAGCCGAATACTGAATTTGGGTAAAATGTTGATGAAGATTTTTTAGAGTTGAAGAACCTA
>Ga0190363_1000742_pt1 | contig 19471 bp, 19 predicted proteins | sample 48721867_MG_FD_161272 | JGI IMG/M metagenome (GOLD analysis project Ga0190363, IMG submission 161272) | Hydrothermal vent microbial mat bacterial communities from Southern Trench, Guaymas Basin, Mexico - 4872-18-6-7_MG | ecosystem: Environmental > Aquatic > Marine > Hydrothermal vents >... | reverse complement strand
ATTTATTTATTTGCCGATGACGAAACCAGATTCCTGATTGATGAGGGACCCTGGGGTATCTGAGGCATTTTAGCGATTAAATATTAGATCTTAAATCTGAAAGATGGCAAAACCTTTCAGATGGTAGACAGGGTCTTAAGGCTACAATAAAGTTTCTTAAATAGAGAGGATGTGAGAGTCTCTTGAGTCTTGAAGAAAAGATTGCTGAAAAAGCTAGGGCCAATGGTTGGTATGTTGAGCTCCGAAAGAAGCATGGAAATCGAATTCAAGATCTTGTTCTTCGAAGAGGAGGATTAGTTTTAGTTATTCAGGTTAAAGATTTATCGAGTCCAGCGGGTCCTAGAGCTGTTACACAAACTAAGAAAGATTTTGATGAGTACATTAAGCATTTACTTGAGAAGAAACTTGGTGTAACAGTTGTTCCTATACTTATTTCAAATGAAATATCTGATAAGGCTAGGAGGAGAGCTCTTTCGTACGGCATTAGATGTTATAAGCCAAATGAGTTAGAAAGAATGCTTAAGTAAGCTTCCTACTGGATTTCATCTAAACTTTAGCAATTAACGTAATTTTTACCTTCTGTCTTGGATTCTTGAGCTTCTTAATGAGGTTCCTTGAGAAATCACATGCAGCCTTATCAGCCTTAACTGCTATTGTTCTACCACATATATAGTTGCTTTTCCTAATAACCATGTCTGTTGGATGTGTAAACGTTAGATTTGGGTCTCCAAAAGCCCTTATTATTTCCCTTTCACCTGTTGCTTCAATTATCACTATTATCCTAGCATTAGGTTTTCTCGCTATTTCCTTGAATTTTTCGCTTAGGTCTTTTGCGGCTTTATTGGCCTTAATAGCTATTATGCAATCCCCTCTTTCCGTTAGATGAGAATCCTTTGTTATCTCAAATGTTGTTTTGTGTGTTGATCTTATGAGATTGTGTCCAAAAGCAATTACTTCCTCGACTTCCTTTAAAGACTCCGTCATAATTTTCACCTAAAAATTATATTGCGATCAATTAACGGTTGGAACTTAAAGAATTTTAGATTTATCATGAGGTACAGAATCTAATATATTTTTAAATCCTTCTTAAACTCATTATCTTTGGTAGATGTGCGAAAGATGATATCGGAAAACATTTTCAGAGCCTACGATATACGCGGAATTTATGGCTTAGACTTAGATGAAAAAACAGCTAAGCAGATAGGTAAGGCGCTGGCAACCTATACAGACGGCGAAAACAAAACTTTCGTCGTTGGCAGAGATGTACGATTAAGTAGTAAACCTCTCAGCGATGCACTTATAGATGGTATGATATCCTGCGGATTAAACGTTGAGGATATAGGCATGGTAACAACCCCACTGCTATATTTTGCCACTAAACATTATGGTCGAGATGGAGGAGTTATGGTTTCAGCATCTCATAATCCGCCAGAATGGAACGGTTTCAAAATATTACTTGATGAAGGATTTTTATGTATGGGTATGGGAATGGAAGAACTTAAGAACATAGCAATCAAAGGATCCTTCCGAGAAACTAAGCCCGGAACCATTAAAGTTAACCCAAACGCTATTAGAGACTATAAAGAGCATATTTCGGAGAGAATTAACATTAAAAAAGACATAAGAATCATAGCGGATCCCGGAGGTGGCTCATGCACTATATTAATGCCTGAAATTTTTGAGAGAACTAGTGTAAGTGCCTATGTAGTGTATGGTGAGCCAGATGGTTCCTTCTCAAAGCATCCTCCAGAACCTGATGAGCGAACTTTAAATGAACTTAGATCACTCGTCTTGGAGAAGAAGGCTGATTTTGGTGTAAGTTTTGATGGTGATGGAGATAGAGCTTTCTTTATTGATGATAAGGGACGAAGACTATCGAGCAATATGGTTCTCATGGTTCTCTCCACGCATTTTCTGAAGAAAAATAAAGGTGCAGCAGTTGTTTATGAGGTTAGTTGCTCGATGGGTGTTGAAGAAATCATAAAATCCTATGGTGGAAAACCAGTGTTAAGTCGGGTTGGACACACATACATTTATGATAAGATGGTACGGGAGAACGCTATCTTGGGTGGTGAAACAAGCGGACACTTCTACTTTGGTGATATATACGGTTTCGACGACGCTGTGTATGCTTGTCTTAAAATGGCCGAAATGCTATCGGAGGAAGAAAGAAAACTTTCAGAGATAGTTGATTCTTTACCCAAGTATCCACGGATACCGGGAAAAACTTATAGATGTCCAGACGAGGAAAAATTTAGGGTTGTTGAAGAGTTAGCCGAAGAATTTAAAGCCGCTGGATACAAAACGATAACTATTGATGGCGTGAAGGTTATAGCTGAGGGCGGATGGTTTCTTATAAGAGCGTCAAATACGCAACCATTAATAAGATTGACGGTTGAGGCAAGGGATGAGGGTGAGCTTAAGAAGTTAGAGGCTTACGCGGAAAAGGTACTTCTCGAAAAAATTAAAGTACATAAACATAAGTTCTAAAGTTGTCAATTTATGGGAAAACGTAGTAATGCGGCAACTCCACCCAACGACTTTATTTTGGCTCCAGCTTCATGCTCAACACTAATTATTCTAACTTTACCGCCTTTTGCTTCTACCTCTCGCATAATTTTTTCTAAAATCTCAATAATCTCCTCAGATGATTCTCTAAACATTTCATCCGTCACTAGAATCTCCTCAACTGCGCCTAGAGAACTAGCTCTTTTAACATCATTCAGGCCATAAGCAACATCACCGCGCCCCTTACCTAAGCGTCTAAGAAATTTTTCGACGATAGAACTTTCTTCAATTATGCGAGCATGCTTGAGCGTTTTAGTTAATATTCCTGAGCGCATAGCCTCGTAAATGCTAGCCTTACCAACACTATTCACGTTTTTCACGTCCACTATTTTTTTATGTAAGGATGGTTTATTCTCTTCTAGGAACTTTAGAAAATCATTCTTAATGAAACCCAATCCTATAACAACTATTGAACCACCCATAGAACTAACTACGTCTTCAAGAGATTTCGAAGCAGACTTAAACATTTCTTTAAGTGTTCTTAAGCGTTCGCTTTCCATGCGTTTTCCCGGTAAACTTATGTGTTCCTCGACTATTATATCTACGCCAAATCCTCTCAGAGTGGCAATACGGTAACCTTCATCATCAATAGACATAATTATTACTGGGATAGTCCTTCTAGTAGCGGCTCTTTTTAGCTGTTCGATTTGATAGTTTAGCCAGCGTTTTTTAATTATTGTTAATGGCGTATTCAGCGTTATATTTAATGTATGATGCGAACCTTTAGCCCCAATATCCTCTGGTGCGTCACAAACTATGCCGTGAATTCTAAGCCTATTTAAGGTTCGATCCCAGAGGACTTTATCAACCCTAACGCCTAAAACAACAGATATGCGCCTACCTTTCTCTGGTTTTTCATATCTTTCTCCCAAACGAACTTCGCGAGTAGTTCTTGCATATGCTACATCATTCTTCTGAATAATGTTATATAAGGCCCAGAAATCGTCAAGAGATTCTGGAAGAACCGTGACGCGCCCATGCTTAAAATCCTTACGCAGAATCTTCATGGAGAACCCCGATTTTAATTTGTCAAAGTGTAACGAATCTACTGAAAAGGATTCCTATCAAACTTTTAAGTCTTCCCCCTCAAAATACGTATCCTACTAAAAATAGGAGAGTGATCTTTTACTAAAGTCTATTAGTTAAGATTGGACTAAATAAGTAGATGTAGAAAATGAAGAAATTAACTATCTCTATAGGTTTTAATCCGATTCTAGGGAAACTAATTCGGAGATTAAATCGCTTTATGGTTTTAATTGAAGTCGATAATAGAAGAGCTTATGCGCATCTGCCAAATTCCGGCAGATTACTAACAGTATTACATCCTGGAAATGTAGTTTTTCTAAGAAAATATGATAGGAGACCGTGGAGAAAAAGTATCTATAGTGTTTTTGCAGTTAAACATAAAGATATAACGGTAATTGTTGATGCGCAATTTTCTAACATTTTAGTTAAAAAAGCCATTAAATATGAACTTTTCAGTGCTCTGAGTGGCTATAAGATCGCTAAGGAAAATTTCAAGATAGAGGATTCGAATGTTAGATTAGATTTTTTGCTAATGAAAGACTCTGAAAGATTCTATATTGAAGTTAAGAGCGTAACTCACGTGATGGATAATATTGCCCTATTTCCAGATGCGCCAACAGCAAGAGGAAGAAAACATATACTTCAGTTAATTTCTCTCTCGAAACGTGGATTCAAGACAGGAATTATATTTTCGGTTCAAAGGCCAGACGCAATTCTGATTAAGCCGAATGCTGAAATAGATCCAGAGTTCATGAAATTGCTGAAGAAAGCTGTAGCAAATAATGTGAAAGTATTTACGTTAAAATCAATATTTCAGCCATTGAAAACTATAACGTTAAAGCCAAATGAACCGCCCTTCATTTTTCAGACAAAAGAGTATTAACGGATATGAAAAGGATCAGCATTTTCTTTTTCGTTAATTTCTCCTTTTAGAAGTCTTTCCTCATCTCTTACGATCTCATTGGATGTTAGATATTTAATCAATTTCTCACTTATGACCGGTTTCCCGTCTTTCAGCGGATAGAAGTAAGGCAGGAATATTTCCGCTTTACTCCCAAGTCTTATATGTAGGCCTTCTTCTATAGGTATGTCTTTAAGTCTATTTCCTTCACTCACTAACTTAGCTACGTAAACTGCTCCGTCAATAGAGAATTGTCCATCACCAATATTCCTTGATAAAGCTTTTGGGACTTTAGCGGTTATTAACTTTTGCGTTCTACCTCGTGGTGGATGATCACCAAGGATCCCGCCAATTATAACTGCCTCCTTATTCTTAAAATCTTCAGGTTTAAGCTCTTTAGGCGCCTTAGGATCAAGAATAATGATTTTTTCTGAGTCAAAGATTTCTGTGAAGCTTTCTCTCTTAACAAATCCGAGGTCACTAAGAATCTTAGAATCCTCTATTTTTTTAATGTTTGTAAAGATAAGCCTGTCTTTACCAACAATTTTGGAGGCATGCTCATACTCAATGTAAAGCCATTTGCTAATAGTGTATTCTAAATGTTCAATTACGAAGAAAATCCTTCGATTATAAGAGGTGTTTCTATTAACGGGCCCGGGGGGAATTGAACCCCCGACCCCCGGGTTAAAAGCCCGGTGCTCTATCCTTGCTGAGCTACGGGCCCTAAATACTCTATTGATGATAGAAGACATAATTCTATTATAAAAGTTTTGTATTCTATTTAAAGATGATCAAAAATTATAAAATAAAGGTTTAGGAAGTAGAATTGGGCGTTCATTGATTTTTATAAATGGAAGTTTTCGCTGAAATCGTTTTTGTTAAATTGTCACACCTAGAATATATTTATTTCTCTGGAGATTTAATATGTTTGACTAAAAGTGATGGATCTTGACTGAGAGAATTAAAGAAGGTGACGATGTTCTTCTTTTCTTAGATAACAGGAGAAGCTACTTAGTTAATGTTAAGAGAGATAAAATTCTTCACACTCATAGAGGGTTTATAAAAATTGAAGATCTCATCGATAAGGAATTCGGCATTCACGTAAAAAGCAGTATGGGAGTAGATTTCATAGCGCTCAAACCAAGCATAAAAGATTACATATTTAAAGTTTCAAGGAGAACCCAGATAATATACCCTAAGGATATAGCTCTCATTATACTCTTCAGTAACATACAACCTGGAAGCTTTGTTGTTGAGGCTGGAACTGGAGCGGGTGCTCTAACAATAGCTTTAGCAAATTACGTTAAACCATCAGGTCGAGTTTATAGCTACGAAATTAGAAGTGAATTTCTTGATATTGCACGTAAAAACTTAAAGAGAGCTGGTGCGCTGGAATACGTCGAACTAAAAAACAAAGATATAACTCAGGGAATAGATGAAAAGAATGTTGACGCAGTTATTTTAGATATGGCGACACCTTGGCTTGTTGTCCCCTACGCTTACAAGGCACTTAAGGGAAGCGGATTTTTTACATCGTTTAGCCCCACAATTGATCAGGTAGTAAAAACTGTTGAGGAACTGAAAGCAAACGACTTTACAAACATAGAAACAATAGAATGCCTCGTCAGAAGAATACGTGTTGAAAAAGGAAAAACAAGACCTGAAACCTTAATGACCGGGCACACTGGATATATAGTCTTCGCAAGAAAATCCTTGAAAAATTAGTTTTCTTTAAAATAGATAAGAGCGTAGATGTTGACGTTCTATATAATTAGTTTACCGTACATGTTTAGAGCCTTTTTACTAATTTTAGTTTAGGGGAAAATTTTTATTGTCAAGAATAATGTTTAAGAGATATAGTCTCTTACGGGAAGAAAAAATGTCTCTAGATGCTCTCAAAAAGATTTACAAAAATAAGTATTTCCGTGCAATTGTGAATGTTGCTTTAGCTTTTTTAATAGCCTTCAGCCTTCTCTTCTGTCTGAGACTAGTGTTAGGCGTAGAATATCCATTGCTAGTAGTGTCGTCCGGAAGTATGATGCCCACTCTAAATATTGGAGACTTAATAATAGCTCAAAGTATTGATCCATCTCAAATAAATGCAGATAAACTTACTGGAGACATCTTAGTTTTCAGAGATCCAAGAAATTTAAACGAATTAATAGTTCATAGGGCAGTTAGAATATACAAAGGCGAAGACAACCACTACCTAATTGTTACTTCAGGAGATGCAACAAGAATTACAAGCGACCAATTTTCTCCTTGGGATTCCTCATTGCTCGTCGGCAAAGTTATAATGAGGATTCCCTACATTGGTAACATAACCCTCTTTTTTTATTCGGAAAAAAACTTATCCACCATCATTCTATTTTTAACAATTCTAGTTCTTATAGCTCTAATAGTGTTTACTGAATTAAGTCAAGAAGAAAATTCCTCTAAAATCGAAAAAAAGAAAACTCAAAAATCTAAACTATATATCATCTATGTAATCACTATAAACGTTTTAATAATAACCTTTATGATTTTCAGCTTATGGGGTTCTCTTGCATTTTGGCAACCTGGCGCATCATCGTCCAATAAAGTAATGATTCTAGGTATGTATCGTGACCTACAGTTCCACAAGATGAGCTATGAAAGAATGTATGGAAAAGAAGTTAAGGCTTATCTCTCTCTAGGTTTCATGACGTACAGAATCGATTGTCAGCTAGATGAAGGAGTGCGCCCAGGAGTGCCAACATTTTCATGGTTTCAATTTTCATTGTTACTCCTAATACTATTCGATGGATGGGAAATATTCAACCTAATTTATCCCTATCTAGAAGGTAACAAGCTTCTTCAAAAAAGAGGAACCTCAATAAGTTAATAAAATTACTAAAGACTCAGGCTAGATTTCCATAAATAATGCTTCTTATTAGGTCAAAGATAATTCTCCACGATTTTTCTTATAGTAATGTTAAAAACATTAATGACTTAAAAAAATATAAATAGAGCCCTTAGAAAAGGCATATATGTTATTTATAAAGTGTTAAGGACGGGGCTATCAGAGTGTCTTCACCTCAAGTTAAAGTTAAAATAGAGAATGTGGTTGCATCCGCAACATTAAATCAGAAAATAGATTTGAATGCTGTTGTTAAAGGCTATCCGGGGGTAGAATATCGTCCAGAGCAGTTTCCGGGACTAGTCTTTAGGCTTAAGAGACCAAAAACTGCAACTTTAATTTTTAACTCCGGTAAAATGGTTTGTACCGGAGCCAAATCAGAGAAGGAAGCGCGTAGAGCAGTTATGAAAGTGATTAGAGAGCTCAAGAAAAGCGGAATAGTAATAGTTGGTAAGCCGGAACTAAAGATCCAAAACATTGTAGCTTCAGCTAACCTAGGTGGAATTGTTGATTTGGAGAGATCCGCTTATACGCTTGGTAAAACAATGTATGAACCGGAGCAGTTTCCGGGATTAATCTACCGAATGGATGATCCCAAGGTTGTTATACTTCTATTTGCAAGTGGAAAACTTGTATGTACTGGAGCTAAGAAAGAGGAAGACGTATATAGAGCTGTGGAAAACCTGCAAAAGAAACTTGAAGAAGAAAAATTAATTTACTATGAGTAGTAGCGGTTTTTAACATTCTCAGAAGTAGGGGCGTTCTAGGACTGGCGACCACGAAATACTATAACTACAATATGATAAAAGAAATCCTAGAAGAACCCATCGTAATTAAGAAGACAGTCGAAAAGGAGCGGGAAAACATAAAGAGAGTAGCAAATGAGGTTAGAGCTAAAAACTACGAAATAATTTATGCGATCGGGAGCGGAACAAGTTATCATGCTGGGTTAGCGGGGCAGTATGCTTTTTCAAGTCTAACTAACCTAATAGTTAGTACAATGCCAGCTTCAGAATTTCAACGCTGGGTACCATCAATTATTTCTAGAAGAACGCTTCTGATGGCTATATCTCAATCTGGCGAGAGCAAAGACATCATTGATGCCGCTAAGATCGCATTGAAGAAGAAAATAGACATACTTGCGATAACAAATACCCCTGAAAGTACCCTGGCAAATTTAGCTACTTACACCATTTTTCCTAGATCCGGTAAGGAGGTTGCTGTTCCAGCAACCAAAACTTATGTCACGCAGTTAATGACCATCTTTATGCTCGCTTTGGATCTAGCAGAATTAAGAGAGACACGAACTAACATCGAAAGCTTAAGAAGCCAGCTATATGATGCATCAAAGGCCATCGAGAAGATCTTTGCATCCTCTAAGGAAAATATTCGTAAAGTAGCAAAAAAGTATAAGGACAAGAATTTAGTGTTTATTTTGGGCAGCGGACCAAATTACGCTACGGCCTTAGAATCCGCACTGAAACTTAAGGAGACGTGCATGGTTTTCGCTGAAGGTTTTGCTGCCCGCGAGTTTCTCCATGGTCCAATAAGACTGGTTGACGAAAGAACTTTAATGATTCTTATTTCTTCTTCAGACGAAATAAGAGAGTACGTTAGTTTATCAAAGAGCTTTAAGGGTTTTGGCGCAGATGTCATCTCAATATTAGAGATGACTGAGAACTCTAAGGTTCTGGCAGAATACTCTGATGACATATTTTATATTCCCTCCAGTTTACCTAAAGTTTTTTCTCCAATAACATTTATTGTCCCAGTTCAATTATTCACATATTATATGGCAGTTTTTAGAGGATTAAATCCGGATAAACCTGAAAAGCTTGTTAAGGTGGTAAGGTGAAATGAAAGTTAAAGCGATAATTTTTGATATTGAGGATACATTATACGATGCTTCCCTCCAAATGAGAATGGCAAGGTTTAATGCGATAAGAGCTATGATCGAATCCGGGCTTCCGATAGATTTAGAAAACGGATACAAAAAGCTGGAGGAAATAGTAAACAGGTATGGACCACACTATAATAAGCATTTTGATAAGTTACTCGAACATTTGGGGCTTAAATGGAATCCGAGGGTTATAGCTGCTGGAGTCCTTGCTTATCGAGAAACTAGTCAAGCTTACCTTAAACCCTTCCCAGATACGATGCCGACAATAATCAAATTACGTGATAAAGGATACAAGCTGGGCGTAGTTTCGGATGGTATAGCAGTTAAGGAGTGGCAGAAGCTCATACAGTTAGGGTTGCATCACCTATTCCATTCTGTGATTATATCTGAGGAATATGGAGCTAAAGAATTAAATAGCGAATTATTCAAAAAATGTCTTAAAGAATTGAATGCTGAACCCAGCGAGTCTATTTATGTAAGTAGCCGACTCAATAGGGCAATATTGCATGCCAATAAAGCTGGGTTAATTAGTGTTAGACTTAAAAAGGGAGACCATTATGTGGAGGAACCAAAATCTATCGAGGCTAGAGCAAAATATGAAATAGATAATCTCTCACAAATATTTGATGTTTTAGAGATTTTAGAATCCTCCCGATAGAAGCAAGGAATCTTCGTCCCTAAAAGTTCGACATTAAAAGCTGAATGCTAAACTTTGAATTTAAGATAGTAATTTTCTTAAATATCCTAAAGATGACAGCTATTCGATTATTTGCTAAGTTTATATTATTCTTCTTTAAAGTGTTCCCACCCTTTTGCCTCTAACGTTCTTCTTTCTCCATTTATCTTCAGTTCGATCTTTTTCTCCTCTATTACTTTGCCGATCTTTATAAGTGGAGTTCCAAGGTTTTTAAGAGTCTCATTAGCCTTCTCCCATAAATCCGGTTTAATCGTAACCACTAGTTCGTATTCTTCTCCACCATATAGACTTAGATCAACTGGATCTAAGCCGTACCTCTCTGCGAAGGTTTTTGCTTCAGGCGCCACCGGAATATTTTCGATAAGGAAACCAACTCCACTGGCCTTAGAAAGCTCATGTAAACTCCATGCTAAACCATCACTTGAATCTATTGAAGATGTTAACGCCTTTAGATTCGCTAGAGCTAAGCCTTCTCTAAGCCTCGCCTTCGGCATAAAAACCGCTTCGATCAAAGGTTCTTTTATGTGCTTGGGCAAAGTTAAATTTTCAAGCAGGATCTTAAGTCCAGAGGAGGTTTTGCCAAAAAATCCGGTTACTGCAACTATGTCTCCTGGCTTAGCTCCACTTCGCTTAACGATTTTCTCTTTATTGCATAAGCCTATAAGCGCGCAGTCTATTATTAAATCTGACGCTTCATTTGTATCCCCGCCAATAATGAAAAAACCGTATTCTCTAGCTCCTTCATTTATACCTAAACCTATTTCTTCAATATTCTTCTCTGTGAGAGTACGTGGTAAGCCAAGAGAAATCATAGCGGCTAGGGGTTTTACTCCTTTAGCCGCGAAATCACTCACATTCATTACTATGGCTTTTCTAGCAGCCTGCCTTAAACTCATTCCCGGAGGGACATCGGTTTTGCCAACGAGCATATCTGTCTTTATAACTACTAATTTATCCTCGTTAGCTTGAATTGCTGAGACATCATCGCCAAATGGAATAGGCATGTTGGGCATATAATCTAAAAATCTTAAAATAGTCTCTATTACTTTTCTCTCACCGAGTTCTTTAATGGTTCTCAAAAATAAACCCCCGCATACTTACTATACTATCTCCTTTGTTTAAATGAACATAAAGAGTCATAAATAGTTAAGGGAATATTTTTGTAAAAATAATTTGTCCGTCATAGAAATTACGTCAGAAATCCTCTATAAACTTTAATGGATTCTAAAAGCGCTAGGTTTTGAAGATCCTTTTCTGGTTTACTTATGTTATAAATCTTTAGATGAGGACTTTTCTTCATAAGTTTGATCCTATCCGGATACTTTCCTCCTGGAAGAAGAAATACAACTACTTTATGTCCATTTTTCGCAATTTCTTCAAGTAGAGGTATTACTTCATCAACATTCTGCCATCCACCATCAGTAATTACGACTATAAAGCAATTTCCAACATTCTTTGAAATTAAACTTTTAACTTCGTAAATTGGGAAAATAGTGTACTCATCAAAAGCCATTGAGAGTATGAGCTCCTTCAGCTCCTCAGGCGAATCCCAGTCCGCGGAAACATATTTTGTTGAAAATGTTACTGCGGCCGTTCGTCCACCAGCTTTACGCGCGCTAAGATACGCTATGAACGCAGCTATTGCTGCTTCATCATGTATTTTCGACATACTAAGACTTGCATCCAAGACTGTGATTTCGGATGGAACGAAACCTGTCACTAGAGATTGACCGTGAAACATTGGCTCTTCAACCCACTTTAAAGTTGTAATTTCAGGTATCAATGGTCCCTCGTCAAGGCTTATATCTACATCAAGTTCCTCAATATCGTCTTCAATGTACCAATCATCCGGATATTTCATGACCGCCCAAATAGGCTTCTGAGGGGGGTTCTCAGATAAATAGTGTATGAGAACTCTTTCAGCCCTTGACTTATACCAATATCTTTTCCAGAAGGCTTCATTAAAAATGTTCGATGAAATTTTTTCGTAAGGTCTCGATAGTGAAGTTGGCAGATATTGTTCTCTAGCTAAATGTTCTTCTAAATGAGGTTTTTCAGAAATCTCTTTATAGTTTTCTCTTCCTTTTCGTGATTTCTCTCTCCCAGATGCCTTGATTTTTTCACGTCCTTTCTTATCTCCGTTTTTTAGTTTTTTCACATTACTTTTGAGCATTTCTCTGATTTTCTTCCTCTCTTCCGGCGATAAACGCGGTTCAATCCACTGCTTAAAAAATTTCTTAGCATCCAAGCGCTGAGAAACACTTCCGAAGATTTCTTCGAACGCTTCCAGCGAATTCGGTAAGAAGTCCTCCCTAACTATAAGAACATTTTTTCTCAGAAACTTTTCTATTTTCCTGCTGGAGAAGAGGCTTGGATGGATTGTTCTGAGTTTCGCAAGTATAAGTGCTATCATTTGAACCTTTAAATGCCAAGGTTTATCAAGCCATATAACCGCCAAAAGTTCCTTCGATATGCTCTCAAGAGTTTTATTTTTTGATTTGAAAATAGGGTTTATTTGAAGATAAATTTCTTGAAGTAAATATTCTAACAGTGATGAGCGTCTACTTCTTTTCTTTAATATTTTCATGAAATATGGAATGTCGCCGAATCTTCTTGGAAGATAATTTATGTTGATTTGCAAGTCTGCAAATAGGTGAGTTGCTAAATATGCGAGATCCCAATCTTCTACAACGTTATAAGCTGCTCTCTCTAAGCTGTAAGCGGTTCTAAGATCGTAAGGGCAATAATGCACGTGAGATAGTTCATGGCGGAAGTACCAAAGCAAATATTCATTTGGGTCGCAACCTTTAGGAATGATATCTGATTTGATGTGAACTTCGCCGTTAGTAGCAAAGAATTCTGCAGATTTTCCTAAATCACTCTCATTTTTCTTGGTGTCGACTACAAGTCTAGCTGGTGGACAGTGAAGTTCCATCCATGCCTGATTAAAGATCTTAATTAGCTCTTCCATTTGCCAGCTCATTTACTCTGTCCTCCATCTACTGTTATATCTGTGGAAGCGCCACCCCATTTGCGTTGATATGTCTTCTCCCCGTTGCAGTAATCCTTCAGCGATCCATTTCTCCTCCATCTTCATTAGCTCCTCGGCGAAAACAACATCTTCAACAGCAGCGTCTCTCGCAAGCCTATAAATTGATGGATCAAAATTCTTCATTAGCTCATTCAGTAATGACCATTGTCTCCTAACACGTCTATCCTCCATCTTTATCTTTTCTCTTTCAAGTAGTTCCCGTATGTCATTCAGAATATTCCTTGTTCGAGTAAGGCTTAACCTATGTGGAAAGACCCAAAGAGCCATTTGGAACAAATCGTCAACGCTACATTTTCCTTGAAGCCATGTAGCTGCTTTAGCGAGATGCGTTAACGCAACAGCTGCTCTCTCACTTACTGGCTCCTTTATCATTCCACATATGTCACGTATAAAATGGCATCCTTCACAGAGCGCCGGAGGTTTAACCTCCGAATTTTCTTTCTCACGTATGCATGACTGAAAATCCCTGACAAGCAAATTAATGTATCCAATTAGCTCCGGATCCAACTCGATGTTGGCGACTTCCTCCCTAATCTCCTGTAGCTCCTCAAAGGATAATACCTGCGGCATAGATCCGATTAAATCCCAATCATATTTATCTAGTAATTCTTGAAGCCGGAATTTTTCGCTGAAAGTTAATGTTCTGAGAAATATGCATATGTCAAATCTGTCATAAAATGGTGGCGGATGCATGAAGGAGGTTGCATCCGACGGATTCTCGTTTGCGACTAAAATGTAATCTTCAACCTTAGCTCTCTGTCCATAAGCCCAAACCTCACCGAACTGCATTAAATGATGTATGTTAGCCGTTGTATATGGATTTAATCGGTTAAGTTCATCTATGCCTTTTCCTCTGCTTTTCACGAAAGCAGCCCACAGAACGCGTTCAACGCCTTCCTTCTCAAGCGATGGAATGTGAAGTCTACCAACAACTTCACCTCTTTTGACTTCAGAAGCGCCAGAGATAACGACGAAATCATCACCAGTTATACCCTTAAGAAGTAAAAGCATGAGTGTTGATTTTCCAACTCCTCTAGGGGCGCGTATAAGCGTTGTTGAACGTGGATGCAGCTGATTTAAAACTAGCATTTTAACTGCCTCTTCATTAGCAACAAAACGTGCCGTTATCTCTCTTTCTAAATCCATCACCTTGTTCCGTAACATTTTTTCAACCCCCTAAAAGTAGTGCCATAATTACCATTGATGCTGCCAATGCAAGTCCGCATGATATAATTTTCATAACTCTCACTTGCTTATGAAGACGTATATTCTCATCTTCTAATCCCTTAAGTCGCTCCTGAATCATCCTAGCAACTTTACGATCTATAATAACGGGCCTCGATAAATCTTCGCCGAAATATAACAAATCAATAATGTCTGATGTTCCCTTCCCTATGGTGATTTTATCCATTTTTTCTTCCCATAGTATCCAGAAGTGTCTCCCTGAGCTGGATTGCCTCTTTTCTATTGGAGCTCTCTTAGATTCAGCCTCAAGAAAATTCCTGTATCTTTTACTCTCCATAACTCTTATTCTTCCCCTATAATCCATTATTGAATGAAGAAACCGAATGATTTTAACTTTTTGACTTAAAACCTAAGAACAAAATAAAAATGGGTGTTTTCATCTAACAAGCTAATAAATGGAATGTGGTAGTAAAAGTAATCTTTAAGAAGCGAGAGGAGGCTTTCCTAACTATTGAGAGTTTCCGACTTAATAGTTAAATTTCTAGAGATTGTGAACGTAAATTTTGTTTTTGGCATACCCGGCTCTCAAATATGCCCACTTTATGATAGTCTTTACTCCTCGTCCATAAGACATATACTTGTTAGACATGAGCAGTCAGCCTCCTACATGGCTGATGCCTATGCAAAGTTTACTGGCAAAGTTGGAGTATGCGATGGAACTGGAGGTCCCGGTGCAACAAATCTGTTAACTGGCATTGCAACCGCGTGGACTGACAGCACGCCAGTAATAGTCTTCACTGGACAGCAATCTCTAAATTATTTGGGTAAAGGTGCCTTTCAAGAAATTGATCATGTAGCAATTTTCTCGCCCATAACAAAGTGGTCAACAATGCTTATAAAACCGGAGAGAACCTTGGAGATTTTAAGAGAAGCTTTTAAAGCCGCTACTTGGGGTAGGCCTGGACCTGTACATATAGACTTGCCGTTGGACGTTCAAAATAAGCATGTGGATTTTAATGAAGAGAAGGATTTTCGCAGGATTACAGATATTCTTTCTCCACCTAACTCATGCGGTGATTCACATGCTATAAACAGGGCGCTTAAGCTCCTTGTTGAGTCTTCTAGACCAGTTATTATTGCAGGCGGTGGTTTACATTATTCTAGTCGAGCCTGTAAAGAGCTAAAAGAGTTAGCTGAATGCTTGGATATTCCGGTGGCTACAACATTTAATGGTAGAGGTTCATTTCCAGAAGATCATCCTCTCTCAGTCGGCAGAATGGGCGTACATGCATCATCATTTAATGATAGAATTCTCGCTGAAGCCGATTTGATCTTTGCTATTGGATGCAGGTTTGCCGCTCTAAGCACAAGACGTTGGAGCAACATAAATCCGGCAGCTAAATTAATTCATGTTGACATAGATCCCAGAGTCATTGAAAGAAATTATCCGGTGGAAGTTGGCATCATAGGTGATGCAAAAAAGGTTCTAGAGAAGTTACTGGAAAAAGCTAAAGAACTGGAAGATCCCGGAAAAGAGAGACGGAGAGAATGGCTTAATTTTATAGAGCAGGCTAAGGATGAATGGAAAAGATCTTCCTGGTTCACCAAATCATCAAATGATTCGCCGATAAAGCCTCAAAGAGTCTGTATTGAGCTACGTAAGGCATGCGATAGAAAAACGGTTTTTACTCTTGATGCTGGAAATAATAAACTGTGGTCTTCAACTTTCCTAGAGATCTATGAGCCTTATACGTGGATCCAGTCCGGTTGCTTCGGTCCAATGGGGTATGCTATACCAGCAGCTATAGCATGCAGGTTAGCTATTGGAGAAAATGAGAGAAATGTTGTCGCTATATGTGGTGATGGGGGTTTCTATATGAGTATGCATGAGCTCTCAACATCCGTTCAAGAAGGAGCGCCAATATTGATATGTGTATTTAATGATGGGGCGCTAGGTACAATAAAGCATTCTCAGAGAGACCTTTATGGTGGAAGGTTTATATCTGTTAACCTGAAAAACCCGAGTTTTGCGAGAATTGCTGAAGCATTTGGTTGTTATGGATTAAGTGTTGAGAAAACAAGCCAGCTCAAACCAGTATTGGAGGATGGCTTAAGAATGGTTAAAGATGGTGAGACTACTGTTATAGATATTAAAATCGATGGGGAAGAGGTTCTCCCGCCATAATTGAGCAGTTAAGATAGGAGCTTAGCAAGGTAGTATCAAACATTTTTATTCTTAAAGTAACAAAACATTTTATACTATAGAGAGAGAAAGCAATTGTATGAATTTAAAGGATATTGTCGGAAAAATTTTCAATTTTCAGTTGCCTAGAAAGATTATCTTTGGAATTGATTCTTCAGAGACTGTGGGTTTAGAAGCCAAAGCTTTGGGAGGAAACAAAGTTCTACTTATTACTGATGATAATCTAAGACGCATTAATATTGCGGGAAACATCGAGGAAAACCTTCTGAAAGAAGGTTTAAGTGTGGATGTTTTCAGCGAGGTTGAGGCGGAACCAAGCATAGAAGTAGCGGAGAAAGTTACTGAAGTTGCTAGAAAAGGCGATTATGACTTAGTAGTAGGTGTTGGTGGCGGTAGCGTTTTAGATATGGCTAAAGTTGCATCAATAGCTGCAACGAACCCTAAACCCATCAGAAAGTATGTTGGTGTAAACCTTGTTGAAAAACCCGGATTGCCAAAAATTCTCATGCCAACAACCGCTGGAACCGGATCTGAAGTCACCCATGTTGCAGTTATTACCCTATTAGAGGAAGAAGCTAAATCCGCCATAATAAGCCCTTACATGTTTGGGGACATAGCTATTGTAGATCCAAAATTAACTTGTAGTATGCCTAAAAAATTGACTGCTTCAACAGGCTTAGATGCGTTAAGTCACGCTCTGGAAGCGCTGATGGCGGTTAACGCTAATCCAATAACTGATGCATTAGCTCTTCAATCGATCAGAATCATATTTAAGAATTTACCGAAAGCCTATAAGGAAGGCGATGTTGAGAGCAGGGTTGGCATGAGCTTGGGCGCTCTAATAGCGGGTATGGCGTTCATAAATTCTTGGGTGTGTTTAGCGCATGCGCTCGCCTACTCATTCTGCGTAACTTATAAAGTCCAACATGGACTTTCATGCGCTCTCTCCTTACCCTACGCCTTCAAGTTTAATATGCAAATGATAAAGCATAAAGTGGGGCAAATAGCCGATGCCATAGACCCCAGCCTAAAAGATAAAGCAAAAAGCCCAGAGGAGCTGGGTGAACTAATATTTGAGAAGCTGCTGAAGCTTCTGGAAGAGCTAGATGCGCCTAAAAGGTTAAGAGATATAGGTGTCCCGGAAACCGATCTTGAAAGGATCGCAGATAAGCTCCTCACTTTCAAGCGTCTGCTAGATAAGAATCCAAGACCCGTATTGAAGGAGGATGCGCGTAAACTTATCTTTGAGATGTGGTAAAAATTATGTGAGAAACATGTTTAAGCGTCCAATAATCACATTGCTTTCAGACTTCGGCTTAAGAGACTCCTACGTCGCTGAGATGAAGGCAACAATACTATCAATATGCCCAGAAGCTTGCATAGTTGATATAAGCCATGAAGTTAGAAAGTTTGATATTCGTATGGGCGCATTTCTGCTCGCTAGAGCCGCCCGCTACTTTCCTAAAGGAACCATACATGTAGCTGTTGTTGATCCCGGTGTCGGCACAGAGAGGCGCCCAATAATAATTGAATCTAAAAGAAGCTTTTATGTTGGTCCAGATAATGGAGTTCTAATGCTCTCAGCTCAGAGAGAAGGCATAAAGCACATTTACGTGATTAAGAATCCAAAATATATGCTCAAAGAAGTATCGAGAACCTTTCATGGTAGAGATATATTCAGTCCAGCGGCGGCGCACCTAGCTAATGGTGTCCCTCCATCGGAATTTGGACCTGAAATCTTTAATCCGGTAGCTCCAAGTTTCATTAAACCAAAAGTTTCTGAAGACTTGATTGAGGGAGAAATAATTCATATTGATGACTTTGGAAACCTCGTCACGAATATATCGTATGATGAAATGAAATCTCTTGATATTAGGGAGGGTGATCAATTAACTATCAAATTAGGGGGAGAATATTTCAACATTAAGCTATGCGCCGCATACAGCGAAGTTCAGCCTCATAAGCCTCTGGCTATAATTGGTGGTTGCGGTTTGCTTGAGCTTTCAGTTAATCAGGGTAATGCTTCAAAATACTTTAACGTTAATGTTGGGGAGAGCGTATTTGTACGGAAGAAAAAAATATAGTTTACTTTCTAGTCTCCAGAATTAGCTATGTATTCAAGCTTACTTTTCCAAACGGGATCCGCACCTTTATCCTTCATAATCTTCTCAACGGCTCTAGGAAAGTCTATGTGATTCTCATAGACTTCTTTTAAGAGCTCTATAATTGTTTCATCCGTATGATCTAAGTCTACATAACCATTCCACGCGATTATGGCTTTTACCCCTCTCTCGAAGAGCTTGTTTATTGCCTGCTGAGAGTCTGTTCCATTACATCCCATCAGGATTATGATTGAGCCATTTAAACCTTTATCGCCTAAATATCCCAGTGAATCTGCACTTAAAGCAAAGTATGATTCATTTTTGAAGGTTATTCCCTCTCTAATCGCGCCAGGGTAGAGCTTTTTTTCCTCTCTAGCATATTTTGAGTTATATACTTCTTTATCGTATTTTTCGGCACTAAAAATATATAGAAAGCCGTACTTCTCATCAATCGCGCTGTGAAGCCGGAGAATTATAAGTCCATATCCACCGATTTTTCTGAGTAAAAGATCTATGGTTACTTCTTCTCCCTCATAAATATCTAAAGTTATGTTGGCTTTGTTCAGAATTTCCTTAATGCTTCTTGTGAATTTAGGATTAGGGTCTGTAAATGCTATACCGTCAATTAAAACCGCTTTAGACTCGTCGACTAACGGTGTAGTTCCTTCATAGTTGTGTGAACCGCTATTTACTGAAGGTTTATTTAAGCCTATTATACCCGCTAAAACGGCTAATATAGCTATTATGGAGATGACTTGTATAATACGTGTCCATCTACCAATTTCTTCGCTTTTTTTCCTAACTTTTTTACTTTTTTCTCTAAGCTTACGCGAAACTTTTTTGCGCTTCACCTTTAAGGGATTCCTTCCTTTCAAAATTTAAGATATTATTTGGTAAATGTTAATCTTAAAATTTTAGTTTGTTTCAAGCTCTAAGAGAGCTCTTTTAGCGAAGAATCT
>Ga0190363_1000741_pt1 | contig 19500 bp, 22 predicted proteins | sample 48721867_MG_FD_161272 | JGI IMG/M metagenome (GOLD analysis project Ga0190363, IMG submission 161272) | Hydrothermal vent microbial mat bacterial communities from Southern Trench, Guaymas Basin, Mexico - 4872-18-6-7_MG | ecosystem: Environmental > Aquatic > Marine > Hydrothermal vents >... | reverse complement strand
GTGTATTTTCAATAATTGCTGTCGGCGACAAGTGGAAAGCAGCACTAGAAGACGAAGTTGAGAAGATATACATAGTAAAGCAGTTGCCCGGCTAGTACATAAGGCTTTTTCCACGGTCATTAACCTTCGATTGCGCGTATCCCCACATTTAAGCCATACAGTTACAATTTTGGTGGTATTGTATTGGTGGGTTCGTAAGATGTCGTTAGTTAGAATAGGCTACATAACAGACTTAAACCAGAGAGAAAAATTAGGACATATGCTTCTTACTAATCTAATAGAGACATTTAGAGTTGAAGCTATTATAATAGGCGGTGACTGCAATCTAGATCCGCAGGAACTGCCGCTTAGGGAGAAAGTTAGTTACTACTTTCTGAGTGGCGATAAAGACGACATATATATAACAAAAACATCTAGAAAACTTGGCAACTTGCTTGACGGCAACATTATCTACTTAAGTAATATTACATTCGCGGGCGTAAGTGGACTTGACTATTATCAGAGCATAGTCAAGCTCCTTAAGACAGTCAGCCAAGTAAGAGGTAAGGTAAAGATTAATGTTCTGGTAACACATCATCCGCCAAAAGGCTGCCTTGACTACATAGAGACACTCGGTATAAGGGTAGGTTTGGCTTCGGTGAAAGAGCTGATAGTTAGGCTAGAGCCAAGCATAGTCCTGACAGGACATATAAATAATCGAGGCATATGCTATGTAAATGAAGTTCCTGTAGTTAATCCAGGACCTGCTGAAGAAGGTTACTGCGCCATCCTTGAGATTAGCAGTAGGGGATTACCTGAAAGCATTTCATTACTTAAACTGCAGGTCAGCCAGGAAAGCTTGATCACATGAAATAATTAGAGTTCTCTAGCCATAAGATACGCATCCTCGCCATCCGCATAGTAGTACCTAATTATTTTTACTTTCTTAAAGCCTAGCTTCTCATAGAGCTTGATTGCGGGGGTGTTACTTACCCTAACCTCGAGATATGCTTCGTCGGCATTATAGAGTTCCTTCATTCTCTTAAGCACCTCAACCATGAGAGCATAACCTATGCCACGTCTCCTATAGTCGGGATGGACTGCTATACTAACTATGTGGCCTAGCCGCCTCAAGTCCCTCTTAAAGAAGCCAAAACCCCTCTCAATCCTGGTCATGACGTAACCAATAATCTTTGAATTTACTTCAGCTACGAGAAATATCCTACCCCATAAGTACAGGTGGTCCTTCCAGAACTGAAGTGGGTAGTGCTCCTTCAGCGAAATCATATTTATTTTTATTACTTGATCGAGATCCCCCTCTCTTATCTCTCGAATAGTAAACTCGCTCACTCACTATACCCGCAAGGTTATTTATTTTGAGTTTAAATTTAATTTATTAGCAGGGTTCAAGCAGGTGTCATGTTTTGAAGAGGCTTAAACACCACCCAAGCAGTGAGATAGTGGGTACTTACTCCTCCACTCTTAAGGACACCAGTATAGTTGTGGGTGTTACATCATCAGCTGCCGCCTACAGAGCTGTTGATGTTGTGAGAGAATTAATGAGAAGAGGTGCCAACGTCTATGTAGTAATGAGTAAAGACGCTACGAAGCTTGTATCACCAATGCTCTTCGAGTGGGCTACAGGTAATGACGTTTACGTAGAATTCGGAGGAGAAACAGGTCATATAGCTCTCTCTAAAATATGTAGCTCCATGGTCATAGCTCCAGCGACACTCAATACTCTCGCTAAGGTAGCCAGCGGTGTAGCTGATACCTCTGTAGTATTAATAGCTATAACGATGATGGGCATGGGAAAGCCCGTGGTCGTTGCCCCCGCAATGCACAAGTGCTTATGGGACTCGCCTCAGACAAAGGAAGTGTTGAGTAAGATTAAGCATTGGGGCGTAACTGTAGTGCCACCATCAATTAAAGAGAATAAAGCTAAGTTCCCTCCAGTTGATGATATAGTGGCTGCTGCTGAAGCTGCAACACTGCGAGGAAAAGACTTGCAGGGCCTTAAGATCCTAGTTACTGCTGGCCCCACTAGAGAGTATTTGGACCCAGTTAGGTTTTTGACGAATGCCAGCAGCGGTAGGATGGGTATAGCTATTGCTAGAGAAGCATACTTCAGAGGCGCTGAGGTGACCCTAGTACACGGGCCTGTGACAGTTAGTGTACCACACTACATTAAGTCAGTAGGAGTTAGAACTACTAAGGAAATGCTCGACGCTGTAATAAGTGAGGTCACATCAAGAAATTACGACGCTGTAATATTAGCTGCAGCACCTGTAGACTATACATTCAGCGAGTACTCTAAAGAAAAAATTAAGTCCAGCAGCAGTGAATTGAGATTAACATTAGTTCCGACACCAAAGATATCTACTGAATTACGGAAAGCATTTGACGGTCTTCTAGTAGGGTTCGCAGCCGAGACAGCTTTTGGTAGCAGCAGCAGATTAATTGAACTGGCACGGGAGAAATTGAAGAAGAGAGGATTCAACATAATAGTAGCAAATGACGTAAGCAGGTCTGATATAGGTTTCTCATCAGACTTTAATGAAGTTTACATAATCGATGACAGGGGTTTAGCAGAACACATACCTAAGTCACCTAAATCCGTAATTGCTAGGAGGCTCTTAGATTTAATAAGGGATAGGGTAGCAGGTCAATGATAGTTAAGGTTCCGCTGCACATAAGCGGCTTCTGGGTTCCTATCATAAAAAAGGATTACATGCTGTCAGGCTCCCTGGGTGCTGGCATTACGTTAAGCCCCTACTGCATAATTAAGGAAGCTAGTAAGAGAATGAATACGAGTGATATTGGACCAGCTATAGGGGCAAACATAGTCAATGCTGTAGCTAATTACCTAGGATTAAAGCCTAGTATCAGGATAGAGCTACTGTCAAATGTACGGTTAGGTGAGGGATACGGCTTAAGCGCCGCTCTTGCTCTAGGGTATGCACTACATTTACTGAGGAAGAAGCGGAGATCTGTTTCTCTTGTCGAGGCATGTAGAGCAGCACACTATGCTGAAGTATTCAATATGACTGGATTAGGTGACGTGATAGCTGAAGCGCTTGGGAGAGGCCTCACAGTTAGGGTACGTCCCGGCCCACCCGGTATAGGTGACGTCGACTGTGTGCTCATTGATGAGAAAGTGAAGGTAACTACGGTGTACTTAGGCAGGAAGATATTCACTCCCCAGATGTTGAAGCAATACTATAGTAAGATAGTTGAGGCAGGGTGGGCTGCGTATAATGAATTCCTCAAGGACTACAGTATTTACACATTTCTCAGTAAAGCATATGATTTCAGCAGAGCCGTGGGGTTTCTCGACCCTAAGCTCGATGAAGAGCTGAAAAGCCGCCTCAAGAACTACGTAAGCAGCGGTTCTGTTTTAGGGTACTTCGTCAAGAAATCCCTGCTTGTTATCTTACATAGTCCTAGCTGTACTGAAGAGCTTAGAAGTATTCTTAGAGACTATGGTGCTGTTAGGGTCTTTGAGCCCGCTTCTAGTGGCCTAGTCATCGAGTAACGGCAACATTTTTCCGAACATCCAGGTAATCGCAGGTGTTATTAATTTTCACTCAGTATCTAGAGTACGGTAGCGGATGATGGCAGACAACGTAGAGATTCCGCCTACACACCCCCGATACAAATCATTGGTCATTAGAGAAAAACTTGTTGAAGGTTTTAGGGCTGGCTACGTAGTGCCTCAAGGCCTCATAGCCCATGGGAGGGGAGAGTGCTTTGACTATTTAATTGGAGAGAGGACAGCCTCATTTGCCAGAAAAGCTATTGACGCCGCTGTTGCCGCGCTTCTTCTTGCTAGACACCCCGTAATTTCCGTTAACGGCAACGTAGCTGCCTTAGCAGCGTGCGAGGTCGTTGAGTTAGCTGACGTTACTGGTGCACGGATTGAAGTTAACTTATTCTACAGAACTGAGGATAGAGCCAGGAAGATAGCTGAGGTCCTTATGAAATGCGGTGCCCGAGAGGTACTAGGCGTAGATGATGCTACAGCAACAATACCAGAGCTATATAGTGAGAGAAGAAGAGTTAGCCCTAAGGGTATACTAGTAGCTGATGTTGTGCTTGTCCCACTAGAGGATGGGGACCGTACAGAAGCGCTCAGAAAGATGGGTAAGACAGTCATTGCTATAGACTTGAACCCTCTTTCAAGAACTGCCAAGGCTGCTAATATAACCATAGTAGACAACATCGTTAGAGCTTTACCTCTGATGATTGAAAGAGCGAAGGAGATGAAGGAGATGAGTAGAGAGTACTTAAAGAAAATACTATCTTCTTACGATAATGACGTTATTCTTAAGGAGGCTATTAGGCATATTGCTGAAAGATTGATGAAGCTTAGCAAATGCGGTAGAATAGTTCTATATTAACTTTACCTTACCCTCACCTCTAATCTTTAACTTCCTTGCGTTTAATTAATTTCTTGAACCTTTCTAGCTCGCACTCCTTCATTCTATAGAACCTTCCCTCGTCAGGGAAAACGCCGTTCTCTACCTCAACCTTGAACGCCGATAGCGCTTCTTTAAAGGCATCATAAGCTTTAGCATATTTCTTAGCAAAGGGCGGCGGCTCAGGATTAAGTCCGACAATATCATGAAAAACAAGTATCTGCCCGTCGCAGTATGGTCCTGAGCCAATACATACTGTTGGTATTCTTAACCTCTTAGTTACTTCAGCTGCAACTTCAGCTGCAGTGAATTCTATGATTACGGCAAATACACCTGCTTCCTCTAGCGCTTTAGCATCATCAAGTATTTTTATAGCATCTTCAGCTGTCTTACCCTTCAGCCTGTAACCTCCTACTACTAAATGCCTCTGCGGGTTAAGTCCCACGTGTCCCATTACAGGTATACCTGCATTAACTAGCGCCTTGACGGTATCCGCAATTTCCACACCGCCTTCAAGCTTCACCGCGTCAGCACCTAATTTAATCAGCTTCCCTGCATTCCTCAATGCCTCTTCCTTACTTACCTCATAGGTCATGAAGGGCATATCAGCTACTACTAAAGCTCTTGGATTCGCGTTGAGTACCGCCTTAGTATGGTGTGCTATCTCGTCTATGGTAACGGATAATGTCGATCTGTAGCCCATAACAACCATGCCTAGCGAGTCCCCTACTAGTATGCCGTCAACACCTACTTCATCGGCTATTCTCGCTTGAAAGCAATCATATGCTGTAACCATAACTATCTTCTTGCCCTGCTTTTTCATTTTTATGAAGTGATACGGCAGTACTTTCTCTACTTTCTCCTCCCTCCCCACACTAATCACTATACTAATTTAGTGGTTGAGGTAATTCAAGTTATTGTCTACTTATTTTGCACAACTTTCAGCTTCTGGTCTCCAGCGATTTAATGATGTATGTGAGTACTTGATTAAGGACTGCTCTCACACCTACTCTCTTACCGACCTCAACTATAGCGGCATTTATGTAATCTATCTCGGTACGTTTACCCTTAATTATGTCCTGACACATTGACGAATAGTTATCTCTAGTGTGGTAAGCAACGTTGATTAACTCTATAAGAGGATTTCGTGGGAGACTAATTCCTGCTGCTTTACTAACTAGCCAACCTTCAAGAACGGTCTTAGATGCTAGCTTAGCAGCTAATGGGTCTTCAATTATTACTGAGTTCTTAGCTCTCAGAATAGCTGTTATTGGATTTATAGCTGAGTTGACAATGAGCTTTAACCACCTGTAGCCCTCGACATCCTTAACTACCCTAACATTCAGTACGTGCAAAAGCTTGGCCACTTCCTCAAGTCTAGGTAAAGTGTCTCTGCAGTGCTGCCCCATGTAACTCGTCCCATAGCCTGCCAGGACGTATGTTGTCTCGTCAACTTGATACACACCTGCGTTTAAGATCAGGGCAGCAGCTTTCTCCCTACCAACCACGTTTTCCAGGTATTCTAGTGAGCCTAAGCCGTTTTGACATGATATAGCAATACAGCTGTCATTAAGTAAGGGTAAAACACTTAGGAGAGCGTTCTTGAAATCGTATGCCTTAGTTGCAATAAATACTATATCTAAGAACTTCTTTGGAAGCTCGTCGTATGTTACGTGGCGAGCCCTTATGTGGTACTCTCTATTGATATTTGGCTGTTTTACCACATCTCTTACTATAATCTTCAGACCTTTCTCTAATCTTTTCTGCTTCTTACTGTTATCTCTGTAAATGATGTAAGGCACCACACCGCCCACGTTGAGAGCATAGGCTAATAAAGTACCTACAGCTCCACCACCAACTATACCTACCCTTAGTTTCGCTCCCATAGCTTGGGGCACCACACCTAGCTCAATTTACACTCTTCATTCTTTAAATTACTAACTGTTAACTGTAGCTGCTACCATAAGGGATAGAATCTGAGATCTTGAGGAAAAATCACTCGCTTCCACGCAAATGCTCTACCGCTACATCCCTCTCCTCCAAGGCATATTTTGTAGTCCCACCTAACTTCATTTTTCTCAGTACTTCACCTACTAATTTCATAAGGAAAACACACTTCCTTATGAAGTCCCTATATCTGTTCTCATACTTTTGTGCTTCTTTCATTACCTTAGCTATAGTCGGTAACTCTTCAACAACTATTTGCTTTAATCTGTTCTTGTCCGCTACCGATAGCCTACTCTTTGAGTACATGGCCTTAACTTCGTTTAAGAGCCTATCAGTATCTATAACATCGATCTGAAGACTTAGAACATAGTGCTCTGGATCCTCTACAAATTCCTCGCTATCCCCTTCAAAGTATCTTATAGCCTCTTTAACCGCTGTAATATCTGAGAATTTCCACCACCTCTGTGTAGCTGACCTATATACTGTCTCAATTATCCCATAATCGCGCTCCATTATCCTGAGTAGCTGGCTTGGGTTGTAGGTGATCCCCCACTCCTTAAGCTTCCTAATCAGTCCTTTGTTATCAAAATCTCCCGGCGTCCTCCTCCCTAGTGCGCTATACTCTTCTGAAACTTCCAGTGCTGCCTTCAAAACATATAGCGCGCGCTCTCCATATCTCATTAGTACTTCCTGAACTACAGACTCTAGAAAAGTTGCCATCCTATCAATACCTACTTCACTTGAGTAGAGAGGAATTTAAGGTATGACCTAAATTCCTTAGTCACTTTTATTCAATGTGAGGTAGTTGCTCAGTAATACCTCTAGGATTATTAACCTTCACTCATTCTCGCTTTTGAGGACTGCGCAGTGAGAAAGGCTGTAGAGCTACGTAATGTTAAGAAGAGCTTCGGTAAGGTAACTGCGCTGAGAGGTATAACACTAGATGTATATGAAGGAGAGATTTTTGGGTTAATAGGACCTAATGGAGCAGGCAAAACAACGACATTAAGAATAATGACTACTTTAGTTAAACACGATGAAGGTTATGTCAATGTACTAGGATATGAGCTGCCTAGAGAGAAGAACAAAGTTAGAAAATTCATAGCGTACTTACCCGAGGAAGCAGGGCTGTATCACAGGTTAACTGGCTGGGAAAACCTTCTGTATTTCGCAATGATCTACGCTGAAGATGTCGATGAAGCTTACAGAATGGCTGAGCTAGGTGCTAAAATAGCTGGACTGGATAGTGAGGTGCTCCGGAGGAAGGCTAGTGAGTATAGCAAGGGCATGGCAAGAAGAATTGCTGTTGCCCGCACACTAATGTCTAAATCAAAGCTAGTGATACTTGATGAACCTACTTCAGGCCTAGATGTTTTCTCTGCTGTACGTATAAGGGAAATGATCAAGAATTTCACAAAGGAAATAAAAACAACTGTGATTCTATCCTCTCACAACATGCTAGAGGTGCAGTACCTGTGCGACAGGATTGCGCTGATTCATGAAGGTCGCATAGTAGCTATTGATACACCAGAAAATCTGGTTAGGCTCACTGACTCAGCAAACCTCGAAGAAGCATTTATTAAGCTAGTTGGTGAGCACCATGGGTAAGCTGTACCCTGTAATGTGGAAGGAGCTAAAGTCTATGATTAGGGATGTTAGAACTTTACTGGTTATTTCTATGCTTCCCTTAATAATAATGCCCTTAATGGGACTGTCTTCGCTCTACTTACAGCAGTACCAGCAGGGTATAGTAGTTGCTATAGACGAAGATAGGTCTTGGGCCATAATAGGTCGCTACAATATAAGCAGCTCTGAGCTATTGACCAGAATTGTCAACGCCTTAAAAGAGAATAATTTCGTAGTGCGGGTACTTAAGACCAGTGAAGAAGCTAGGGGTTTGTACTATGATTTAGAGGTCATAATACCGAGTGGGTTTGTGAAGAATGCAAGCAGCTTTACAGAAGTAGCTTATGTGAAGATAATTAAGACTGTTGGATCTGTTAAAGCTTATGATGCTGATAGAATAGTCCAGAACGAGCTTGCGTTCTACTCAAGGTACATTTCACAGGCAAAAACATACTACTTAGCTAACTTAAGCGGCATAACAGTCAGTGCGGACTCAATCTTGAACCCGATAAAGGTAGTCATCGGAGTAGTTGGTCCGGGCGGCGTTGCAGCATCACCAGCTGAGGAGTTTCGCTCTTACCTCGCGCGAATAATGGCCTTCAGCTTAATTTTCGTTACTACACCATCCATAGCATATATTACGGATTCTATTATTGGTGAGAAGGAAAGGAGAACCTTTGAGGCTGTGTTAGCGACTCCATTGCCTAGACATTCGCTACTGCTTGGAAAAGTGCTATCTACCTCACTGGTTGGGCTGATAGCTAGTGTAAGTGACGCTGCCGGTCTAATTCTCTTCTTCGTACTGCCGTCGCTGGCATATGGAGTAAATGTACTCACGTACCTAACACCCGACCTAGTCGCCATCCACATTATTGGCGTCTATGTGTCGATACTTGCTTCATTAGCTTTAGTCCTGCCTGCAATGATTAGGGCAGGTAGCTATAGGTCATCTCAAGCAGTCTCGCTAGCTATCATCAGCGTCGCATCAATAATATTCTTTATATGCCTTTATGTCGATATACCAAACCTAGTGTCCTTTGTGAAGTTTCCGCTATACGTTCTTCCTTATACTCATGTAGTCATCATGATTCGCGACGTTGTCCTTGGGGCCCCCCTTAAAGCAATGGTGCACCTAGGCATCGCCGTAGCAGAATCAGCTGTGTTTCTACTGCTTTCTGTAAAGATGTTCAGTGATGAAAGAATAATATACTTAAAAACTTAAATCGAAGTATATCACTAACCTTTAGGGCTGGTAGTGTGTCTAAGGACTCTAAAGGTAAGTTAGTACAGTGGCTAAGGAAGCACTGGAGAACGGTTTTCTCTGTATCTGTTCTAGTAATCTCCTTAATTGTTGGCTCATATCTTAGGCTTTATCCGGTGTGGAATGCTGAGGCGCTCGGATACGGTCCAACATTATATGAGCTTGATCCATTCTCAGAATACTGGATAGCTAGTCAGCTCTATCACAATGGGCTAGATTATTTCAACTACTTACAGCGATTTAATGTTGTTACCCATATTTTCTGGTTCCCCTGGGGTAGAGACTTTACACACTCATCTCTTCCTATGTTACCTTACTTTTCAGTCATAACGTACAGTGTAGCTAGAGTGTTCAACCCCACATTAACGCTATATGAGTGGATGGTCTACCTGCCAATACTCTTCTTCATAATGGCAGCGCTAGGAGTATACCTTACAGTCAGGGAGCTGTGGGGTGACATACCAGCTGCTTTCGCCGCGGTAATTGCTTCACTTATATTTGTGAGCAGGCACATAGCTGGATTCACAGTGAAGTACTCCATAGGTATGGCATTTCTATTTCCTGCAATATACTTCCATGTACGTGCTTGGAGAAGAATGGACTTCGTGAGTGCTGCAGTAGCTGGAATATTCCTGGCTATCGCAGCTATGTCGTGGGCAGGCTTCAACCTAGTTCTGGCAGCTATAGCTGTTCAAGTAGCTCTGTTGCCGTTCATACGGAGAATATCACTAAATGATTTCTACCTGCTTGCTCTTGAGCTGGTTCCTCTTGCATCAGCTATAATTGTGACCCCGTTCTATGGCGGTTATAACTACCTAATAAGGAGCGTAGGCTTAGTAATCCCTGGAATCTTTGCTATATTCTTTATTGCCTACGGCATACAGAAGATAGCATCTAATAGAAATTTAGTAATTTCATTCCCGCTACTCAGGAAGTACAAACTAATTTACCTATCAGTACTAGTGCTCATCGTACTTGCCGGTTTTTACGCCTTAGTCTCTGGAAAGATCGCAGCTGCAGGCAAGGCTCTCGCAGCAATGGGACTAGGTACTTTAACTCACGTGATTGTCGAGACTGTTCAAGAATATCAAAAGGCTAGTGCATCAGCATTCATCTCACAAGAAGGTGCAGCTCTCATTGCTGCCGTGCCAATGTTAATCTACCTTATCTACAGGGTAATTACAAAGAAAAACACGGCTGAATTGTTCGTTGTGTCGCTTTTCGTTCTTGCTGTATTTGCAACCGTCAACGTATCATACTTCTTCCCATACACAAATTATGTTGTAGCAATTACCTCAGCAGCTTTCCCGTTCTTTCTACTAACAATTTCTAAGAGAGGTAGAGGTACTTGGTTCTCTAGAGCTATAGCATTCACTATACTGACAATGTTCGCAGTCGCTATTATAGCTCAAGGAACTGTTGTTTGGGCACGTAATTATAGAGTCACTGTACCTACAATTATAGAGTCTGGGATGGGGCTAGGTACAGATATACCTGCTTGGCTTGATGCGCTGAATTGGATTAAAAACAGCACACCTAAAGATGCCGTGGTTGTTGCATGGTGGGACTACGGGTACTGGATTTCTGTTCTAGGTGAGCGTGCCAGTGTAGCTGACGGCGCAACATTAAATACTACGCAAATAGAGCTGCTAGCTAAGGCATTAACAGGAACTGAAGATGAAGCTCTGCGAATATTTACTAAGAACTTCAAGATTAATCCTTCGAAGCTATATATAGTTGCCTATGAAGCATACCTAGTGCATTACAGGCATGAGGGTTACGTAGCAGTTTATCCTGGACCCATAGTTTTAGGAAAGTATGTTATAGGTGCTGATGCTGCTAAGGGTATTGCAGCAATATATAAGATAGCGGGGAGAAAAGCACCTACATTTACCTACGTAGATAGAGAGACCCATATGGCTGTTGTACTGCCTAACTGGACTAACCCGCAATTACGTAATGCGACACTCTTCAAGATCCTTCTTAACACTGCATATGTTATATGGGGTGATAAGGGAGCTATTCCATCATTCTACTACTATAACCCAGCCTCGCCGCCAACGCTTCCCAGACCAAAGATGTACTACTTTAAGCCAGCTTATATCGCAGTTAGCGAAGCGCTCCCCCTGCCCGTCGGCACACTCTACATTGTAGTGTCTGTCTATAAGTTTAATCCTAGTTCGTGATTTTTATGGAAATTTGCGGCTCTCTGATAGTAGTTAACCCATATTTAATTTTAAGGAATGCGTGCTTAGTCGTAAAGAATGGGAAAATAGCCTCACTTACTTCCTACCGAGGCGATATTAGCGAGGAATTCACCATTGTAACCCATGGCCTCGCATCCCTTCACACACACTTAGGGCTCTACCCAATACGAAGCACTCTTTATTTCAGCATGAATCTGGATTCGTGGGTCATCAAGTTTGTCTGGCCTTGGGAGAGGCTTCTCAGGGAGGAACCTGACCTGAGTTACTATGCTGCACTTCTGGCACTAAATGAATTGATGCGTAGCGGGGTGACAGCTGTGGCAGACATGCATTTTAATGAGGAAGTAGTAGCTAGAGCCATAGAGAGGGTAGGTATTAGGGGAGACCTAAGTACAGCATTAATGAATAGGGGTGTTTTCGAGAGCTTTGAAGAAGCCATTGATGAGAACTTAAGATTGGTGCGTTCACTGAGAGGTAGATCAGACGTAAATGTTAGGTTAGGTCCCTGCACACCTAGACTCTTAACTCCCAGTCAGCTGAGGTATGTTATTAAGTTAGCTGCTGAATTAGGCATAGGCATTCACATGCATATAGGTGAGGTACCTGAGGATGCTGAATACCTCCAGAAAAATTTTGGGCTTAGCATTAGTGAGTTCTTTAACTATGTTAGGCTAGGTGTGGTTGATAGCATCGTAGCTCATGGAATCTGGCTGTTTGACGGCCTTGACGCACTGAAAAGGAGGCCTGTAGTAGTTGCACATTCGCCTAGGTCTAATATACTCTTAGGTAGCGGACTGATTAACTTAAGGAAAATTATTGCTGAGGGAATAGCTGCTGCTTTAGCTATCGACGTTGCACCAACGTATAATATCCTTGATGAGCTAGGTACAGTCCTTTACACGCAACGTCTCGAGGGCATCGATTTCCATGACCTTTACAGTATGGTCACTGAAACACCCTATAAGTCAATGGGTTTCGGCACTGGTTGCTTGAGCCTTAATGAACCAGCCGATGTGGTTGTTTGGGAGCTTGAAGACGATATTATTAAACAGCTTAGATCTATTCACAGCTCTGTATCACAGCCTCCTATTAGCTTAATTATACACGCTTTAGTTAGCGGTCATACAAAGGTGAAGAACCTATATGTTGGTGGAAGAGCTATCATTAGGGACGGTGTGCCTGCTATTTCGCAGTCAGAAGTCGATAAAGCAAGAGAGAAGGTCCATCAAGCTATTCGTGACCTTTACGGCGAATTATTTTCGCTATAATATTACTTAACTCCCCAAATAATGTCTTAATTCCTTCGATGACTCCTCTCTCATAGGCTGCTTCAACTACTTTTGCCCAATCAATTTTTAGGATCATGTAGGTTAACACGATAGTCACAGCAACTAAGATAGGTATAAAGACGTAACTCACGCGCATCAGCCCAACAAGCCATGAGGCATAGATGACTACTGAAGCGGTTAGTATAGATTTACCTATTAGTATAGCTATGAAGTACGGAATCAAAGAGTACCTCATGACGCCCAATGGTATGTAAAGTATGTCGTCTGGAAGAGGTGTGGCTGCGAAAATTAATATAGCAAGGAATAGTGACTTTCTCGCTACCTTCTTGAATAATTCGACGTTTTTCTTACTTACTTCACTCAATTTTACACTGAATGCTCTTCCTATGAAGTACACTATTGACTTACCGAAGGTTGCGCCAGCTGCTGAGCAGAGAACTAGTGCTACTTTATCTATTATTCCCTGATATATTGCTGCATACCCGGCAACTATTCCTAGATAAGGTATGCTGACAAATGGTATCGCGTTTGACAGCATGCTTATTATAAATACCCCCAATGGAGCTGCCAAAGTATTCTTTAATATCTCAATAATGCTTGCTGGATCCATATACTCCACTAAATCCTATAATAACCTCAGATTTTAATGGATATTGGTTGACGCGATGCCTAGGCTCACACTGCTTGGGGAGGAGACTATTAGGTGTTTAAATTGCGGCGAGCAAGCGTTTAAAGTTATGATATATGTCTATGAAGTACCACTCTTTGGTAACATAATGATAGAGACCGGTGTCTGCAGTAAGTGCGGATTTAGGAAAACAGATATATCACTCGCAGAAGTAAGTAAACCAAAACGCATCATTCTTAAAGTTGAGGGTGAGAAGGAATTAAATGCACTGGTTCTTAAGTCCTCAACAGCCTTAATCAGAATTCCTGAATTAGGTATTGAAATAGCTCCTGGACCTGCAGCACCAGGCTATATAACAACTGTCGAAGGAATTCTTCATAAAATTCTAGAACATATTCCAGCTGAATGCTTCGACGAGAGAAGCCAGTGTCATAGTAAGGTTATGGAGATTAAGGAGGCTATCGAAGGCAAGAGAAGATTTACACTAATTATTGAAGATCCTTACGGAAGAAGCGGTATTAGAGGTACTGATGTGAAAGTCGTTGAAGAAGAAATTAGGTGAGTTTTTACTATCTCATATTATTTAATACTCACTCCACCTTAATCTCAAATTCTTTCCTTTCCTTACTCTTTTTCTCAAGTACAACCTCTAAAACGCCGTTTCTATAGCTTGCCCTTGCTTTCTGAATATCTACTTCGTCAGGAAGCTCCACTTCCTTATAGTACCTTTTGTGGTTGCTTGCTCTAATTATCAGCTTTCTGTCAACTGCCTTCAAGCTAATCTTGTCCTTCTCAACGCCAGGCATTTCAGCTATTACCCGAATCTTGTCGCCTTCATCAAGCACGTCAACCAGTGGCTCTATCTCTTCACTAATTTTCGGTCTGATACCAGACCTCCTTATATTGCCGAATTCCTCTACCTTTGGTCTCCCGTCAGGACCTATAGTTACTCTAAAGCCATAGATGAAAGGTCCCCTAATTTCCCTAAAGCTTTCCTCGTGACTCCTTACTTCCCTTATTCTTTCGGCCTCACCAAATAGTTCTCGAAACTCCTCCTCAATCTCTCTAAAGAAGTCGTGGAGATCGTCAAATATGTCGAATATTGATCTTCTCCTTCTTCTACTCATACTCCTCACCACATACTCATACTTTAGCCTACTTATTAACTTAAGCTGTTGGTTAGAGATCGGCAAAGTTCTTACTCCATACACCCGATGACGAAGTTCTTAGTACCTAACTTAACTAGGTCAGCTACATCAGGATCTATGTAGGCAAGCTCCATCAGCTCATCAATATTTATTTCTTCTATGCTTTTCAACTTTAAAGGTATCTTGTCAGCGATGGCACTGAGACCTTCATCAAACTTACTTACATCTACAATAATACGGCCCTTGACCCTCAGGTTAGCACCAAGCGGTGTCATTATGTAAGAAAACCAAATCATCTCATCCTGTCCCATTAAGGTAATTTGACGTAAGTCTTAAAATAAATTAGCAGTGACTATGTCCCTAATAGGTGAGTTCGTGGGCATTGATGTCCTCGTAATTGTAAATGATAGTGAGTTAAGCGAAGAGACTCTTAGGACTGCATGGCTTGCAGCACAGACTATATTCAAGAATTACGGTATTGAAGTCTATGTCATACCGTACTATAATCCGAGGTCTTCGAGGACAGTAGTTGTTGTGAATGATGTGGAGTATGTAGTGAGTAGGAAGCTATCTATAAATGAATTTATAGACTTGGTATTATCTTCAACAATGATTAAAGAAGAAGTGCATAAGGAGTCACTAGCCGTAGGTATGACGTTTAATGATAGAGACCCATTGAGTGATGCTGTAGTAATTGCTTAGATGATGACGATAGCTTACTAACTACAGTAGTTTACTTGCACTTGAAATAATTTCGCTAATTGATTTTTCTTGCCATAGTCCTAGTCTGCCTCCGAGGTAGATATCGTGCTTTTTCAGTTCCTTAATTATGTAGTTGATGCTGTATGAGCTGATAACTCCTAGAAGCCCGTATCTCTCAAAGTAACTTCTCTCAGCTATAATATCACTGTATGATTCAATAATTCTTAACTTCCTTAATTCAGTTAGTACTTTCTGAAATAACTCAGCACGTAACTTCCCGAGAGATATTGGGACGAAACAGTAAACTATGATATAATTTCCTAGATCATTAACTAAGTAGCTGACAGGTAGCTCGACTACAGCAGCTAATAAATATCCCCTCTTCCCTACGTAAGTCACTCTCAAGTGATTCAGCTGCCTCTTGATTATTAAAGAAGTTATATAGAATGAGACGTACCTTAAGGGTTCTAAGAAATCACTCAATTCTTTGTCCGCAATCTTATCAAGTATATAAGGTAGTGGGAGAGTATTAAGTACAGCATCATATCTAATCCTGAGTCCTCTAACTATCAATGTCTGATCTCGAGGCAGTACTGTTTGTAATTCTCCATAAATCCTGGGTACCTTTATCCTACTCCTTAGTCTATTAAATATATTGCACCAACCACCCATAACGTAGTATTTACTATTTGAGTACTCTAAGATCCAGTCACGCTGAATCTCTACCTCACTATCTAACGTGATTTTATTCTTATATTCTTCCTCACTTCCTATAAAGGATACGTTGAGCTCTATGGCTATGGGCTTACCGCCTATTTCCTCTATCTGAGTACGTTCATTACAGAGTATAGGGACTCTGTCTATGCATTTTAACTGCGTAGGTGCTGTTAGCTTCCATCCATATAGGAGGCTCCCTCCTTCCCATATATCAACAATTTCTAATTTTCCGTACTTACTACTGCCTGCAGCATAGAGCAGTGACGTAAGTGATTCGCCGAGGAGTATTAGCTCTCTCACTAACTCTCCTCCTTTTCAACTTCCTCTGTCCTTAGGCTTATTAACTTACGCCTCAGTGACTGTGTATGAGCGTGCATTCTGAGGTGGTTAATTAGGTCTTCAACACTGAAGAACGTGTTCATGCTGTCAACAAGGATGTTTGTCTCACGACCTTCAGGGCATATCCTATCTATGTCAGAACATAAAGGACATACATATAGCTTACTAACTAAGTCCTGGCATGTAATAATGGTTACTCCGTCACGGCTTACTTTAACTCTGACCCACCTAGGCTCCCAGAACAGCGACATGCACTCTAAGCACCGCCTGACTTCCTGATTCCGAGCACCTTAAGTGCGCTCTCAGGTAGGTAACCATCCTTAACCAGCTTTATTAAGATAGCTTGGCGAATAAAGTCACTCTTGCTCCTGAAGTACCCTTTCCTAACGAGAAATTCAATCTTATTCACTATGAGCATGTCCAACTTAACGGAAATGACGGTCGTATCTTTAACGTTCTTGGGCTCTAGCATAAGTCTCACATCATCCCCTCACAAATATTGCGGTCACGCTATTTAATCTTAACGAAAGAGGTTTTGCTTTCAGCTCGATAATTATCTTTAATAAAGTACCTTATGCTGAGTTCAGCATATATGTCCTTACTTTTTTAAGTATTTGACACATTCAACTCTTTAGATAGGGGCTACTTCATGGAGGATGCTGTTACAGCAATTACTAAGTACTTAGTAATTAAGAAGCTCGCTGGCGATACCCTTACTATACTTGCGATTAAAGAGTATCTGATTGATGGTTTATCACCTAGCACTATAGGATACAAGTATAAAATATCAAAGTTTAGGGTGAGGGGATACATACAGAGGATAATAGATAAAGCAAGATCTCACGTAGCTGCTACAGCTATAGTAAAGGCTATACTTCCGTACGTTTTAAGCATAGATCCCATAGTACTTAAGGTAGGGAATACGTACATCTGTTTAATCTGTGATGCACACTTAAAGAGCGAGAACGTGGAGCACCACATAAGAAGAAAACATAGGGATATCGTTAACAGCATAGTTGAACAGATAGTATTTAAGGTTAGGAGGCACAGTCAAGTTTAATATTATTGATTCCCTCATCCTTAGACTTAGGGGCGCTGCTTGAGTGGCATAGGTTTCTTTAGGGAGTACAACGTATTTCTGCCTAAAAGAGGTAACAAAGTAGTTAAGATAGCACTAGTTTACCCAAGTACATATCAAGCCTCAATAACGAACTTATTCACGCATATTGCTTATTATTACCTTTATAGCAAACTAGGGGTTAGTAATGTGCTGGTCGATAGATTTACACTTGATAATATAAGTTCAGGAGCTGTCACGGGCTTGCCGCTGCAAAAATTCGATATTGCATTAGTTAGCCTAGGCTTCGAACTAGACATTATTAGCTTCATAAGGATGCTAATAATCAATGGTATTCCTCCGCTAAAGAAAGAACGCGTCACTGGACCCGTATTGATTGCTGGTGGGCCACCTCTAATAGCTAATCCTGAGCCTGTAGTAGATATAGTAGATGCTGTATTTGTTGGCGATGGTGAGGTCCTTTTAGAAAAAATAGGTGAATTACTGGAAGAGTGCGGCAACAATAAGTCATGCATGCTTAACTCTATAAGCGGGATTAAAGAGGGTGTTTACACAGGAGAAAACGAAAGATTAGTTACGAAGTCTTCAATCATCAGTCTAGATGATGCGTTCTTTCCCACACACCTGATAAGATCTCAGCTGATTCAGCCTGTCTATGGTGAAGGCTACTATATTGAGGTCTCCCGCGGCTGCAAGTTGCTGTGCCCATTCTGTATGGAGTCATACGTTACCTACCCGCCTCGTCATAGAAGTATCAGTAAGTTAAGGGAGCTTATTAATGAAGGTTTATCTAACTTAAGGACACGAAGGGTGGCTTTATATTCTCTTTCATTCTTTGATCACCCTAAGTCTGACGAGTTGCTTGGGTGGCTTATCGATAACAACTGTAGTTTTTCGCTTCCTTCAGTAAGATTTGATACCTTGAGTAGGGATAGAATCGATTTAATTGCTTTAGGTGGACAGAAGACCGTAACTGTAGCTCCTGAAACGCCATATCCTGATTTATCATGTAGACTCCATAAATGCTTTAACTTAAAGGATCTTGTAGACTTGTGTACTTATGTAATAGCTAAGAAGCTTAACTTAAAGTTGTACTTCATGCTTGGAGTACCAGGTGAAGAAGAGTCTGAAAAAGGCATTGTTGAGCTTATACGGAGTATTACATCAAGTACTAAGCTAATTAGGAAAGAACAAATTAGATTAACTATAAATCCCTTGATACCTAAGGCTCATACCCCAATGCAGTACTTTCCTCTCATTAATGAAAAGAAGTACAAGCAAAAGGTAAACTATATAAAGAGAGAGCTAGGCAGGCTAGGAATTAGGGTCAGTACCTACGATTGGAAATGGGCATTTGCTCAAGCACTTGTAGGGCTCGCAGATAGAAGAATAAGTAAACTGCTAATTTCATGGGCCACACGGGGCAGAGGCATAGGATCTCTGAGAGCTGCAATTAGAGAAGTAAATTACGATTTTTCATATGTATTTGAGCATAAGGATCTAGACTATGAATTTCCGTGGAATAGAGTGTTGCTGGGACTTGAAGACTTAATCAAACGTGAGGCGGCAATGCTACTCAATCAAGTATCGGGGTAGTACCTAGGATCGCTAACACTATATAAGCTGGTATTTCGCGTTGATGTGACTTCGTTTTTTAAAGTAAATACATGTGAAGTACTGCAATGGTGAGCTAATGCTAAATTTATTTAGGGGTAGGAGATGCGCGTCTGATGACGTGTTTAGCGACCTAAATAAATTAAGCAAGTGTGTTGACTACGTTAGTAAGAATTCAAAAGAACTCTACATGTTGATTAGGAGGGCTGTATTCTACGCTAGCAGAACAAACAGCATACTTTCACTAATGAATGCTATTGGCATGTCAATCAGCAAGTCCCCTGATGTTGCAATGGATTCTGTAGTGAAGTTACTTAATGAATTGCCTAAGACCTATCGGGACATACTACTGAGAGCTATTGAACTTCTTGTCGAGAAGCGTAAGGTCATTGACTTCGTAATTAGGAACAATTATGACGTACCTAAAGAGGTACTAGAAAAGCTAATGGACGGTTTAGAGTGCATTGATATAGTTGTTTTAGGTGACTTAATTAGTAAGCTACCAGCCGTCAGTAAGTCCACGCTTCAAGCGTATATATCAAGGGCG